>Ga0326513_10003856_pt1 | contig 10814 bp, 11 predicted proteins | sample 2_2465_0518_D_FD_203654 | JGI IMG/M metagenome (GOLD analysis project Ga0326513, IMG submission 203654) | Bovine rumen microbial communities from UC Davis, California, United States - 2_2465_0518 | ecosystem: Host-associated > Mammals > Digestive system > Stomach > Rumen | place: USA... | reverse complement strand
ACCGCAAAAAGCGCACGCGTGCGCCATCAGGCAGCGGAACCCTCGTCAAACGCGGGAATAATTATGAGGCCCGTTGGCGTGTAAACGGCAAGCTGATTTGCCGGTCGCTTCACACATCGGATCTTGAAACCGCCAAGGCCGAACTCGCCCGGCTATCGGTGCCGCGCACCGGCTTGCGTGACCGTGACGCAATGCTGAAACTCACACGCGCCATGTCAGCGCAACTCTCAGACGTCAGCGACCAGGTGCGCGCGGCATCGATACCGCTCAATCAGCTCTTTGACATCTGGCAACAATCCCCAATCCGCGGACGCGCAACCGGCCGGACGCTTTATAGCTACAAACACCAACTCACGGCTTTCACGGATTGGCTTTCGGGAATATACCCCGAAATCACCAACGCCCGTGACGTCTCCCAGACCGTTGCGGAAGAATACATTACCCACCGCCGCAACACTCGATCCCCCGGCACCGTGCAAAAGGACTTGAACCTACTCGCGGCCATCTGGAAATCCCTTGCGCTCAAATACGGCCTTGAATACAATCCATGGCATCCTGACCGGATCGCCAGACCCGCCGCCAAACCCGTCTCCAGGCGCGCGCTGACAGACGCGGAGTGCAATGCCCTTCTCGACGCCGCGAACGCCACGCAACGCCTCCGCATCCTCTTGGCGCTCGATGCCGGATTGCGCCTCGGTGACATCATCCATCTTGAGTGGCGTTTCATCGACTTTGACCGCCGCCTGATAAACGCCCTCCCCACACGCAAGACCGGCGCCGAAATCTTCAACCCGATATCAGACCGTCTCAAAACCGCCCTTCTCGACCACAAGGCCAAGCAACCACAAAACGAGCCGCACGTTTTCCCGGATGACATCGGACGCATCCGCGCCAACGGCGACCCGGAACGCATCACGCACGAAATGAAACGCCTCTTTGAGCGCGCCGGCATTGAAACAACCCAGACGGACAAAGACGGCAAAGCGCACACGGTCGCATCATTCCACTCTCTGCGGCACACGTTCGTATCACGCCTCATGGAACGCGGCGTAAATCCCTACTATGTGCAAAGGGCGGTCGGACATTCCACCATGATGATGACGGCGCATTACGACCATTCGGCAGCCGAAGAAATCCGCAAGGCCCTCGATGTCAAAACGAATGAAAGCCCGGCACACCAGGATCCGGAGCGACCCACTCGATCCAATGCGCATAGATCATGACGTTCGCAGTCGGGGTTCAGCAATGACAACCACCGCCGAATATCCACGCATCGTAAAAAAGACCCACTCGCGGCAATGTAGACGGATCTAAAAAACCAACCGACAAATATCAAACTTCCAGCAATGCGACATCCGGATACATCATACCACTCCACGAAGGCTTGTCCTCTACATGGATATGCGTAACGTTTCCGTTTGTCTCACGCCACACAAATGAGTCAGGCACAATGCCAACCGTCTCGTTCGTAATTGGCATATCTCCTCCATTGAGGTAATCAGCATTATACCACGGCGCCATGATAATTGTTGCGCAATCACTTTTTAGCGGTACGCTCATCTTAATAACGGCTTCGCCAGATTCTGAATCAGCGTCAATAACGCCAAGAAGCTCAAAGCCTCCAACTCTTGACGCGCGCGCATCGTAAATCCTCGGGTTCTTTATAATCGATTCTGACACGCTCGGCAAATACGAACCGCGATTTATCCAAACCGAAATCTTTGAACCAGGGGAAATTCCTCCACTCAATGATTGTGCATCCCATTTAATCTCAACAGCATTGGCATCAAATTTAACCGGACACGAAAATGGGAGAATGTAGCACGCCGCCATCATCCTTGCACCATCGATTCCGTATTTCATGAACAATGCAATCCCAGATCTAACATCTGTATATGTATCGCCTTGTGTTGTACCAGCCGAATTTCGAACCCCAACAATTGGATCAACAAGAGACGAATACACCTTGGCATAAAGATCACGCACATAGTACACCCCTCTTTGGTCGTTAACCGACAGACCGGACACACCACTATTGCAAGCAAATCCAAAACACGCATCATCAGGCTTGTCTCTCCGAATATATCTATTGAAAGTCACGTCAAAACGATTTAACACCGGACTTCCAATCTCGTTCTCAAATGTGAAGTTGCACAGGCCAGCCAACATCATGGCAGACCCTTCGATGTAATACTGCCTCTGCTCGTTCACCTTGTAGAGATTCCAATACCCGGCGTAATCCTCAAGCGTTACATAAACAAAAAGGTATTGATGGCTCGCGGCCGATGCGAATGCGGTTGACGTGTCAAATGTGATGGTGTCCGCCGCAGCCATGGAGGCCGTAAGATACTGCGCATCCGGCTGGCCAAGAAAACCGAAAGACGAAACGCCAACAACCCCCTCCGCCGGCGCGGTGGACATGCTTCTCACGCATCCAGACGCCTCACCACGGACAACGCTCCAATCGTCGCTTGGCATGTCGCTGTCGGAAAGCACCATACTAATGCGCACGCCCGCGCGAAGATAACGGTCTCGCTGAAGTTCGAGCGATACTTCCTCAAGCGCATTGGCGGTCTCGCTTGTAGGCAATTTGAACCGATACGCCACACAACCGGCATATCCGCACATCGTCGCATTTCTAGCAACCGCATCGCCAGCCTGATTAAAAGCGTCGTAAACATCGGCCATATAAGCCGTATACGTCGGATCCTCCGTCCATCTGCCGGTCGTCGAATCAAAGACCCCATCCGTTTTCGTCAGCTGATTTGTTGTAAGCGTAACCTCCGAATCGCTTGCCGCCGCCGTCCACGGCACCGACTTCAGCGCTTCGCCGTTTTGGTTCATCATGCCAATATATCCATATTTGGATAGACTGGCTCCGCTCGATACACGCCGGACAAACCGCGCATATGGCAATCTTACTGTTGCACTCATTTCGTAATCCTTTCGTTTTACCAACCGTTAATCTCGGAGCAACTATCGCCGCCCCAATCACCTTCTAAACCGCTTGAACTCCAACCGTTATCACTACCGCTTCCGCCACCTACTCCGCCACGCCCTGAATCAGCCCAATCATTGCACCCCTGACGGTCATCCTCTTCGGAATCTTCTGAATCATCACCATCAGCCTCTGTCGCAAGGACCTTGATTGTTTTTCTGCCGTCCGGCCCATCATACGTGATTTCGCGGACTGCAAACTCATCATCTTCTCCACGACCTAAAAGATCAATCACGTTTCCTGATGTCGTTTCCTCGTCCTCATCGCCCTCGTCGTCGCCATCATCGCCAGACAATACAAGCCCTGATTTCTTCGGCGCCGTGATTCGACCGCCATTCAACACGATTGCGCTTTCGACCACTCCCTTGACGGCCTTGCCGTCCACCTTCGCAATCAAGACCGGATTTTCGGCATCATCAGGATCAATCACGAATTTCGGATCATCCTTGGACGCGTCAAGGTACAGATCGAAGTCATCCGGATCGGTGCCGTCAAACACATCCGTGATATCGTACCATCCGGACGGATAGTTATTCGCGGCGGTCATTCCAGATGTCAAATCAACCGCCTCGCCATCAATCACCAGGCAACCGTCCGGCAGCCAGATTATCCAGGCACCGTCCACCTCGCCGGTCTGCTCATCCACTGCGCCGGCGCTCGCCGCATACGTGAGTTTGTACGGATGCTCAAAACCGCCCTCATCCACCACATGCGAGAGATCACCCTCAATGCGCTCAGACCTCATGCGTCCGCGCATCATTTCTTGGAGCCGCCTTGCAGCTCCCGGCCCTAAGACGAAATTTGCCATATCTGAAAAATGGCCGGACGGAAGAGGTGACAGCCACCGTCCGGCCGGGGGTTAATCACTTGACCGTACAGATCCCGTCCGTGCAATCGGTGCAATTGCCGCTCGCATCGCATTGGATGGTCGTTGCGCCATCCGTCACTTTCACCGTGTTGGATGCCGTGTCTGTCGTCACGGTCGCCTTTGACGCATCGCCGCCCTTGGACGCGAAGAAGTCGTAAATCTTCTTTCCGATATCAAGCGCGGTACCGGCCTGAGCGCCGCCGCCCGCCACCTTGACATAAGCCTCGGCAGCCGTCGCAATGAGCTTTGTCGCTCCCTCAAGCGACGTATCGACCAACGCCACAAGATTGGAATCGGCGCCGCTTGCGTAATTGTTTATGTCAAGCGACACATCCTTGCCGGCCTTGGCGGAAAGACTGTCGAATTTCTGCCAATTCCAATGTTGAAAATAATCGACCTCCCATCCGCCATCAAGCACGACGGGATTGTTCGCCGCGTCACGCACCACCGAAACGGTGCCGTCCGCATTCTGAACCGTCGCAAGGCTCTGCCGGTGCCGCTCGACCTCGATGGACTTGCAGCCGGTTATCGAAACCGCCACCGCACACGCGGCGGCAATCATCATCATTTTATTCATGTGTTTTTTCCTTTGTGTTTGTGTCACCAAGCTCAAGCGCACCGTGCGCCTGAGCGAAAACCCGATCTCCCACCGTGTGACCGCGCCACGCCACCCATCCGCACAGCCTGAGCGCAACATATTCCACGTTCCGGCAGAACGGCCGGATGCCAACCCACGCGCACACTATGCGATAGATCAAATCAGCATCCGCGCGCGACGCGCTCTTGCTTGCGTAAATCCAATCATGCGCCAACGCCGCCGCAATGCGCGGCGCTTCCAACGGATGCCCGCATACCCGCCACAAAATGCGCGGAATGGACGCGCCATCAAACCTGAATCCGGCTTTGACGTCAAGGTACAGAACGCGTCCGTCCGGCAACATGCCCTCAATATGCCAATCCGTAAGAAGGATCATGTTTGAACCATGAACCACCCGGACATCCGGCATCTTCACGCCGCCGTATGTCATATCACGAATCATTTTCAGCTTGCGCCCCCCGTCCGCCAGAAACACACCAACTTCAACGCTTCCGCATCGCCACAAATGAGCGACACAAGCAATATGAGCCCCACAACGCCGATCCAAAGGCCCTGACGCTTGACGCGCTTGCCGGTCATGTACTGGCAATCCACCATCGCAATCATCGCGCTGACCATCGCATCATGCAATGTGGCGTCCGTTTTCGCGGACTTCAACTGCGCAACCACCATGTTTCTTGTCACTTCATCCATGTCACTTCGCCCCCGGTTGCATAACCACATTCACGATATTGGTCTGCGCCTTTTCCTCCGCCCTTCGCAGCCGCGCGGCGGCAAGCCCGGCCGGAATGCCGCGCGTCATCGTCGTCTTGAGCTGAGCATTGCGGTTGGATATCGCCGCCGGCGAATCCTTCGGCACAAACGGAAACGTGAATTGCGTGCCGTCCGCATAGACCTCAATCTTTTGCAGATTGTTGGTATCGATGATTTCGCGCACCAGATCGCCATGCCACGCCTTGCGCCCGTCCGGACGATTCACATCCCGATGGTACTTGCGATTGAGAAGCCCAAGCGCGGCCTGCAAATCCGCCGCCGTCCACGTGTTGGTCGATCCGTCCTCAAAAAGCGTAGCGGCAACCACCTCGTTTGATTCCACGGCCAACACGCCAACGCCCGCGCCAAGCAGCGCGGCGACAATGATGATTTTCTTCATGGTTCCTCATCCCTTTCAAAATGCGGCGGCGCAATCTGCTCGCCATCCTCGATGATGATTGTGCGAATCGGGATTGCGTTGCGGTTATCGCGCCGATCCGACATCCAAACTTGCTGAAACACGCCGTTGGTGTGCGCCGCCGGCCCAGGCGTCCAGGTCGTGTAGCAATACCACCGGTTTGATATCGCATTCTCAAACTCAAAATCAAGCGGACGCGGCCAGGCCGAAAGATTATAGGTGAAAAGCTCCACAAAATCCGCCTCGTTCGTGGATTCATTCGGCCAATACGCAAGCGTGATTGGCGCATCGCCCGGAATGAGGAACGTGTTGAAATCCACATGCACCACATCATTTGAAACATACGAGCCGTTGTCTATCAGGTACGCAACCTCCGGATCGGTGCGCGGAAAGTTGACGTTGCGCGTCGCCGGCTTTGTGCCGCCCACGATGATTGCCGCCACCGCCAGAAGCGACAGCGCAACGGCCTTTCGCCGTTCGCGCCAAATCTTCCACGCGCCCAGCACCTCGGTCAGCACCACGGCCAACACGATGACGCCAAGCCCGAAGAGCGCGCCAAGCAAAATGCCGCCCTGAATGGATAGGAGAAGGTCTTTCACAACGCCTCCAATGTGAGATAGGTCTTGCCGCCGGACGAATAAGGCACAACGCGATACTTCACGCCGTTGTAAATCAATCCACCATCAAGCCCGGTCGGCGCGGTGTTCTTAATGTACGTCTCGCCGCCGATCTCATGCGACGCCCGGACAAACAAGCTCGATGATGCCGATTTCGGCCAGACCTCCGCGTGATAGTCTCCGGTCGATCCCGTCCATGTGACATTAACGGGCGAACTCACGCTTTCCTGACTGACAAACGGCGTGCCAAGGCTTGTGGTCGCCTCAATCGTGGGATGCTCGGCAGCTTCCACGGCGTAGGTGATATAAAGGTGCGTCACGCCCATGATGTTTGTCGTGGTCAGCGCGCCGGCGGTCGATCCGATTGTGCGCTTATTCCCTTTCACGATCTCAAAGAGCGCATTCCCTTCATCATCCGATATCCTGAAAAATCCGTTTGACGCCACGCCGCCAACCTCCGTGACAAGCCCGTTGGATTCAAGCACCCAGACGACTCCGCCGCTCGTGACGTGCCGCTGATAGGCCATCCCGGCCGCAACCAGGATCTTGGGCGCGCTTATCTGGAGATAGCCATCCGGCGACCATCCGCCCGTGTGCGAATCGTAGAAACCCCAGGCGCGGTCTGCTTTATCGTCAAGCGCCGAATCGACCTCCGCCTTATTGTAGTAATTGGTCGGCAGAAAAGTGTACATGAACCAATCCCACCGGGTCATTTCATCCCACACCACGCGCCAATAGTTTGTGCCGCCATCCTCTACTCGCTGACGCAGCGACCGTGACGAGATACGCACCGCTGAATCGTAGTTGGTGACGACATCCATCACATCATCGCCATTCACGTAAGATATAAGCGTGTTCGCTTTTGTATCTGCGGACGCAGCCAGGTTCGACACGACCGTCACATTCTGCTTTGTGGCATAGTTCCCCTTTTCAGACGACCACACCGGATCAGATTCCTCTTGAATGCCGGCATCGATGCCCAGGCTCTCGACATACGCTTTCGTCACGATGTTTGATACAGACGGCGCGATGTCGGTGATCCGCGCAAGGCCGAGGGCGTTGCGGCGCACAAGCTCAATAGAGGTTGTTCCAAGTATTGTTGAGGCCTCCGAACCTTCATCCAGCTCAAATCTAAGGTATGTCGCATCGGCGGGACCCTCCACTCTTTTAAAAAGAGAAAGCCCAGAGGCATCATCTTCCAGAAGCCAATAAGGTTCTATATACCGCAATTCAACAATGTAGATATCCCAATGCCCCCTCCAAAAATTAGAAGTTTTTTCAAGAGCCCCCAGTTCGCACGACCAATCAGCCGAGACGTTGGTGACGATGGCGCACACGTCGTTTGTGGTAAGTCCTTGCGGCGCAAGTTCGGCGATGCGGGCGTCGGTTTCCGCTCGCGTATAGGTGTTAGTGCGGATTTCGGTATCTCGCCGATCCACATACTCTTTCGTGGCGGTGATTGCAGCCGCCTGAAAGGCGGTAAGGATTAAAAGATTAAACATTAAAAATTTAAAAATTTTCTTCGCATCGTTTTTCATCGCATCTCTCCTTTAACCATTTAACTTTTTAACCCTTTAACCTTTTAACATTCATTCCACCTCCACAAACTGACCGTCCGATCCAAGGATATAATCACCTTTCCACTCCGCGCCATACCCAATCTCTGGATCGTACACCACGCGTTGCTTGACGTAGTGCTGGACGCCCTCGACCGGATCGCCGAACGGGAAATAAATATCCGTGCCCTTGAACATCACCATGTTGCTTGGCGTGCCGGGCATCGCATTTGCGCTTGCGGCCTTAATCCTCAAGTCCGCCACGCCAACCGTCACAACGGCGGTGGTGCCGTCCGGACGGATGACAGTTGCATCGATCTTGACGCCCGCCATCACATCACCGTAATTGGCGAAATTCGACGACGCAAAGAGGATCATCCAAACGCCGCCAACCACCGCCGCCGCGCCCGTGACCGGCACGCCGTCCGCATTCGTGACGGTCACGCTCACGCCCGAAACGACGCCGCCGGCCATCATCGCCGGGATGCCTTGAATCTCCAACGGCAACGCCGATCCCGTGTAGATGCCAACCGGCATCACCGGCAGCGTCAGCATATTCCCCATCTGAATTTTTAGATCAATCTTCATGCTACCTCCTATGCAGGTTCCGAATAGAACCACCCCGGAAAAGTGCTCTCGTTGTACGCCTTGAAAAATCCGTTGTACGGCGTTGGATTCTGCCCCCCCGCTCGACTTAGCGCGTGACCTTGACCGTTGAGCAACTCTGGAGACGTGACGGTACACATTCTCCCCGTCTCCGCATCCCTCGCCCGAATCAGAACTTTTTTCCCGTCTGCAATCAGTTCCCGCATCCCGGCATCGGTGATTGAGACGTTCCATCCGATTTCCTGCGCGTTTCCCGATCCGTAAAGTTTCACGAGATTGGAACGGTACCGCAGCCGGACGGTGTATCTATACTTGTAATCGGCATCCCCGAATATCCGCTTTTCGCTCACCGTGCAAAGAAGCGTCCATTTCGCGCAATTGATCCCGCCAACCGTCACGGCCGCGCCATTGATTGTGCAGGAGCTTGACGCCCATCCCGTTTGGCGTGACGCGAACTTGATGACCTTCGTAAACGTTGGTGCCGGGCACGAAATGCGCGGAACGGAATCGAACGGATCGCCCGCCGAATTGACAACCGCAACACCCGTGACGTCCGTTATCAATTCCCGCTCATCCATGCCATCATCCCAGCCCCATTCCTCGACCGCGCCGCTGACCGCGCTCTGCCCCTCGCCAATCGTCTCATCCGTCTCGGTATCGTAATTCACCCAGACGGTCAAGGTTTTCTTTTCGTGGCCTTCGCCCTCTTCGACATCATAGCTCTTGACCTTAAGCCCGGAATAGCTCGGATGCGCGGAACCGATTGCCGGGACGCCTAAAAACGAAATCGCCTCCGCATCCGCGCCAAGATTGTTGCTCGGCAATTCAATCTGATACTTGCGGCGAAGCGTCTGAATGCCGCCAGAATTGACAGACCACCGCCGGCCGTCTTTCTGCCTTACCGTGATTGTTGGTGTACTATCAGACATTTACAACTCCAAACCTTTCTCCTGCAGCCGTGGTTTCACGGGTATTTTCCTCTGTCTTTTGAGTGTTCTTCGCAATCCGTTCAAGGATGGACGTCTGCTTTTTCGTCTCACTCTGCATCTGCGGCCCCATCATGGCTAGATTGAGCGACTTGGCCGAACCGCCCAATATCAGCTCGGTGGTGATTTTGTTGGCCTTACCACCATTCAACAGATCGCCGCCGCCGGCGGCATCAAGCAAGTGGCGGTCATGTGAAGATTTCGCCGCGCCCTTATATGCCTTGCCAAGCTTCTTGATTGCGATTTCGCGGTTCTCGTAGTCCTTACGCCACCGCTCGGCGCGCTTCTCCTCATTGGCGCGCAATTTCTCCTCGATGACATCCTGCCCAAGCGCGGTGGTTTGCCAATCCTCATTTGCGGCCTTGAGCGCGTCGCCCCAAGAACCACCGGCCATCTTCGTACCGACAAACGTACCGACCCATCCACCAACCTTCTCAAAGAAATTGGTGAAGCCGCGATAGTATTGCAAGCACTTCTGCGTCGCAAGTTTCGCCCAATAGATGAGCGTGTTGCCCGCACTCGCCGCCGCCTCGCGTATTCCGCCCTCATAATTTTTCCCGAACCATCCGCAGATCGCACCAATTGCCTGATACCACACCGACTTGGCGCTCTCGCCAATGGTTTTCATCGCATCCGCCGCATCATCGCCCGCATCGGCGGCGCTCTGCGGAATGCCCGGCATCGCATTTACCACGTCCTGAAGCGCCTCGGTGCTTGTATCGGCGGCATTGATTAGCGGCATGAACTCCATGCCGGAACGCCCGAACACGGCCATTGCCGCTTGCGCCCGTTCCGACAAATCGGGAATCTTGCCGATCTCGCCAATCGTCTGATAGAATCCCTCCATGCCGGTGCGGCCGGTGTTCTTCTCCATCATCTGAAACGCCTTGGCCAACTGCTCGGGCCCCATGTTCTGGATGCCAAGCACGCTCAATGCCGTTGCCGATTTCGTCAGGTCGTCAACGCTCACGGATGACTTCTGCGCAATGTCCGAAAGCATACCCAGCTCATTGATTGCACCGGCAATCGAACGGAACCCGAAGTAAGCGCCAGCGGCGGCCATCGCCCCGCCCAACATCGAACGCAGCTTTGCGGACGCGGCGGCGGCCCGCGTCTGTATCGACGCGAACGCTCCGGCCGTCTGGTCTGTCGCCTTGACCGCAATCTGATGCGTACTCTTGCTCACTTCTCAAACCTCGCCTTAAGTGCTTTCACGGAATTGAACAACGCCAACGCCGCCCGCTCCTTTTCATCTTCGCCCAAACTCTTGGCCATCATCGGCAACACCCAACCTTGCAACGTCTCGGAACGCTCCGGTATCTTCAGCGAACCCGGATCCTTCAGCCATGGCCGCATCAGGCACACGAGCGCCGCGAAGATGTCCGCCAGCGCAAGCGGCAGCCAAACGCCAATC
>Ga0326513_10003855_pt1 | contig 10815 bp, 13 predicted proteins | sample 2_2465_0518_D_FD_203654 | JGI IMG/M metagenome (GOLD analysis project Ga0326513, IMG submission 203654) | Bovine rumen microbial communities from UC Davis, California, United States - 2_2465_0518 | ecosystem: Host-associated > Mammals > Digestive system > Stomach > Rumen | place: USA... | reverse complement strand
TGCTTTGCAACTCCTGTTCGTTCAATCCAAGTCGAGGCATCACCTGTAGCATCAGGGCCTTGTTATTGTCGCAGATCGCTCTCAGGTTAACGGCCAGCTGATACAGCTTTACATTCCTCTCGCCTTCCTGCGGTTCGCCTCCATTCTGTTTCCACCACTCGTCGATAATCTTGGCGTAAGGTATGCCCTTGAATTTTAATTGTTCAGCTGCATTCTGTTCAGTCGAATTTGCTATTCGACTGGAGTTAATATCAGCATTTGCAATGCTGAGGGGATTACAAATCCCCTTATTATCTTGCTGGTGCATTACAAATGCACCAGAACATACAGTGGCTTCCTCAATTTCAAAGATCGCATCATCCAGATAAATCAGGTCTTCAGGGGCAGCAGAAGTAGTATAGAAAACCCTTGTGATGTCCTTTGCGCCTGCATCATAGACCACATTCAGCAGTTCGCTGGCCCACTTCAAATTGCCTTCTTGATCCAACTCCAGCTTGCGCTTAAACACCAGATGATAGCCTGCTCCACGTGCGCTCTTCTCCAGCATCCTCAGACCCAGCTCGTCTTTCTTGGCCAGAATGCGATCGCGAAGTGGTTGCATCTCTTCGGGCGATACATGGTCTATATCCATGCCCACCGTGGTGCTCATGCGGGTGGCGCCTTTCAAGGCTCCGTCGTCGCCTGGCAGACAGCTGTAGTTCATCTGCACCAACCAGCGCTTGCGACCCTCATTGCCGTTGCGTACGGCCTTCAGGTTCGACTTCTGTAGTGCTGAGTCTCGCAGCGCTAGATACTCCTCTCTGTTAAGAACAGGGCGCATCATCTTGGCCCTGTTCTTGTTGCAATAAATAGAATATACGCTCATTCGTTATTATTCGAAAAACCTCTTTGCCTCCCACTTGCGGCGGCGCTCCAGTCCGCCCAGCTTTCTGCCGCCGGCATACACCCATCGCATAAATTCCCTGCGGATGGCACTGTGCGAGCCGCCACTGCGAATGGTCTTGAGCAGCGTTGAGCGCGATAGCCGGTCGGAGCCCAGATTGTAGGCGAACGATAGCAGCGCATCAAACTGTCCCTGCGTGCGCGCCACCTTTAGTCGCCGCACTTCGGCTTCCAATCGCTCCACATCGTCTCTCAACAGCTCGTCGGCCCAATACCTCGATATCTTGTCGCCAGGCGATATGTCAGGCCCCGTGTGGCCATAGCCGATGGTTAGTACGCCGGCTGCGTCGCGATAAGCCTCCAGTCGCAGCCCCTCAAACTCCTTAATCTTCTGAATCACTACAATACTTGCTTCCATAATTATTTCATTTTTAATTTTTACATTTTTACATTCTGCATTTAGCAGAACTCTATCAGGTCGAGCTCACGATCAATCAGCGCGTTCTTCGCCTCTTTGGTCTCTCGATCGATGACCGCCATCACGCGCGCCGTGCCCAAGTCTTTTGGGATGGTCTCGTATACCTTGATGCGCTCCTGACTCTCCTTTACCCAGCCGTGTTCCAATCGGCAAATCAGTCGGTCACGATGTCGCATTGGCGTGCTGCGCTTGTAGGCCTTAAATATCAGTCGGCCCGTCCACTCGTCGCGTCGCAGAGCACCTTCTACTCGCTTTCCTTCAACCAGGCCCTCCAGCACCTCCATGTCAATCTCAACAAATTTTCTCATTCTGTTCTTCGTAACTCTATTCCATAAACATTCGTGGTGGCAGTTTCGACTTTACCAACTGGTCCGATAGTTTCCAGCGCGGGCACCTGAACCTCTTCTCCACCTTGATCTGCATCGTAACGCAGATGCGAGTGCCTTCGTCGTCGATCTCTTTGTGTTGGCACGAGGCGCAACACCGTTTGATTCTCCATACTTCGTTCATTGTAGCATAATCGTATTGTTTTTATCCTGCCGCGTTGTCCAAACGGGCTTCTATAATACTGCTGCAATCGCAGACGGCGATAATTACGCGAATTGCCTCTCATCGCCTTATTTTGCAGGCCTTTCAAGATTTTATTTAGCGCCGCTTTTTAGGTCGTACTCCGGATCGAGCAGATTTACTAGAAGAGAGATTGCCTCTTCGTTCTTAACAGGACAGTGAGCCTTTCTTAGTTTGTCGATACCAAATTCGCAGCCTCCCGTCTGATTCCAGAAGTGCCCGTTCACCATCACCCACAGGCTGTGCTTGGCGGGCAACTTCAGCAGCCCACGCTTGTTTACCAATCGGCGGAACAACTCGGCCAGCGTATTCATGTCGCCTCGCCAAACAATGCGCTGATACACATCATCGCCCGAAAACAACTTGATAAACACCTGCATGTCCATATCATTGTTCACCCACCCCAAGGCCTTCAGCCCTTGACATAGCATCATGATTCTCGAAAGTTCGTGGTCGTTATCGTATTCAAAGCCCTTAGTAACAGGGCGTCGGCTTAGTTTTGGTCGGCCTCTTCTAACTATTCTTTCCATCTTTATCCAAGTTTTTGTGAGATTGTGTGTTAGGCGTTGCAACTTTCCTCTAGAGACCTCACAAACCTCGGATTACAAAAATTTAATGTTCAATGGTCATTATTCAATGTTCAATGACCAATACTTTACTTCACTCTCGAACAGACTCTCCACGTCCACGTCTTCACATAGAGCGATATCCTTCAGCGTGGCCCATGCCATGGCCAATGCACTGGCTGCTGCCCCCATGCCTCTACGCGATACGGCCACCTGCGACAGCATCTCCATCATCTGCTCACCCAGAGCACTACCCATCAACAACATCTCTTTAGTCTCCTCACTAACTTTTTTCTGTTTCATAATCTTTAATATTTTAATTGTTCTGTCTTATTGACGAGTGCAAAGTTAGGCACAAAAAATGGGCGACAGAAATAATCTGCCGCCCTATGGGAGTTGTTGGGAGTTTTAATGGGAGTTTTGCCTATATAGGCTGGGGTTAGGGAGTTATTGGGAGTTATTGGGAGTCGTATGGGAGTCCATTGGGAGCTGCTATGGTAGTTTTTTCAGCATTGCCTCGCCTGCGCGATGGTATTTCAGATAGTGCTCTCCGTGCACAGGTGCTTTCTGGTCGGTCCATTGTTCGAATGGCTTCGAGAAGCATAGCGTAGCCATACGACCAAGCTCTGCTTTGTTGGGTTTTGTTTTCAAGTCGGGCAACACGTAGTTCACCAGATGGCAGAATGTCTCGAAGTCGTCCTTTGGTATAAATCCGCAATCCATCAGCACGCGACATGGCCCTAGCCAGTGTCGGGCACCCTCCACGTATGGTTCAACCCATCTTATAGCCTCTTCTACCTCTTCTTGTGTAGGTACGCGTGTGGGCGCGGGCGTAGGCTTTGGTGCCTGTCGCTCTTCGTCGTATTGTGCTATGCGCTTGCAGATGTTGCTCCTACTATCGCGTGGCTGACTCATATTGTACACCACCTTTCCGCTGAAATACAAATCCATATCCTCTGTCAACAATATTGGCTCATAATCGTTGTTGGCCGGCACAAGCCAGTGGCGGCCCTTATCGTCCTGGTAGTATGTCTTTATCAGGCTCTCGCCATCTACAATTGCCAGCACAATGTCGTAGTTATGTACTTGGTCTATCTTCTTCATCATCAGCAGGTCTCCATCGTGAATGTTCACGCCTATCATCGAGTCGCCCTTGGCCCTGACGGTGTAATTCTCCAGACAGTCGAAGCAGTCGCCAGGCACTCTTATCATCTCGGCAGGAATATCGCCCACCTCGTTAGGCAGTCCACAACTTATGGGCACATCATAGAAAGGCACAAGTGTATCGCACACCTCACCCCACAAATTATATGTTTCTTGGTTATAGTTAATCATCTTTTTACCTTCGTTCTATAGGTTTTTTGCGTCAAACGGATGCAAAGGTACTAAAAATCCCCCACACTCTGGATACGAATGCGGAGGAAATTTTAGCCATTAATATTTCTTAGCAGTACCTTCAGGACAAACGCCCAATTTTTATGTACGAGCGATTCTTATTTCCGCCACGAGATTCCAAATAGCCGTACTCGGATAATTGTCTGAGGTAACGCTTGGCAGTGGTTGCAGGATAACCGAAATGGTTAACAATTGCTTCTGTAGTTATTTCGTCTTTATCGGCTACAAATTCCAAAATATCGACCATTTTCTCGGCCAAAGTAGGCTTTATCGACCATTTGTCGACCATTTTCTGCTTCAAATCCGATTTATCGACCATTTTCTCTGTACACAAAAAGAACAGTTCCCTAGTGTACTCAAAGTTTTATATTTATTTAACAAATACGCATAATTCTTTGTAGTATCTTTGCCGCAAAATTATAATTCATATGAAAAAGAAAAAAAAGAATGATATCTGTCACGAAGTGACATTAGAAGTAACAAAACGTATGCTGGTTAAGGTCGCAGAGTTATTGATAAAGAGGCTATGGTGCTGTCTTGATGAACTATTGTTTTAACATTGACACTATCCGTTTTTCTCGGAATTGAATAAACGGAACATGTCCACCCACAAGAAACAGTCAAATCCCATTTAGAAGAAAAGATGTTCCTTTTCTTTGTAATAGATTCTAATAACTAGTATCTTATATTAAAGTTATAACAATACCTTACTGCATCATCATAATTGCATTTTGCAGATAATCCCATTATATAGTTTCCTGTAGGAAAATCATTCTTCCCATAAAGCGCCATTGCATAATAATATAACACCCTCCCGATATTATTATTGTTACACCCCCTGGTCCTAATTTCATATTCATTAATATTATACTCTTTATACATACCACTCAGAGCCTTTTTTGAATATTCAATGGATGAATAATAATCATTTATTCCATAATAAGTCAATGCAATTTGTGCATATGCAAAGCATGGATTATTGCCTAATCTCATATCCATTGATGCACTCTTCTCTTGGTATAAAATAGAATTCCGAGCATCTCCTTGAATATCCAATGCAGTAGCAATAGCGGATACTATTATAGGGGAATAATACGTTAGTTCGTCATTCTTATTCCTTATTTCCCACTCTTTTCCATATTTGATAACTTCATCGTATCTTTTTATTTTCATTAAGCTATTAACCAACATATAATAACCGTAAGTTGTTAATTCTCCGTAATCCAAATATTTGATTAAACAATCTGCAGATGCATAATAATTGTCTTCTTCATAATATTGACGAGCTTTTTCTATTAGTTCATCTAATTCTTCTTCACTATAATCACCTTTGTAATCGTAAATGGTTAATTTATTACCATTCAACGAAATACGTCCAAGTTTTTGAATTGCTGTTTGACCTAATAACAGTGGCGCATTTTGACTACTACTAACAACTGCATGAACATTCTTTAGATGCAATCCTGATATTTCAATATCCTTAATATTTATGACTACATTATCATGTATAGAACCATCTGCTGTTCGAGTCTTTGCATTGCCAAGTATATCATTGTCTGTTATATATTCATTTTCATAAAGATAGTTTGCCATCGATTCGGACAAACTAACAGCAGATGCACCAGTATCAAATATCATTTTCATTCTTGCTCCATTGACACTACATGCGATTTTATAAACACCATTAACTCTCTCCATCTGAATCACTTTTTGAGCAATTGAACTAATATACCCCAAAACGATGAATAATACAACCAAAAAATTCCTTATCATATAGATCTATGTTTATTTTTGGTGCAAATATAACATAATAAAAGGAATTATGCAATTCCATAACTAGAAATAAATCGTTATTATGCACAATCTCTTAAATTTGTGCAATGAATAGCACTTTTAGAATCATTCTTGTACAAAAATCATACTTATTCCGTACATATTCGCTATTATATTTGTATTATTTATAAAAATAGACTATCTTTGCAACGTGTAACTAAATCCTAATTGACATGAGAAGCTTGTTTGTTATCTTTTTTTTCAGTTTATGTTCATTCTTTTCTTTTGCTCAGACCTCAGAAGTAAAGAAGCTAATAAAAAAATATGATGCAAAATACCTGATGAACATTCCTGGAGAAAAGCATCCTGGCAACTTTTGGTACACAGTAGTATCAAACAATAAAAGAATATCTGCTATCCAAGAGGCTCAAAAAAACAAGAATAAATCTTTGCAAGATGCATACACTACTTTAAGTTATGTTATGGCAAACACTCCCCAGAATGATTACATTGCTTACGGTTATGATTCCTTGAAAAATGTACTTATTTCTAAACTTGGTATAGAGAACTTGGCAAAAGAGCATCCACTTATTATTATTGCCGATGGGGATATAAATGCAAGTATGGACGTAATAGGCCAGATGCGTATATTTAGGGGCTGTATAGATTTTCTTACAGAAGGCGAACTTATAGCTGTTTGCGCCCATGAGGTTGCGCACTTTGCATGTTCGCATGTTGTCTCTAGAATGTGGAAATCAGCCAAGAAAGCAAGGGCAAATAAGATGTGGGCCGATATAGGGGTAAGCATATTTATGGGTGCTATGGTGGCAGCTGCAGGGTCAAATGCCTATTATGGTCTAGACAATTCTTATATAGAACAGATTACATCTAACGCAGATCTATTCTACTACAGAGCATACGACTATGCAAACGATGCAACAGCCAAATACACTTACCGATATAACCGAGAAGAAGAGAGCGAAGCTGATATATTAGCATATCGTTTTATGGAATATATGGGGTATGGCGGAGAAAATGTCATTTCCATGCTGAAAAAGATGTTGGCAAGATATGGTGATACACCAAAAGATAGATACAAAAGCCATCCTTCCACATCATTTAGGATTCAGGTACTTGAATCAATGAAAAACGGATTTACAGGAAAAAATAAAAGTAAATAACATGTCCCTAATGGCGATGATATTTACAGATAAAAATGTAATAGAAAAGGAGGCTATATGCCTCCCAGTCAAAAGAGTTTATGCCTCTATATGAATGATTTAATAACCAGATTGACGGTATTCCCATTGGTTAGATATGGCGTTCCACCAATAATAACCTATTAATCTTGAATTTCCATCGTATATATCATATCTTTTATAAACCTCATTCCATTTCTTATAACCTATAATATTTCCATAGTTATCCCTTATTTCCTCCCGGTCTTGTACCTTATTATAATTCCTTGTAGACTGTATACCCCCATAAGTATCCCTTGTCTCGCTTCTGTTGTATACGTTATTATAATTTTCTGTTTTTAAAAGTTTGCCGTAGCGATCATAATATTCTAAGCGCTTATAAACTTCATTGTATTTGGCATAGCCCTGAAGAATGCCGTAGCTATCATAAAACTCAGTTCTCTTGTATATCTCATTCCATTTCTGGGTGTACTGAGCAAACCCCGCTGTAGTTGTAAGCAATAAAATAATAATAAAAAGGATCTTTTTCATAAGCTTATATTTATATTTGTGGCAAATATAAGAAGAAAAATCTATAAAAACAACCTTTTAAGCAAAAAACTAATAAAAACTTTGGTTTTCGCTTACAAGTATTGATGTCTGCTCTAGATAATTGCAAAAAAAATCGTTGTGTGGATGTAACATTCGATAATAGTTTACGGATTTATGGTAAAATTGCCAAAAATCCGTAATGTAGACATCGAGGATTTTGTATAAATAGTTTATTATCAATAAGATAGATTGCACGAAAGAACTGTCTTGTTATGCTCGAATAAATCAAGGATGTGAGTGCACAAAGAGTCCCTTTTGTGTACTTTTCGTTTAAGTTTTACATTTTTCGTCTAAATCTCGCAAACCAAGAAATCCTTTTTTTATAGGCGTTCTGATGCGTTATTCGTCTAAAATATACATTTTTCGTCTAAATCTCACGCTAACACCCATTGACGTTTCTCATTGAGCTTTATGACATTACTCTTGGCAAGCGAATAAAGCAGATTCTTTATCTTGTTCTTCTTCTGCTCAGCCGATAATACGTCCGATAGTTTGTTCATCAGCAGTTCGTCGATCTCCCTCCTGCTGGCAGCACCAAACTTCTCGATATACTGAACTATCAGTCTGCGGAAGTACTCATCGTCGAAACTCTTGTTTTTGACATACATCGATTTCAGTCCCACGTTGCCAGTATTCTTGGTGAGAGCCTTCGAGAGGAATAGATTGTTCTTACGTCCCTCAATGTATTTCTTCTTTCTCAGATACTTGATTTCATCATCGTTCAGCCTTTTCTGCTTCTGAACCTTGTCCAGCAGAATCAGATCCGACATTGATAAATCTGGCACGCTGACCAGTATTCTTGCAAACTGCTCATCTATAACCTTACCTTCGATATCCACTGTCACCATTCCATTCGATGTGTCGTACTCAGGCATAGGGAAGAAACGTTTCTTCTGCTGCTCATATAGCTTCTTTATTCCACCACCTTCCGTATCCACCATGTGTACATTCCTCATGGCTTCAACAAGGAACGGATTTCTATAAATGGACTCAGGGCTATCATCTAAGATCACTTTCTCCACAGACTCAGGCAGGAAAATGCCATGATTTCTAAACACAAGATGATCGTTCTCGTATTCAATCACTTCGATTCTTGCCCCTTTGTCATAGTCCTGGTGGGCGATGGCATTATTCAGAGGCTCTCTCAGCGTGAATTCATCGTAGCGGAATAACTTGTCAGGGAAGATGTTGCCACTGATGGTGAACTCATACGATGTGTTGCGAATCTGATGCCCAATATCTTCTATGGCCAGAATCATTGGGATAGAGAATACTTTGAAATCAAGATTCTCTGAGCGTTCATTCTTCAGAGACCATCTGATTTTACAGACTTTCGGCAGCAGATAGTGTTCTGACTCCTCGCGTCCAACGATGATGATAGCTGCAATGGTAATCTTATCCTTAATCGTGATATGGGCCTTATTTAGGAACGTCTTATCATCCCATCCATCCACCTCCTTGTCTCTACCAGGATGCACCTCTTTGTATTTCTCGCGTGCCTTCAAGATGGCAGCTGGATCTAGATCGTCAATGGTAGCATCAGGAAGTATCTGTGCCGTCCAGTCCTGTTGCAGCAATCCTTCACTCAATATGGTCTCCTCACGTTCATACGTTAGCGGTACAAGATTGTCCTTGATTCGCTGCCAAGCTTTCTTATGGGCATAGACAGGTCTGCGAGGCAGATGCTTGGGGATATGGATAACCCACACAACTTTATTCGTATCGCTAGCTTCGTAATCATCGATATAAAGCCCCTCAGACGATACATTCGTACAATTCTCCTTAATCTTATAGACGGCAGAATTGGTGTCAAGATTGAACTGTGAGAGGTCCGTTCCAACAATCTCCAACGACTTGTCCTTAACGCCAATCACCAGAACGCCACCCTCCATATTCGCAATGCCCGATACATACGACATCACGTCCTCCCCCTCATGTCCGTTGAAGGAGTTCTTCAGGTTCTTCATCTCTTTCCAGTCGCACTTCTCGTCCTCAATTGGGTAGTGCGAAATAAGGAAATCCTTTAGTTCTTTCTCCGTCATATCTTCTATTATCTAAATCGCCTGCAAATATAATACTTTTTCTACTATTATAGTATGTAAAACTCGAAAATGTTACATATTTCGATCAATAAAAAAATAAAAAAACCAACCACATTGTATAATTGAGGTAGATATGTGAGACTGGTATCTGTCTCTGAGTGTACACAAAAGACAACGCTGCTTCGCTATTGCGCTGCTTCGCTGCTTCTTTTGGTGTAGCGTAATGTGCGTTGGTAGAAGTGATGGCGCTTATATATTTTATATATATTATAATATATATAAAATTAAATATACTATATAGACATGGTTGCAATAGTGCTGGAGTAAATGAAATAGCGAAGTAGTGAAGTAGTGAAATAGTGACGACGGAGCTTTTTAACATTTCAGGATAAATAGGGAATGTGCTTGGATATGTGCTGAAAATTTTGTACCTTTGCATCGTCAAAATGAGAGAACGCAGGCGGCGGCTTTAAGGATAAAAATTGCAAGATTTAAATCAAGAAATTGCGCGCATTAATCTTAGCAATTGTTTGAATTAATAAACGGCTAAAAGCGCTCTGCATGGCGACAACGAGAGAAAGAGAAAGAGAATTTACAACAAAGGACTAAACAAGATTAAGATTATGGCTATTAAAGTAATTGCACAGCGCCGAGTGCTTAAAATCGGCAACAACCCTGGTGTGAAGAAGTTCGTGATGCGTCCCGATCTGTATAGCGCCATCCAGGAGAAGAAGGTGTTCGCAGAGGCTGCTACCCACAGCGGAATATCTGCAGGTGTTATCAAGGCGGCTTGGGATGCTGCTGGCGAGGTGATTCGTACCTGGGCAACCGAGGGGCACTCAGTGCCTCTGCCCGGCCTGGGAACCATGCGATTTGGTGTTCGAAGCAAGGCTGTTGAGAACCTGGACGATGTGAAGACCGGTCTGATTAGTGTGCGTCGCATCATCTTTACTCCTAACGTGGAGGTGAAGGACGAGCTGAAGAATACCTCAATCCAGATTACCTGTCTGGATGAAGACGGAAAGGTACTGAAGCGTGTGACCAGCGGCGACACTGGCGACATTGAGGACAATGAGAATGGTGGCACTACGCCAACCCCAACAGGCGACGTTCCAGGCGAGGGAGATTAAGAAGGGAGGTGAACCATGAAGCACAAAAGTATCTGGGAGGTACTGCTCCGAATAGTAGTGGCGGCTGCCTCGGCAGCACTGACAGCACTGGGAACTACCAGCTGCATGGGAAACGGACCGCTATTTTGAGGGTGAGAAACTGAGAGGGTGAGAAGGTGAGAAAATGAGAAGGTGAGAATGAGAGAGATCGAC
>Ga0326513_10003852_pt1 | contig 10818 bp, 2 predicted proteins | sample 2_2465_0518_D_FD_203654 | JGI IMG/M metagenome (GOLD analysis project Ga0326513, IMG submission 203654) | Bovine rumen microbial communities from UC Davis, California, United States - 2_2465_0518 | ecosystem: Host-associated > Mammals > Digestive system > Stomach > Rumen | place: USA: California... | reverse complement strand
ATCAGCAGGAGCAGGACAGACTCGCTCAGAAACAGGCGGCAAGGTCGTCCGGCGGTGGTTCAACACGTAGGTCCTCGTCGTCCAGAGGAAGCGGCGGTGGCGGCAATCCCACGCCCACACCCACGCCTGACACAGATCAGCCGTCAGCAAACTATAATGCACGCATGAGTTACTATAAGAACTGGAAGAATTCTGGCGGTACTTCTAACGCAATTATGAACGGCATTAACACCGACGAATCGCTCTCTCCCGACGAGAAAGCGGATATGATTATCGCCCTTGGCTTGCAGGAAGTTGACGACAGAGACTTCTATCAGAGATACCTAGATTCGCAGAAGAAGACCTCTGGCAAGCATGGTGGTCCGTATATCAGTCAGCCCGCAAAACAGACGCAACACAAAACGTAACAGGAGCGCACAATGGCAAAAGTTAATCTTTCCGACGACGTAAAAAAGCGGTTACAAGAGAAGGGCTATAACTATCAGTCCAACGAATCAAGACCCGCAAGTAGCGCCTCACAGGATAGGTATTACGAATATCAAGAGCAACAGCTTGAGCGTCAGGGTGGAAGGAAATACGCAGAGACCACATTAAAGCCTAAAGAGTACGTCACGCTGACAAACAGAAGCGGAAGCACCGTAAGATTCAATGCCCGTGACGAGCGTGTAAATACCACCCTGCAAAGTCTTGCGAACCTTCACAGTTCGTACACGTCGCTCAGCAAAATGAGCCGGGACAACTCTGCGTCATGGCGGTCAAGTCTGCAGAAGTGGGGTTCACAGGCGGCCTTGCTCAGAAACCAGATCCGGCAAAACTCAAAGCTTAGCGACAAGGAACGTGAGACGCTGATCGAATACCTTGACGACATGGGCAAGGGTGTCACGTCCGGGTTCCAACAGTCTCAGGCGGCAACGGAACAGCGTAGGCTTGACCGCATGTCTCCCGATGAACTCCAGAGATATCGTGAGAACAACATCGCCCTTTGGCAGAGACTTTCTGACAGATACGGCAGATCGACAAGTGTATCCGAGAATCCTCAGGGGTATATAGCGTCTGCTTATACAAGTAAGCCGTTAGAGTCTAGCAGAGTAGATCTTAAAACATCTGACATGTACAGCCGAATGGCAACGGAAGAAGCGAACTATGCATATCGTGAAGTGAGCGACAAGCAAGTCGAAGAAGTCAGTCGTGCGGTACATTCTGATCCTGAATCCTTTACGAACACAGCGGAAGCGGTAAGAAGATTGTCTGCTTACTATCAGAACCCCGGAAGGGCAGACAGTTATGAAACGAGAGAAAGCGACTTTGCGGAAGTAAACAAAGCGCTCGTTGCGAATGGCAAGGAACGTATCCTTGAAACAGACGACGACGAAACCAAACGCCGTAAGATCATGGAACTCGAAACCGTCTACAGTGATGCGGCGACACGTCTTGGCATTGACTACGAGGACATGCTCACAAGGCGTCAGGAACTTGCGATCGCAGACGAGTCCGTCAGGAACCGTGAAGAGTTCAACGCAATGCTTCAGCGAAACCCGAACGTGCTTCCGCTGATGAATGCAATCGCCCTTCCGACGTCACTGACGACTGGAGCGGAACTGGTTGCTAACGTCGTTAAGGGAATGCTCCACGGAAACGAAACTGACCTTTCAACGTATAGACCAATAACCGACGCCGACATGACAGAGACCGCCTTTGTGGCTGACGTTCAGAAGCAAACCTCTGAAGAGATTATGAAAGCCATTGAGGAAAAAGGCGGCTCCGAATTCATGCAACAGTTCGGCCAGTTCGGTTACAATGTTGCTTTCAGTGTTGCTCAGAGCATGCTTGCGGCGGGCGTGAGTGCGGCTGCCCCGGCGGCTTTAGCGGACACCGAACTGATTTATAAACTCCTTGGAGAAACTGGCCTTACCCTCATGGCAACATCTGCAGGATCGCAGACAATGCTTGATACGCTCCAGAAGGGCGGTTCAGTAAGGGACGCATGTGTCCTTGGTGTGACGTCTGCAATCTTTGAAGCGGCGGCTGAGAAACTCCCGTTGGATAATTTGACGGAAATGCTGACCGGGGACCTTTCGAATGCGAACTTCGTTCTCCAACTGCTTAAGCAGTCTGGCCTTGAAGGAGCGGAAGAAGTGATCACCGAGATCGCAAACACCGTCACCGACATTGCCGTCATGGGCTACTCTTCCGATTTCTATCAGAACATTGACCAGTATATAACTGCATACATGGCCGAAGGCATGACCAAAGCGGAAGCTGAGGCGAGAGCAAAGAAGCAAGCTATGCAGGATCTTGTTCAGCAAGTAGGAATGGCGGGACTTGCGGGCGCTGTTTCTGGTGCAATCTCCGGCGGCATTGGTATGGTCACAGGCCGTATCGGTAGCAACCAGAAGATATCAACAGACGCAAACACAGTTTACGACGTCGCTCTCCAGACAAAGGACATACAGCACGTTGGTGCTGTTCTCGCAGACGGGTATAAAGCCAACGACAGAAGGGCTAAAGCCGTCATCGAGGAGATGTCCAAAAAGACCGGGAAGAGCGTTGCCGAACTGACACAGACTGACGAGAACGGCAGATACACCGGGAGCATGACTGCTGAGGACTTTGGCGCCATCAGCAAACGTGAATTCAACGGTATTTATTCCCGGATGGTCCGTGGCTACGAAAGTGCAGAAAGAAAAGTCGCACGTGACTACGAACGTGCTGAACGTCAAGAAGCGGCGGCAGATCGGAAAGCAAGAAGAAAGGGTGTCCTCACGACGAGTGACACCACCGAAAACGTACACAAGCTTGTAAAGATAAACGACGACGGCACAGTAACATACGAAAACTACCGTGGTGAAGAGAAAACAGCAGAGAACATGGAGACTCTTCCGATCGGTACTGGTGCGTCTGAGATCGTTGCGTCAATGCGTGACACCGGGGAAAACTCCGTTGAAAACAACAACGCAATGATGAACGCATATGAGTCGTATCTCAACTCCGACAGCGAACAGCCCGTCGGCCCGTCAGAGTTTGCTGACGCATGGTACGACACACAGGAGCGGCTCTCTCAGGGCATGACGATTCACGAAGCGCTCTCCTCATATGAAGATAACCCGACACTCCAGCAGTATCTTACTCTCGCCGAGGGTGTCCAACAGAAAGCGACGCAAAGGAATATTATACAAACCAACACGACACGAAGAGGTACAGTGTCGCTTGGCATTGATAACGAAAGCCGGGCGTTGCTTGAAGCACGTGGTCTTGCGTCTGCCCCGAGGGCGGCAGAACTGACAGCGAACCAAAGGCTTGCGGTCAGCGCCGCTCAGGTCGTAGCTGACAAGGGCGGCATGAGAACCATCTTCTTCTCAGGTGACAGAGAGTCTTACTACGATAAAGAGAACGGTATCATGTTCATCAATATCGGAGAAGACGCTACAGCTTCTGCTCTTAAAGACGTAGCGCATGAGTCCGTCCATCACCTTGCTGAGTACAGTCAGGAAGGATACAACGCAATGCGTGATTATATCCGCAATAAGATGGGCGGTGACGACTTCTCGTCTGCCGTATTTGCCGCACTGGATAAATACGGATGGAGTCAGGACAACACAAAACAATATGCATGGGCCGTTGAGGAAGTAGTCGCTGAAAAGTTCGAGGACATGTACGCAAGCAAGAGGGGCGTAGATGAAATCAAGACGGCTCTTCAGGAACACAAAAGCGTACTTAAAGAACTTCTTGGGCATATCAAAGGAATGTTCGATGGTATCTCGAAGCGCCTTAAGGAAATGAGACGGACTGGCAGAGGCCTTGATGTTTCTTCGGATGAGTTCGACGAGATGTTCGATCTCTATGATAAGGCACTTACGGAAGCGGGCCGGGCATATAAAGCGGGTGCGCAGACAACCGATAAGGGTATCCGGCAGAGCGTCAGGGGCGCAACCGACGAATCCTCACAGACACAAGAAGAAACGCCGAAGAAAGAACCCCGTAAACGAAGCCCGGTCGAGAATGCCAGACGTGGACAGCGCCAGATTGACAGGACAAGAGAAGAAAGAAATATTGCCGCTGTTGTCGATGATTATGAGACACAGCTTGCAAGGGCAAATGTAAGATCCGAAGTCACCACATTGTCCCCGGACTACACTCACGGACGCATGCTTACGCAGAAAGGCGCCGAGAGAGTTGTGGATATGCTGTTCGATGCAATGAAGAACACTGACAACAACGGATTTGGCTTAGGCTCACTTGCGGGAAGGATCACAAAGAAGTCCTTCGTCAACTCTATCCTTCAGGCGTACAACCATAACGCACACATTGCAGACACAACTGAATACGAGAAAGCCTTGTTCGAGGAACTTTACACGAGAGTTGTCGGAACACTCATGCGGGCAAATGTTGCGGGTGAACGTGTTATTTCTGAGGCCGGGATACAGATCCTTGCAGAATCCGTCAGCAATGAGTTGTACTACTTAACAATGGACGACGGAAAGGCTCTCAGGAAAACGCCTATGGACTACGCCGTCGAGGAAACACAGGCGGTAAGAGAACAGGCCGAAGCCCAAAGGCAGAGAAGCGAACAGAGAAACGCCAGACTTGTCGAGGAGAACCAACAACTCAGAGAGCAAAGAAACCAAGCAAGACAGAACACAAGAGACGTGCGGAACAATCTGGAGCAACAACTCAGAGACCAGAGAGCGGAATCAAGGCAACGCATCAATAACGAGAGAGCAGAAACGCAACGAGTTAGAGAGCGTTACGAAGGAATGCTGTCACGTTCCAGAGCAAGAGAGATCGCACTTCAGGAAAGAATCGCCGCAGAGCGTGAAGAACGCCAGAACAGAAGGCGGCGCTTGGGTATTTATAACCAGTGGCAGACATGGATCCGAAATGTCACGAACAGAAGAGACGGCATAAACCGTGTCCCGGACGATTTCGAGAACGTGGTCTCAGCGCTTTCAGATCTTGTCCGGCCGGAAACGATCGACCCGAGAACTGGTGCGGTCATGAACGCTACCGTTGTACGGAGAGGAGAAGTACGGGAGAACCAGACATACAGATTGCAGTTGGAACACGTCAGAGGATTGCGTGAAGCGCTCAGGCGCATTTACGGCGAGAACATCCGGCATGACGTAAACATTCCTAATTCTGGTGACGACGCACTTGACCTCGTGTTGTCTCAGGCGTTCGGTATGCTCAGCATGGTGTGCATGGAAAACAATCAGCGGAACTACGTTGCGAACATGGACGCCGTCGAACTCGAGGCACTTAATCAGTGCATGAGAGTAATCTATGGTGCTATTCGTAACCAGAACCGTGCGTTTACCGCAACCATAAGAGAAGCAAACGAAGACATTCGTGAGTATTCAAGGCGCATTTGGCGAACCCAACTGGACGAAGCAAGAGACATAAGCGGTATAAGGAAGCTTTTCTACAGTCAGGGCTTCACGAACCCGAGACTCGTCAGAGTAATGGAAGAGTTCAACCCGAACGGTGCGCTGACAAAGACCATCGACGAAGGACGTAACCTTGCATATCGTGCGGCCCACGAGCGCATGCAGATCCTCAAACCGTTCTACGACCTAATCTATGGCGACCCTGCCGACAGGCGTGGCTTCGCACGTATGGCGTCCACACAGGACAAAGTCAACAGAGAGACGGAATTTAAGCGCAAGTGCGAGACGCTCGTCGACTACGGTCTGACCGATACAAACGGGCGTAAGGTAAGAATCACCGAGATGGAAGCCCTGTATCTGTGGATGTTCTGGCAGAGAGAGAACACTCAGGGAACCCTGATGCACTCCATCCATGACAACGGCGTACGTGTTCCGAACCATCAGGATATTCGTGACAATAAGAGCATGTCGTTGGCTTATGACGACGGCGTTACTGTTATGCCGACGGAAGAGCAGATCAAAGCAATGTATGAGACGTTCGACGAATTCGACAGGACGTTTATCAGGATGGCTTCTCAGGCGTTCAACGGGCGGTGCGCAGACCTTGTCAACATGGGTGCGGCCCCGGTACTTGGGTTCACCGTTGCACGAGAACGTGCATATGTTCCCGGCCAAGCTTGGCTCCCGAACAGTCAGCTTTCCTCTGACAAAACGTCACCGAGCCACGGGTACCTGATCCAGAGCGGAATCCTTAAGTCTCCCACGGGTGGTTCGTCTGCTCCTATTAAGTTGCAGAACCTGAACACCATCCTGATGGACCACGTTCAGGCGGCGTGTCGTATCGGTTATCTGCTCCAGTGGGAACTGGACGCCAAACGTATCGGCACAACGAGAATCAGCGAAGACAGAAACGGTAGCTTCCTGACGCTCGATCAGGCGCTCGTTAATAAATGGTCTAACGGGAACGTGCAGATCGGTCAGGCTTACTCCAGAGCAATCAACGAGATTATCTACGGTAGTGCTACAGGGTCCGTCAATGAACAGGCGGGCATTTGGGACGACAGACTTGCAATGCTTACTCAGATGTACAGCAAGTATGTCTTCAATGCGAACCCGGTGGCGGCATGGAAGCAGTTGTCTGGTGGGCCTCTTGCCACGGCGTATAACGGTTGGTGGCAGACGGTCTCCGCATTGCCCAGAGCAGTCAGGCTTATGGCAAATACGAACGCAAGGCAGAGACTCCTTGACCAGATTGCGGAACACTCCTCGATCGTTTGGGACAGATCGTTTGACATGGATTACGGAAAGCTTGGCAGGATCGCCGAGTGGGTGTTGGAGAACGTGAACACGGATGCTAACCCCGGAAGAATCATGCGGACGCTTGCAGGGATCATGGAAGGCGGCGGTGTTACTCTTGCGAGGACTGCCGAAAAAATAACCATGCACGACATCATGCACTTCATGGATATCGTGGCTATCATTTCTCTGTGGCAACCGACAATCAATGCAACCCGTAACGATTATCACGGCCACGGCGCCGCCGACATGTCGAACCCGGAGTTCGCCCAGACTGTTACTGAACGGTTTGAACGTATGATATCTGAGACACAGCCTATGGATGAAGATATCTACAGGCCCCAGATCTTCAAGGGCAAGAAGAGAGCGCTTACAAGAAATGTTTACCTCTTCATGTCCCCGGCATTCCAACAGTACGGACACATTCATGAGAACTTCGGCGAACTTGCATGGGCAAGACGTCACGGAACGATTGAACAAAGACGTACCGCATCAAGAAGGGCGTTGCTGTCAATCGCTGGTCTGGCTTATTCAACGGCGATGAACTCACTGATTATGACGGCGTTTGCGTACCTCAGAGGGAAACCAAAGAAGTACCGTGACGAGAAGACTGGCAGACTTACGATATGGTCTGTTGCAAGACAAGTCGGTATCGACGCCGCCTCAGAGTTTGCAGAATCGATTTTGCCGTTCACCAAAGGCTATATCACAGACAACGTAATAGACTTACTTGCAGGAAAGAAGACGCTTACTCAGGCTGTCGTTGGCGTCCCAAAGAGTATGCTTGGTGACGCAACATGGACATACATTGAGAACATCCAACACCTCATCGAGTCGATGGAGAAAGTTGGCGAATCGCTTGTGGGTGAGGATAACGAGAGCGCAGAGGAAGTGCGCAAGCGCACGGACGCTCTTTACTCAGGACTACAGGAAACTTGCATGAACCTTCTCGCAAGCTTTGGTGTCCCGGTTACGAACGCCTTTAAGATCTTTGACGTCATAAAGGCAAACATTATCAATCCCATCAACGGAAAGTTCTTTACATACGACGAAGACTACACGCTCAACGCAGACCAGATCCGTGCGAACCTTCTTGACGCACTCAAGAATGGAAAGACAGACGTGGCAACTCAGATGATCGACGAGGTCTACCAGACTGAACTGGATGATTATGCAGAGAAGTATTGGGCAGACTTTGCAGACAATCCTGAAATGCTTCAGCGGTATGCGATGGACGCCCGTAAGGACACCTACACGACTATCACAAGATACATTAAGAAGCTTTGGGAAGACGGTAAGATAACAGACGACCAAGCGGTTGACTACATGAACAGGGTCGCTGACATGTCTCAGGTCCGTTCGGCCATGGACGCCGAGGACGGTGATATGATTGGAGTAGAGAACTTCTTCAAAGTCCAAGAATGGACGTATGACCTTGAGAATCAGGGACGTGACGTCGAAGGGTACTCACGGTGGACAGACTTGTTCAGTGATTACAAGAACGGTAGGTCCGGCAGTGCCGAAGACAGAAGACTGCGTGAGATTTACAAGAGGTCGTTCAAAGCGAGTGGTGGCACCGATGCGGACGCCGACGCCAAATACGAAGCTGACAGAAAGAGCGGCATAAAGAAGTTCGCTACGGAAGCACTGAACAGCGGAGAGATCGGCTTCGACCGTATGTCCAAGATTCTTACGGACGTCGGATGCTCCGGCACAGAGATCATGACGGCCTACTCGAAGTCGCTTCAGCAGGGCGTCGAGGACCCGCTCACAACGTCACAGTATGCCGCCAAGCTTCTTGCTGACGGCAGAGACAGCGCTTATACTGACTACGTTTCTAAGTGGTCTAAGACTGTTGATAAGGACGTGGTAGGATCTGTCAGAGGTGCGCTTGAGAACATGCTCACCCGTAAGGAGATTACGGCTAACCAGTTCGAGAGTGTTGCACGTGCGCACAGCTTGTACGACACCGAGGTGAAGATGCTGAAGCAGAAGCAGAAAGCGATCGACGCCGAGGAAGATACAATCTATGAACAGGCGGCAGAAGCACTCAGGAACGGTAATACGTCCACGTTTGAAAGCCTTGAATCTGAGTATGTCAAAGCGGCTGTTGCGGACGGTGACCTCGAGGATGAAGCCAAGAAAGTCTTCGACAGAGCAGTAATCAATCAGGTTAAAGACGAATACCTCAAGGGAGTTGTGTCCGAAGCAGACTTTGCCCGCCTGTACGAAAAGTACTCCGGCGACGAGGAATACGAGATCCCGCTTATGCTCCATGCATACGCAGACAAGAAAGAACACCCGGATTCCGAGTTCCAACCCTCGTACTATTCGACACTGAAGCGTATCATTCAAACTGGTGACCAGAACGCAATGAATCAGGAGATCACATGGTTGATGACGACAGGCGACAGATACGCCAACAGCATTGCTTCGTCACTGAGGGGCTACGCCGAACAGGTAGGAAAGCTTAGGAGACTTGGCAGAACCAGTGAAGCGGACAATCTGAGAGCAAGTATCCAGTACTGCTTGAACCTCATTCAGCGCAAGATTGACTGGTCCAAGTACGACAACTAAAATAAGGGAGAGGCGATGAACCTCTCCCTTTTTCTATGCAGTAACGCTGTAGTCACCCGACACGTATATATAATATATTGTACGTAACTAATATTAATATAAATACTATATGATGTGTTTTAAGAACCCGAAATTCAACAAGTTCTGTATACCTATTGCTGTGCCGATACACATCATGTTGTGGTTTTGTGAGTAACGAGTTACATTTTTGGCCCGGAAACAGTAACCCGGGCCACTATATATTGTGGTTTAGCCTTGCCAAAGACCGTTCACCACAGCCCTCAATTCGTCCGCTCTGGAGTCCTGATAGTACTGGGTCATCTCGATATTCGCATGTCCGATGATCGCCATCTTGTCAGCGTCCGGGGCGTTTACTGTCTTCATCATCGTAGCGAATGTACGACGGAAATCATGTGACGTGTGACGGACGAGTTCCGGGTGTGCGCTGTAGAAGTCATCGAGGTGATGCTTCCACTGCGTATAGGTGAACCCGGTGATCCGTGTCTTGAAGTGGTTTCTGACGAGCATGTCATTGACGAAGGGGACAACCACGTCGGAGACCGGGATGATCCTGTTGGTTCCGGCCGCCGTCTTCATGCCGCCGACGAAGTATCTTCCGTCCTTGTTGTACTGACCGGGCGTCATGTCCATCAGTTCGGACGCTCTCATCCCGGTGAACATCATGACGCATGCGACCTTGGCGACGTAATCCCCGGACCGTGCGATCTCAAGATGCTGTTTGACCTCATCCGGGGTCAGTGCGACGTGGTACAGCTTGCGGTCCCTCTTGCCAACCTCAACAGCGGCAGACTTGTCGGTGTCGATGATCCCTTCAAGCATGGCCTGTTTGTTTACCTTGTGGATGATGGACAGGACTGCCGACCGTGTGGCAGAGGATTTGCCATCCTTCTTCAGCTTGTCGATGAGTCTCTGCCAGTCCATCGGTTGCATGATGACCACAGGGACGTGCGCTATGTCCTCTAGACACGCCTTAAACAGCGTTCTGTATGTCCTGATGGTATTTGTACCCATGCGATCTTCCGACCGTCTCATGTAATTCTCGAAGCATTCACGGACGGTTGTGAAGTTCTGTGCGGTAGCCTGATACACCGGGTGGAACTCGAGGGTCTTTTCTGTCTTCTTCTTTTCTGCTTCCTTACGGAGCGTCGGGATATACTCCAAAGCTTCCAGTCTGGACTTGAATCCGCTCTTGCGAGTGACGATCCTCTTGCCCCACTCATCGTAGCCAAGCGTACACTCGGCGGTCCATGTCAGCTGACCCTTCCTCTGGAATGCGGTCCCTGTTCCGTTCTCTCTTTTTCTCCTTTTCGTAGCCATTGTGATTCTCCTTCTTATATTGCGTTGTGTCGGGTGACGCTGTATAATAGGAGTACATGCTCCTACCTATACGAATGTCGTAGTTCTTTAGTGTTTGAGTGTGTGCCTTTCTTTTGATGCCAGAGGGTGGTGCCTCTGGCATTTTTTATTTCAGATCCGAATAGAATCCTACTGCCTTTCCGATGATCCTGACGGTCCCGGACAACTCCGTGAGTATCCGTGG
>Ga0326513_10003848_pt1 | contig 10821 bp, 10 predicted proteins | sample 2_2465_0518_D_FD_203654 | JGI IMG/M metagenome (GOLD analysis project Ga0326513, IMG submission 203654) | Bovine rumen microbial communities from UC Davis, California, United States - 2_2465_0518 | ecosystem: Host-associated > Mammals > Digestive system > Stomach > Rumen | place: USA... | reverse complement strand
GTCCATATTTAAAATTAGTCAAAGACCTTAACGTAAAAGACATTCCTGTCTTTTATTCTGTTATCTTTCAGAATAGAGCAATGCAGGAACATCTTTTTCAGGAAATTGTAGCGGCGGGGGTTCCCCTCAATTCTGATATATTGGATTTCATTCTTGATGAGGTAAGCCCTGAACGCCCTGAATACTTCCAGAAGCGAGAAGCGCGGGTCGGTCTCGCATTTTTTCATTATGACATTTCCGTTTTTCTGTATTGCGAAAAGATACCCGCCGATATTGATGAACTTATCTTTATCGCAAGGCTCGTAAGTTTTAGTCTCAGAGTCCTGAGGAAGTCGCGCCCATATCTTTTTGAACTGGTTTAAGGTCATACTGTAATTAGTGTGTCAATACCCAAAAGTCGCCAAAAAGTAGACCAAAAGTAGACCAAAAGTGGCCAAAAGGTACACAAAAGGTACACAAAAGGTACACAAAAGGTACACTAGAAAAAAAATACCCCGGATTATTCCGGGGCTTTTTGTTCGTGACTACTTATGACTAATCATGAAAAATCGTGACTAGTTGAGGATTGCGACACCGTTGACGCTTGGGTTTGTGACAACGAAAGCGCCGTAGAAGTTGAGCGCAACGAGCGCGGCGGCTCCGTCCGCAGTGTCAGTTCCCGGAGTGATAGTGAACATGTCATCAACGAGGAGCTGATAAGGCTTGTTCTGGACTTCGCTTTCTCCGTTTACTTCCGGCTTGCCCGCTTCGTTTCCGACGATTCCGTCAGCGATTTTGTCTGCGTTTGTGTAGGTCCACAATTCGACAGTGTCGCTTGAAAGAATGTAGCAGGTGCCTTTAGGACAGTACGGCGAGTCGATGACATTCTCAACCCAGTTTGTCGAGATTGAGAATCCGAAATCTTTTCGACCGAGCTCTGATTTGCTCTGGCCTTTGCCGCCGTCGACCTTAGTGAAATAGGTCTTAGCGTCGATTTCCTGTGACAATGCGAGGTAGTCCTCGTCGTTCATGACAATTTTGTCGCAGAGCGAGCCCTGCCGGCGGAGCGCGAGGATAGCGCGCTCGATTGTCTTATATTTTGCCTCACCGCTTGTTGCAGTTGTGACAACACCTGCAAGGCGGTCGCGGGCTGTCGAGCGGTTGACGCCGAAGAACGAGTCAGTTGTTGCGACTGTTCCGGAAGGAAGCCAGCCCGCAAGGCCGACTGGAAGAAGTCCGTTTCCGTTTGAGTCAGTACATCCGGCGATACATACAACCGAGCCACTCGCAGCAGTTGCGGCAGTGTCAGAGGTACAGTTGACAGTAGTTCCGTTGATTGAGTTGACAATCAAAGTCGCTGTGATTGAAGTAGCGGCAGCAGTCGCCTTTACTTCAAGTTTCGAGCCGATATCAATTCCCATGATTGCGTACTGCGGGAAAGTGATGTTGTTCTGGTCGTCTGCTGTCAGAGTGATTGAAGCCGATGTGGTGAAAAGTTCTCCGTGTCCGGTTCCGTAAAGTGCGACGGCCATGGTCTTTCGGAAGCTCTCAGAGCTCGCGAAAAATTTAGCGCTCGCAACGTTGATGTATGCGCCGCGCAATGTTTTTGAGGCCAGAAGCTCCTTGTTGTTGAAGACGCAGCAGGAGAAAAGCTGTCCCGGAGTTACCTGGAACTCTTTAGCCTGTGCGTTCTGTGTCGCAAGAGCCTTAGCGGTCAAAAAGTTTGCTGATACTGCACCGCCCCGAGAATAAAGAGCGCTGAAGTTTGCCTGTTTTCCCTCGACTCGCTGAGTCTTCAAACTCTTCAAGAGAGGGTCGTTTCTGTAAAGAAGGTTCTGAAGCCCGTCTTTAGCATAGTAAGTCTTGAGCATTGCGAGAATGCCAGCTTCTGAAGTTACTGCCATATTTTAAACTCCTTAATTTTTTACGCTTCTTTTGAGAAAGCGTCTAATTCCTTCTGCAATTCCGGATCAACCTCCGAGGCTCCGCCCTCCTCAGTCTCCGTTTCCGTTGTCTCTGTCTCTTCCTCAGTTGCGACAGGTTCGGTTTTCCCGTCTCCGTCAACGTCAGCCTTTACTTCCGTTTTCTCTCCGTCAGATTTGATTTCAAGCGGAGTTTCCGGAGGCAGGCCGAGTTTCTCACGGACTGACTGAACATAGTCAGAGATTCCTTTTTCCACACCCTCGACGTATTTATCCATGTCGAGCGCGCCGCGGTCTTCTTCGCTCATATCATCGAGCGTGTTCCATGCTTCCCGAGTAGCGTCGTAGTCAGGCTCGTTAAGCGTTGAGCGCATCAAGTCGTCATACTTGCCGAGACGTTCTCCGTACTGGTCTTTGAATTTGTTGAACTGGTCTTCTTTGTAATACTCAATGGCCGGCTCAACGATTTGCTTCGTGACGAGTTCGTTCACTGCGTCAATCTTGTCATTAAGAGCCTTAACTTCCTCGCCCCTCACTTTCTCCTGCTCCACGAGAAAGATAAGAGTCTCTTTGATGGTCGCTAAAGTCTCCTGAATGTCTTCATTCATAAGCTATACTCCTATACTTATAATTAGTAGTTTTGTTTATTGTCCGAGTTCCCCGCCGTTCGCCGCTCCGGTCTGAATCGGGTTTGCGGTGCCCTCGTTCGTCATGTTCAAGTCGTTCTCAGTTCCGTTTCCGAACTCCTCGTTGTTCTGCGCTGAATAAGCGTTGTTCTCGTTGACGTCCTGCGCCGTTGCCTGGGCCTGCAGAGATGAAAGGTTCTTCTCCTCTTCCTCAACGGCCTCATAAAGTTTGATAAGCTTCTGGATGTCCTTTTCGTTGGAGTCTGTGCCACCCTCAGCCGCCTTCAAGGAAAGCTGCATGTTGACTATCTGCTCCTTTATCATCTCTGCCGGAATGTATGACGGGATTTCGTATCTGTCCTCATAAATACATGCGTCAATCAGTGTCATCGTTGCGTTGAATGCGTTGTTCGCGGCGCTGTATCCGCGGTTGATGTCCGGGAGCTCCAGGAGAGAGGCGATTTGTGTAGGCGGAATTATTCCGGCCTGTGCGAGAGTCTGAAGCTGCTTGAGTTTTTCCGACGGGTCTTTTGAGAGGGAATCAGCGCAAGAGAACTGAATGCGCATCTTGTGGAATTCCTTCTCGACCTCGCCCCAGGTGATACGGAGCGCATAGCGGGAAGGCTCAATAATGCTTTTGTTGCTCTCGAAAATATGAATCATGATTTTAGAGAGGTCCGTGAAAGTCCGGATGTACTGATCAAGAAGGCACTGAAAGCGGTCACTCTCAATATCTGCCTGAGTTGCGAGCGCAACGCCACTATCAAGGCCCGCAGGCTTTTTGCCCTGTGCTGAGAGCTGGGAGATTCCGACCATGTTGTAAGCCTTCTCGATAAGGTCATTCAGCAAGGTCATGTACTGTGATGAGATGAATTCCGGCGTTGCGATTTCGACCGGGCGCTCTCCTTGCGGAGAATTGTACTGAACGATATTTCCGACCTTGTTGTTCAGCTGTCCGACCTTGATGTTCGTTGCGTTCGGCATGAATATAGTCATTGCCGGATTTAAGATTGAGGCCTCTGCAATTCTCTGCATGAGGGAATCAATCTCCTGCTGGATACCGCGGAGCATATCAGCGATAGAGAGCGTGACGTTTCCGATGATTGCCGGAGTATAATAAATGCTCACCAGCGGGACCAGCTCAAAGTTAAGCTCTACGATTTTCCGGATGTCCCTGTTCACGAGAATCGCCTTCGTTTTGGTTCTGGAGTCATAGAAGTAACCGAGCGTGACATAAAGCCCCTCTTTCTCTTCCGGAGTCAGAATCTTGTATTCTTCGTCTTTGAGCGTGTCGATTGATTTATAAGGGAACTCTATGTAGGCGCTCTTGAAGCCGTCTTTTTCCGTCGCTCTCGTGTATACGTTCCACGGGTTCAAGGTCTCTGTTTTTCCCGTGTCCTCGTCGATGTAAACGAATCCCGAATCGAAGATACATGCGTTCCGGAGCGCTTCCACAATTTTTTTCTGGATATTCTCTTCATCGAAGAAGAAATCAAGGAAAACCTGAAGCTGCTTGCATATCTGGATTGTCTTGAACGAGCCGTTCACCGCATTGACGAACGGCCGACAATGAGCCGTTGAGATTTTCGATACTACCGAATCAATAGCAGATTTTACGATGTTCAGTTTCGGAACTGCAGCGTCCTCAGAATAAACATCATCAAGGAAGCCGACCGGGTAAGGTATCTTTGCCTTGAGGTCCGCTACGGGTGACTGATTATACAATGAGTAATTGTTTTGATATTTCGTGTACTTTCCGGAATTGTTCGCCAGAAGGTCATTTATGCGCCTAACAATCTGATTTCTTTCCAACATATTGAAAATTAGTCAAAACGCATAAAAAAGCCCTTAGAACGCTTGTTTACGGGGCGGTTGAGTAATTTGTCGTTTTGTTTGAAAAGTACGCTGTACGGCCTTCCTCGTGCGTCTGTGGGCATAAAAAAAGACCGTCATGGAAAACGGTCTCGTTTTTTTTATTGTTTGGCCGGTATCTGCTGAATCGGCTGTGCGTTCGACTGCATGGGGAACGAGTTCGATACTATGCGGTTCGCGATTGCCTGCTGACTGCACCTCGTGGCGTTCGCCTTTCTCGCCTCGTTTTCCTGGTTCTGCGTGTATTTCTTTACATCGAATGGAAGCATACTAAACCCCTCCCAGTTTTTTAAGGTAGTAGTCAAAATCCTTGTTGATGATTCCGCCATTGTAACCGAGCTTGTCCTGGTAGAAAATCTCATCTTTCAGGGACATCGGAACGACTGCCGAGCCGTCATCTTTCGCCGTTGAAATCCCTTTCTTCGTCGCGTAGATGTTGTCATGAGGATCGAGCGCGATTTCCGTTCCGTCAGCCCTTACAATCTTCTGAGGGACTCCGGCAGATTTAATGATTCCGTCTTTTACCGCTTTTACTGCCGCCTCTGCCGCTGTGGCGGCTGCTTTTGCCGCTCCGCCCGTGGCCACATCTACGGCGGCGGTCGCGACTCCCTCGGCAGCGCCTAAAACCTCACTGACATTCTGGACGACCTTCTCGAATTTGTAGTAGTCCATGTCAGTGTTGTATTTGACTTTGTTGTATGCGTTGAGAGCCTTCTGAGCGTCAACTGTTGATTTCTGAAGCTGTGCCTTAGTCTTAGTGTCAATCTTAAGGCCCTGCCTCTCAAGGTCAGTGATTTTCTCCTGAAGCCTCTGAATTCGTGCCTGTGTCGCCTTGATATCAGTGTCGATTTTATCCCGTTTGGTCTGTTCCTCGACGGATACTTTCTCGCGCTTAGCATAAGCCTTTTTCATTGTCTCAGCGTCTTCTTTGATTCCGAGTGCCTCAAGCCGTTCTTTGAGCTGTGCCGGGTTGTCGCCGTATGTATCGAGGGTTGAGAAAATCTCCTGCATCTTCTCGTCTCCGTACTTTTCGGCAAGGTCCGAGAAATAATTTGCATAGGTCTCTTTAGCGCGCGCTGACTGCTCGCTTCCGAGGACCTTGGCAATCTCCTGATCGAAGTATTTGTCCATACCTTTTTTGAAGTCCCATTCGACCGGAGTAAAGCCGCCGTGCTCGAAGCCTGATTTTGCGCCCAGAGTGACATTAGCTCCGACGTTCGCGAGAAGGGAGCCTATGAGCTGTGCTTTCTGTGCGAAGGTGACATCGTCGCTTTTCAGAAAATCAACCCATGACGGATGAGTCGCCGCCCATGCATTTATATAAGCGCTTTTTTTATCCTGTGTTTCCGTCGTTTCCTCGGGATTCAAGATTTCGTCAATGGCCTTCGTGACTTCCTTGTATTCATTCTTTGACAGCTCCGGTTTTTCTTCCTCTGGTTTTATGGGAGATTTTCCCTGCATCGTGAACTGTTCCGGGAAGTTTTTGAACGCGATGTCTTTCTGTTCCTCGACGCTCTTCCCGTCAGCCTCTTTGAGGATGTTTTTATTCTTGACATTGTCGGACTTGAAGGCCGCCTCAGCCTCCTGACTGTCCGGAATGAGCGTCTTCTTGTCATAGTCACGGACTACTGCACGCGCTACCGGGTTCGCCTCGATTGAGCTTTCGCCCTTGTCGTTGGTGATACCCGCGCTCATTGCCTTGGCGGCGTTTTTGGCCGTCGCGTAATTAGGTGCGACCGCCTCAAATTTCTTTTTTAAATCCTCTACCTTTCCCTTAGGAACCTTTGAGAAGTCCGCTGACTTCTCGAAATCTTCCCAGTTGCCTTTGTATTTGTCCCATAACCGTTCGGCCATTACTTCGCCTCCAGAATCTTAATTTTTTCCTCAAGCTCAAGAACACGGCGCGAGAGTTCAGAGATTGCTGCCGTGTTGGTCATTGTCAGCTGTTGTGTGTCTACGGTCTTATAACCGTGCTCGTCTTCCTCAACGACGGACTTCGTTGACTCCTGGCTCTCCAAATCCTGCGCCTTGACGCCTGTATGCTCCTTGTCATCGACTCCGTTCGTGTTGCCGTAAAGCTCCCGGGCGTTGCTGTTGTAAGTAAAGTCAATGGCGGCTATCTTCGCAAAATCTTCGAGAATCCGGTCTGAAATAGAATCTCCGTAAATCTCCTTGAGCCGCTCGTCAGAACCCAGCGCAGAGCCGATGTTGTTGATGTTCATTCCGAAGGCCTTTGATGTGTCGCCACTGTCCACCTTGAATTTGTCCTGCAGGTTGAAGGTTGAGCCCGCGTTAGTTTCGTTGAGCGCGTTCTTCCTGTCGAGCCATTGCTGGAGGCTCTTGTTTGCCTCCCGCGCTTCCTCCGCCTTGACGTCGTTTTTCTGAGAGTCCGTGGAGTTCGGGTTAACTCCCTCTGTCTTTACTCCGTTCACGTAAGGTTTTGCAGCCCCCTCGAACGCTCCGCCGATTGAGCCTAAGACCGCTTTTGCTATCATTGCAGGTATCATTATCTCACCACCCTTAATTTTCCGAGAAGCTCACATCTTCTTTTCTCCGTCGAGTCCGAAGAATCCTTGATGTCCTTTGCGTTCTCATCAGACAGAGCGTTTGCCGCCCCTGTGAAAAGTCCGCCGACCGCGCCCATCGCGGCGCCGTATCTGTTCGAATCGCTCGTGTAGCGGTTCTGGTCCTTTGCCTGTGCGCCCTGCATGAGGTTCGCCTGTGCCTGAAGCGCCGCATTGTTGGAGTTCGTGATGTTGCTAAGGTTGCTGTTGTAAGAGTCCCCGTACTGGTTTCTGTACGAGGTCGCCTCAGCCGCCGCTCCTTCCCTCGCAGCCCTTGCCCTGGAATATCCCGCGTTCCTTGCGAGTGCCTGAGCCGCCGCTCCCTCGCTCTCCGCTGCCTGCTTCGCCTGTGTGTGCGCAAGGTTCGCTGAATCTGTCGTATATTTGTATGCGTTCTGCCCTGTGTAACGTTTCGCAAGCTCCTCGTATTTGGCCGCCGCGGAATCGTAGTACTTCGAGCTGTATTTGGGTGCACTCATGTTTAAACTCCTATATATAAATTTAGTTATATTTTCTTCGTCGTCTGATTCATCGCGCCTACAGACGTTCCGATTTTTAGTTCCGCGATCTCGAAGTCTGACTTGATGAACAGTTTAAGCCCTTTGCATTCCTGCAGTTTCGGCTGGTACTTGATGAGAAGCTGTGACAGCTCATTGAAATCGTCCTGCTTCAGTTTCATTGTCTTCTCGTCAGATTTCACGATAGCGCCGTTGCAGAGGCTCTCAGCGTGAAGCGTGACTTCCCCGGACGTAAGGTTCTGGAGGTTGTCGATTGTCAGGTAAACACAGTCATTGATGTTGTTCGTCTCATTGTCCGGGTCGCCGTAAAACTGAGTCTCAATCTCAATCGGAATATGCACGATTTCATTTTCTTCGTAGTTTCCGAACGACAAAGCCGACTTGATGAGCGAGTACATGATTCCATTGATGATGAACGTTCCGTGAGTTTCGTCAATGCTCCATGCGTTGATTTTCCCTGTCTCAAGCACGATGAACTGACTGTCAAAAAGAATCAGAACGGCTGTATCGAGGTTTACGAGAACGATATCAAGGGACGAGATGTTTAGCGTGTCGATTTTTCCGACATCTTCATAGACTGTATAGGCCGGAGAATAACGTTCCAGCGGGACATACTTCTTGAGCGCGTTATCACCCTCGAAGATATAAACGGCCTTGTCGAAAGTGCTGTAAAAATATGCGTAGCGGGTCGAGAACCCTATGTATTTCATAAGGTTCGTTGTGCAGCATACGGAGCCGTTGAAATCAAGAATCCTGTTGCTCTCCGCTTTGTATGTGTACTCAACTCCATTGATGACGAAAACCGAGTCGCCGACCTTAAGCGGGTCAACTTCCGTCTGATTCAGGAACACGAGGGTCCAGATACCGAGCGTTGCGGAGTTAATTCCAAGATATGAGCCCTCTTTGTTCAGAATAATGATTGAGCCTGTATAGCAGAGATACTGAGTGTCGAGCAGCGCCGTCGTGCGCTGGAATCCCTGGCTCGTCGTCGGGACGGAATAAACATCTCCCGTATCAAGGGAGACGGAGAACCCGTCAACGCTGACAGAACCCTGCTTCACGAGCGAGACATCGGCGGTCGTGTGCGGTGACTGCTCCGGCCAATAGACTGTATAAGCCTGCTTCTGTGAGACGAGGTTCTCGTCAAGGTATTCCGGGCATGTATAATTTGAGTCGATATAATACGGCGACATATACGACGCCTGTGTATTGTAAAGCTGTGCGAAATAATATCCGGTCAGTGAGTGCCCCACCGTCCATGTGGACGTGTCGACAAGAGCACCGGTCGACGTGTAGACATTGTCCGAGCCGTCCCATGTCGTTCCGCTCTCATATGCTGTCAATGTCGAAGTGTCCGGAGTCACCGCAATTTTGGAGAACTTCGGCTCAATCATCTCCGAGACAGATGTCATGTCCGTGAGTGTCTGCCAGTTGTTGCCGAGCCGTGAAGTGTTCTGAACATCTTTCACCTCATCTTTTAAGGAAGACCAGAGGACGCGGTCATTCCAGTCATCGCAACTACAGAACCAGTCATTCCCGTTATTGTAGTAGGCGTTCAGATACGATGTCGTGTTGAAGATGAAATAGACGCTGTTGAGTGACTGCACGACATCAGCAAAATTGTCAGCCGTTGCGATTGAGATTCTGTAATAGTCCGAGCCATAGTGGAAATAAATGTACGTGTCATTGTATCCGTCAATATCCGTGACGGTTCCGCCCGACTCGTTGCCCTCGAGCTGAAAAAGTTTCTTGTAGTTGTGCGCGATGTTGTTCGCATAGTTCGAGATGTAGTTCACCGCCCACGGGCCGTATTTCTTCGAGTAGTGCTTGACGGTGACTGCGTACTCTTCTTCCGGGGTGTACCATTCCTGCGTATAAAGTGTTGCTTCGTCCGTCCTGTTAAGGAACTCCAGCGTTCTTCTGCATCGCTCCGGGTTGTCCTCATAACGGATACTAAGCCTCAGCATTATGTCTTTGTTCTGCCCGGGGGCTGAGGAATATATGCTGGAACCGTTATAGAACAGTTTCAGCTCATTGTAACTGTAACCACTGAGCCAGTTGTACACGGACAAATAAAGATTGTTATTTACGACAACAACCTGGTAACAGAGATACTGCTCTCCGTAATCAATAGATTTTTTTCGATATCCGACAGCACCGGAATTATCAATGAACACGTCTTCATTGAATTCCTTAAAACCGTCAATAACCGAGAGGAATTTATACTGAGATGACGTGTTGAAGTAGCGGGCCTTCGTGCTTATGTTGTAAATAAGCGCCGCCTTTGTCGTGCCTTTCTGATAATAAACGTATACATACCCGGCGGGGATGTTTATCGTAATGGTCGGTTTTTCTTCATGGCTGTACTGGTAAGAAAAACTGTATCCCTCAGCCCTGTAAAAAAAACTTATGTAATCAGGGGCGGCACCATCATACATGAATACGAAAGAAAAAGAATCGTAGAGGTTCATGCTCGAGTCGTACACATAGACCATATGCGCGGAGGCATCTCCGACAAAATAATAATCCCCGCATTTCTGGACGGTGACGTTGGTGCATTTTCCGAGATATTTACCCTTCAGAAAAACGCCCTTGTTGTCGCTCGCTGGGAACGGGTTCACAACACTCTGAAGCGTCTCGCTTCTCCATGCGTCCGAGCTTACCGGCTCAAGTTTGTAATACTCACGCGAGATTTTCCCGATGAAAGCATCGTCTTTGTAGACGTCAAAATAAGCCCCGTTCACGTCCCCGCGGAGACCGCCGCCGATTTCACCCTCTCCGGTATTGCGCTTCCACCAGTTCACCTTGCGCTTGTTGAGAAAAAAAGAATTGTCCTGCTCGAACCCCTCGTAGTCGTGAATATCCGTCTTGAAGTTCGTGAGGTCACAGGAGCCCTGGAGAGACACTTTCCTGATATTTGAATTCAAAGCCATAGTCTAAAATCCTTATGAGTTCGAGAGGTTCTGTATGAGCTGCCGGAGCTCCTCAATCTCTTTCTGAATCTTCAGCAGCGCCGCGTTGATTTCAATGACTGTGAGGTTTTTGATTACCATATCCGCCCCCTAGATTTATATACGTTCCTTATCGTGTACTGGTTGTTGTCGTCCCTGGACAATGAATCCCAGAACTGGTTCACGGCCTCATCGAGCTTGCTGTTCAATAAAGTCGGGTCTCCGTTCTGCTTTATCTTGAACGAGACCGCGAGCGAGTAGGCGAGTACCGTGAAATAGATGTTCGACGGATAGTCCAGAATCGTATTGAATCCGTATGATGATTTATAGAACTTGCTGTTGAAGCTCTCGATTACCGAGAAATCATCGACGAAGGTGCAGAACGAGTT
>Ga0326513_10003847_pt1 | contig 10822 bp, 20 predicted proteins | sample 2_2465_0518_D_FD_203654 | JGI IMG/M metagenome (GOLD analysis project Ga0326513, IMG submission 203654) | Bovine rumen microbial communities from UC Davis, California, United States - 2_2465_0518 | ecosystem: Host-associated > Mammals > Digestive system > Stomach > Rumen | place: USA... | reverse complement strand
TTTGGCACGGCCTTATATGAACGTCTCATACAACTTTGATATCTTCTGACTATATCCTTCCTGATCCATCCCTTGACGATATACTCCCTTCATTACCCTGTCGGTGATCCATCCCCCGTCGTCCTGGATAGCTTGGTCGGGTATGCCCTGATAATGACTGTATGAGGGGAAGAAGTGCCGGAGCTGATGGAATGTGAACGGAGTTATGCCGAGTTTGCGTTGTGTTTTCTGTAAATTCCTATTGATGATCTTCGGATCACCTTCGTAGACATAACCCTGCTGCCGGATGCGGTCCGCAATCTTCTCCGGTATGACAATATCACGCTCGGAGCCTGTCGTCTTGGTGGACTTTATGACATAACCATGCTCGGCCTGTACTTTTGCCTTTGTGATTGACAGCACATTGTTATCGGAGAGGTCCGTTAGATCCAGCGCACACACTTCCGACAAACGAAGGCCACGACTTCCGAGGAATACCGGGACATAAAACGGAGTATCGTTGAGGTCGTCCAGGATCTTTTTCAGCTCTTCTACTGTCGGAATGTACTTCTTGATCTTCTTACGCTGCGGATATTGGATATCTTCAATTTTATTCCCATAAAAGCCGAGAACTGTCGTGAGGAATGTTCCGAAGTTGATAACGGTTTTTGGAGCATGGCCTACCGAGTAGCGGTTGACTTCTGCCTGAATCATCGCTTTTGTTATGTCACAGATTTTTGTTTTCGCTAAAATCGGCTCTATTTGCCTTATTAAGACACGATAGCTCCGCTCCGTTGATTTACTCAACAGATTATTTTTAACGTCTAAATAAGCTATACACGCTTCACAGAGGGTAATCTTTTCGGCTGTCTTTGGTTTATGTTCCTCAATGAGACGAGATGCTTCCGCTTGGGTAGGCTTATGATCTACCGTGACCGTGTACGTTATTCCGTTTTCCATCTCCCGGATCTGATAGTTTCCGGAAGGTAGTTTGCGAATGTTCATTGTGTATCCCTCCACCGATCCTCTTCTTCCTTAATGGAAGTGTAAAGGCCGTCAATCTGCTGTTGTAATCCGTCACGCTTTTCTTCAAGCTTCGCAAGAATCTTTCTTTTTTCCCTCATAATTGAAATAAAACGCTCGTAATCCGGGTAAGGCTCCCACCCAAATAACTGATTAGGGGTAACACCTAAAGCATTACATATCTTTTCAACACTATCAATGTCAGGGCTATTGTCTCCACGCTCCCAATTTGAAATAACATTCTTGCTCTTTTCTACTTTAGTAGCAAGTTCTTCCTGCGTCATCCCTTTAAACTTCCTAAAATTCTTGATGTTGCTATTCAGAGTACCGTTCATTTGACTTCACTCCCTTCTTATATGTAATACTTGACACTTTTGAGTTTAACAGAAATTTTGTATTTTGTAAATATTATTCAAAAAAATACAGAATTTCTTATTGACATTACAGAAAATATGTGCTTATATATTGATGTACAGTTTTTCTGTACACAAAATATAGAGTACCGGAAGGAGGTAAAATATGAAAGTACAGTCAAGAATATCTGCATATCTCAAGAAAATGGGCATATCGCAGAGAAGCGTTTGTGAAAAGACTGGAATCAGAGAGGATGCTATGAGTGCGATGCTTAACGGAAAGCGGAAAATGACAGCAGACGAATTTGAAAAGATCTGTCTTGCGCTTGAGAAGTCTCCGAACGATTTCATTCTTTCAGATCAGGAGGTCACAGTATGAACGAATTACAGATTTTCAAAAATGAAGAGTTTGGAGAGGTCAGGACAATCGAGATTGACGGAAAACCTTACTTTGTAGCAAATGATGTGGCGAGAGCATTAGGCTATACAAATCCAAGCAAAGCAACAAATGACCATTGTAAAAACGCACTTATCAGACGGGGTAACGATTCGTTAGGTCGTGAACAGGATTTCAAATTTATCCCTGAAGGCGACATTTACCGCTTGATTATCAGAAGCAATCTTCCGAGTGCCGAGCGTTTTGAATCTTGGGTATTTGATGAAGTGCTTCCGTCAATCAGACAGACGGGCGGCTATCAGATACCGCAGACTTACGCAGAAGCATTAAGGCAGTTAGCGGACAAGGCAGAACAAGCCGAGAGGTTGGCTATCGAAAATAAGGAAATGAAGCCCAAGGCAGAGTTTTTTGATGCAGTAACAGACAGCAAGACAGCACTTCCGATCGGAGATGTTGCGAAGGTCCTTGACATGGGTATCGGTCGGAATAAGCTGTTTCAGTTTCTTCGGGAAATGAGAATCCTTACTTCTGACAATAGGCCATATCAGGAATACATCGACAGAGGTTACTTCCGTGTAATCGAGCAGAAGTACGACAAGGGTTATGGAGAAGTTGGTATCAACATCAAGACGCTTGTATTTCAGAAGGGTGTTGACTTTATCAGAAGAAAACTTCTGGAACAGTACGAGGTTACTGTATGAGACCAACCTCCGACACCATCGGACTAAAGATGCGACACTTCAACGACTTTATCCGGTGGAGCATCAAACAGAGGGGAGACACAAGAAGGTCTTGCCGATTACCTGGGAGTGAACCGAAGCACAATCAGTTATCGGCTTAACGGAAAAGTTGAATGGACCTTAAAAGACGCATTCAAAGCGTGTGAGTATTTCGAGACGACATTGGAGGAGGTGACGAAATGAAGCTATACAGTAGGATACTTGAAGTGCTTAAGCAAGAAGAACCGGTATTCTTTCGGGGCGACAACAGCGAAGAGAATTATCTTAACTCGGCCCTTTGGCTCTTGTGTGATAAGTTGTTCGGATATAGATTCTCGCCGCTGATAAGCGTAGACGAGATCCCAAGAGATTCTATCGAATATGCACTTAAGGCTTACGACGAAGGATATGACGCAATCCTTGCTGACGGAAAACTTCTCGGTTTCAGAAATGGAATGCCCTCATAGTGTTGGCGCACTACAAGGGCAAAAGAAAGGATCTAATTAGTATGAACAAATTATTTCGCACAACTATTATATCAAAATTCCCCGAAAAAGACAAGGAAATACGGACGAAATGGTGGTATTGGCTGCCGGTTGGAGCTTCTTTCGTGATTTGCCTTATCGGAATTGCTGTTCTCGGCTATATAGTCTCCGGTATTCCCGACAGGTTGGAGTATTACGCAGAACCTGTGGAGCTGAAAGCCGAGCCGATTAAGCAGATTGTTGAGGTTATTCCGATAGAGATCGAAGTCGTTGAAGAAGATCCCGAACCGATACCGGAGCCGACGGTATACATGACAGACGACGACATTTTGGCAGCAGTCGCAATGAGTGAAGCGGGTAATCAAGACGTTTTAGGAATGGCATTCGTTATTATGACAGTTTTAAATCGTTGTGATTACTACGATGCAACTGTTGAGTCCATTGTTTCTGCGCCAAACCAATACTCATATCCATATTACGGGAAAATATCGGATAACGCTTATCTTGCAATAAAACTTGCGAGAGAATACCGAAACACGTTTCCACCAATAGCATGGTTTCAGACAGGCGACTATTCAGCTTATGGTGAACCAGCTTTTAAGTGGGGAGATCATTACTTTAGCTATATAGCGGAAAGCGAGGGTTAAAAATGGCTACTTTATTTGACATCACGGGAGAATATCTCCGACTGTATGAACTCATGGCTTCGGAAGACGGAGCTGACGAAGAAGCAATAAAGGACACGCTCGAAAGTCTAAACTTCGACCTTGCGGAAAAGTCCAAAGGCTACGCTTTTATCATTAAGCAGCTCGAAGCTGATGCAGATAACCTTGATGTCTTCATAAAGGAACTCCAGCACAAAAAGGAAGTCCGTCAGAGCAATGCAAGGCGTATGAAGGAAGCTGTTCTCAATGCTATGGATATTGCAGGAATAACAGAACTCCCTGCAGGACCTTACACTATCAAGATCGCAAAGAACGGCGGCAAGGCTCCGCTTGAGATCCCTGACGAATCACTTGTCCCGGAGCGGTTTATGAAGATCAAGTACGAGCCGGACAAAGAACTGATCCGTAAGACAATCGAAGATGGTACAGACCTTCCTTTTGCGGAGATCAAGGAACGTGGAAGACATTTAACTATTAAATAGGAGGAAAAAGAAAATGAGTAAAGTTATCGGCATTATGGGCGAGTCAGGATCGGGCAAGACAACTTCAATGCGTGAGCTTGATCCCAAGACAACATTCTACATCGACTGCGACAAGAAGGGCCTGTCATGGAAGGGGTGGCGCAATCAGTATTCTCTGGAAAAGAAGAACTACATGGCAACAGATCTTATTCAGACAGTCAATCAGATTCTCGGAAAAATAAACGAACAGGAGAATCTTAAGCATATCAAAACGGTTGTTATTGATACCTTAAACGGTCTTATGGTCGCTGATGAAGTCCGCAGAATGAAGGAAAAGGGCTTTGATAAATGGCAGGATCTGGCTCAATGTGTGTGGGAGCTCCTCGACAGCCTGTATACATACCGGGATGATCTGACAATCATTGTTATATGTCATTCCCAGACACAGAAAGAGGATGACGGCTATACATTCACAAGGATTAAGACTTCCGGAAAGAAGCTCGACAAGCTGAACGTTGAAAGCAAGCTGACGACGGTCCTTCACGCTACCGTTAAAGACGGACAGTACATATTCCTGACACACGCAAACAATTCAACGTGTAAGACTCCGCTCGGAGCTTTTGAACAGGACGAGATACCGAATAACATTGTGGATGTGCTTAAGGCATTAAAGGAGTATTGACATGGACGAGTTTATTTCAAAAGTCGAGGTTTCCGGCTTAAAGTACAAAGTCTATCCTCAAACAAAAATGATAAATGTTATAGACGTTGATAACGTGATTCAGTCATATTACACCACGACAGGAACGGCAGTATTCAGAGACGGAAACGATAAGTACAAGAGTCACAAGCATACCGAGCATGATATGCCTTTTGAACGGTTTTTATCCCTTTGCAACGGGGATGAAGATATAATCGAATTATTTTTCTAATAGGAGGAAAAAATTATGCTTAAACCTAATGATTACGATGAAGTACAGGTCGGAGGAGATTTCACTCCCCCCGAACTTGGAGGACACCACATGATTATTAAGGGTGTCAAAGAGGAGAAGTCAAAGAGCGGTAAAGACATGATCGTCGTTGCTTTCGATTTCGCAAAGAACGACAAGCAGCCGAATTACTTCGCTGATTCGTTCGAGAAGGACATAAGGCCGGAGAAGAAGTGGCCTGCTGCCGGTACACAGTACATCCTCACGATGGATAGCCAGAATTCAAAAAAGACTTCCAAGTCCTTCAAGAGCTTCATTACATCCTTTGAACGCTCAAACGGATGTGAAGCGATTTGGGGAGACAAATTCTGCGAACAGTTTAAGGGTAAGAAGATCGGCGGTGTGTTCGGTCAGGTCGAGGAAGAGTACAACGGAGAGATCAAGAAGCGTACAAAGCTCCGTTGGTTTTGCGAAGACGGTAAGGCAGACCAGCAGAATATTCCCGACTTCAAACCCTTAAAAGGATCTTCTTCTACATCCTCAACGGGCGACTTTATGAGCATTCCCGACTCCGCAGCAGAGGAAATTCCGTTTTGACGATCCAATGCGACACAAGGGAGCATGAGAAGGAACTGAAACGCATTCAGAGCCAATTTGACCGCTTGGGAGTTGATTACTTCACTCTCAAGCTGTCAGTTGGCGATTACATGAGCATTGACAATCCCTCCGTCTGCATCGACAGGAAGAAGGATCTGCTTGAGATCTGCGGAAATGTTACGCAACAACACAAGCGATTCCAAGCAGAACTTCTCCGGGCGCAGAAGCAGAATATCAAGCTGATTATCCTTTGTGAACACGGAGAAGGCATTGAACGATTGTCTGATGTGTACTTTTGGCACAATCCCAGACTTGATAAGAGGGAGTGGGTTATTGAGAACGGGAAGCCCTGCAAGAAGCAACTATATCCCAGAGCGACAACGGGAGAGCATTTATACAAGTCAATGCTGACTATGGTCGAGAAGTACGGGATAGAATTTCGATTCTGTGACAAAAGGCATACCGGGCAAGAGATAGTGAGGATATTAGAAGAGTATGGCAAATAAAAATCTTGGATGGTTTCCATTGTGGAGATCACTTTTAGAACATCCAATATGGACCAGCGACAAGCCATTTGATGAACGCAGCGCATGGGTGGATCTGATCGCATTGATGAATCACGAAGATAATAAGATCCAAATTGGAATGAATTTCATAACGATAAAGACCGGGCAACATTTCACTTCAATAGTAAAGCTGGCTCAAAGATGGCATTGGAGCAAAAACAAGGTATATCGCTTCTTGGAAATGCTCGAACGTGATGGAATGTTGGTCAAAGATGCAACACTAAACGGAACACTTCTAACCCTTGTAAACTATGACAATTTTCGACTTCAAGGAAACGCTAACGAAACACCGAACGAATCAGCGGATAGAACGCAAACGGAACACCGAACGGATCACCGAACGGAACACAAACAAGAACTTAAAAATGATAAAGAACTTAAAGAACAAAAGAATATTACGGCTGCGCCGATTCACGGAGGGGAATGGCAATGATTGAAAAGTATGTAAACGAAAAAGAACTTCGGAAAGCTATTCAGCAAATACATCCTGCTGGAGAACTCTTTGAAGTTAGGATCATAAGTAAGATGGGCAAAAAGAATACTGTTTTGAGTGGTTACTTCCGGGATGCAGATACATTATTGAAGAAGCTGACCACGGTCAATCTTGAGAATGCGAATGTATACTTCACACTTAACCAGCTTAACGAAGGATTGTTTTCAAGACAACAGAGTGAAACCTTTATCAATGGTGCAAATACCACAAGCGACAATGACGTTGATGGAATGACTTGGCTTTTTATTGATTTAGATCCAAAGAGAACGTCAGGCATATCAAGTAGCAAAGAGGAACTTCAACTTGCTTATGATTTAGCCGGGAAAATATACGAGTATTTGAAGAATCTCGGTTTCAATGAACCCGTCAAGGCGGTAAGCGGTAACGGTGCGCACTTACTCTATCGAATTAAGCTGGCAAACAATGAAGGAAATCGTGCGCTTGTCGAGAAGTGCCTGAAGACATTGGCGATATTATTCGACAACGATAAGATCTCGGTTGATACGGCAAACTTCAATCCGGCAAGAATATGTAAGTTGTACGGCACCCTTGCTCAAAAAGGTAAGAGTACAGAAGCAAGACCACACCGAATGAGCCGTGTTATTGGCGACATCAAAGAGTGCAGATTTACTGACAAAGCATATCTTGAGAAGTTAGTCGCAGAGATTCCGCAGGAAGCACCGAAGCCGACAAAATACAACAATTATTCCCCGAAGGAATTTGACATTGAGCGGTGGCTTGATAAATACGGACTCCGTTACGAGAAAAAGGACTTTAAGGATGGTGCAAAGTATGTGCTGGATGAGTGTCCGTTTGATTCGAGCCACAAGGCACCTGATTCAATGGTTACTATATCAGCTTCAGGCGCACTCGGTTTCAAATGCTTGCACAATTCATGTTCGGACAAACATTGGAGAGATCTCCGGCTGAAGTTTGAACCTGATGCGTATGAGTATTCAGACGAAGACCGACGGATTGACGAAGGTTATCTCCGGCACAACCGGGAACGGACCATTGATACGACACCCAAGACCGAGATCACGGAGCCAAGATTTGTAAACGCAAAGATGATTTTCGACATCAATGATCCTGAAGGGGAATACATTAAGAGCGGTATCAATGTCATTGATCGTAAGATGAAGGGATTACAGAAGGGATGCGTTTCATTGGTAAGTGGTCTTCGTGGAGCAGCAAAGACTACAATACTCGGTCAGATCATACTGAATTGCGTAGAACATAAGCAGACAGCGGTTGTTTATTCAGGAGAGTTATCAAAAAAGCGGTTCCTTAATTGGCTTCTGATGCAAGCAGCGGGAAAAGGGTATACGGAGAAGTACAGAGAGTATGAAGGTTACTATTGCAAGGATGAAGTGAAGCCAGCAATCTGTGAATGGTTAGGCAATTATATGTGGCTATATAACAACCTTTGCGGTAATAAGTTTGAAGAGATAGCAACGTTGATTCGAGCGAAGGTGCTTGAGTGTAAAGCTGACATCTGTATTATTGATAACCTTATGGCACTCGATCTTGGCAACTACGACAGAGATCAGTATATTGCGCAAACACAATTTGTATGGTCCTTGAAAGCAATCGCTTCGGAGCTGAACGTACACGTTATATTCGTAGCACATCCTCGTAAGGCCATGGGCTTCCTGCGGTTGGATGATGTAAGCGGAAGCGGAAATATCACGAACATTGTTGATAATGCGTTCATAATACACCGAAACAATAACGACTTCCAGAGACTCACAAAGTCAATGTTCGGATGGAAAAGCGACAATGAAGCCTATTCCGGTTCCAACGTGATTGAGATTTGTAAGGACCGAGAGAACGGCAATCAAGACGTATTTATACCGCTTTGGTATGAGCCGGAGAGTAAGCGACTTAAGAATTATGACACCGAAAACATTGTATACAGTTGGGAAAAGCCGAAGCCGACAATTCCAGAAGGCTTTGTAGCTGTCACCGATGAAATGATGGAGGATATACCGTTTTGAGCGATTCAAAAAAACAATTATACGACCTTATTACTTCCGGTTGGGAGCTTGGGAAGTATTACTTCGGAAAAGATTATAAGACTGCTGCCGAGTATGACGACTTCACACAGTTTGCGAACGATCTACTTAAGAAGGTAGCGATACAATATGGCTCCACGAGTAAGGAATACTACTTCGCCAGGCGGTTATATGTCGCCGTGAATGAGTATTGCGATACGGAGTGGAGAGAAACACACCAAGGAACACAAACAAGCCTATTTTAGAAGGGAGACAATATGGTAAAAATCAGAGCAATTATCAAACGACCTGACGAAAAGTACGGTCATGTAACAAATATCAGCCCTACGCTTGAAAACTTACAGAGAACAGTCGGCGGGTATATCGAGCCGGTATCGTTTGACGGATGGGTTATCCTTTGCAACGAGAACGGAAAGAACGAAGGACTCCCTTATAACATGAGACTCGGAAACGTGGACGTTCTTGTCGGAACTATCGTTGTACTCGGTACCGAAGGCGAAGAGTTTACGGATTGCCCGGTTGACTTCAAGGTATGGAAGAAGATTGTTGATAGATGGGAGGGGTAACATGGCACGAAGTAAATCATACATTGTCGGCTTTTGGGATAGATTCGACAGATTATGTATGGAAAGAAACATATCCAAGAGTGAGTTAGCTCAGAGAGTAGGTTGCGAACGTAAGAGCCTGTATTCATGCAGCGGAGCTACACCTCAACCGTTAATACTTGCGAGAATCTGCGTACAGTTGAACGTATCAGCAGACTATCTTCTCGGAATTAAGACTAAATATGAGCCGTTGAATAGGAGCATTGTATGAACTTTGATAACTATGAATGTACCGGACAACTTTCATTATTTGAAATCAAAGAAGATCCGAAACCTATTCCGAATTATTCTGTCGAGGGTATCTTTGAGGACGGCTATCGGGAAATAAGAGAATATGACAAACCAATGGTCGGAATATTTGATGATCTGACCGCAAAACACGGAATAATGGTTGATTTCAAAGTTCACCGACAACTACCAACCAAAGAAACCCTACAAATGCCCTGTTACAGAATGTGTGATGTTGGATGGTGCTCTCTTGCTTGTTTTTTGCGGAGAGGTTACATCCGGCACAATGGAAAATGGGTACGCAATGAAAACGGAGATATTTTGATTTCAAAGAACAAAGAGTGTGATTGGAATCCGAAAGGGGATTGCAAAAATGAAAATTCTTGATACTTACGAATGCACCGGACAGCTTTCCTTGACGGATTGCATGAGCTACGAAAACCTATACCCGATACCAAGACTTCAAAAGAGGTGGCTCGACGAGGAAGGTTGGACGGATGATTGGCACTATGCCGACAAAGAGACTCCGACAAAGGACGACTACTACCATACTTTTTGGCAAGTACGGCTCCGGAAGGACAAAGAGTACGAATATCGGTACACTTACACGACCGCACTCTTCCACGAAGGTAGTTGGTATCTCTACAATCACACGACGAAGAAATGGCAGCCACCGTTTCCGTGGTACACGATCCTGATCGGGTGGGTGGTAATGCCGACGGTATATCAGAAGAGCGAGAGCTTCATTAAGACAGTTGGAGCTGACATAGATAAAGACAAATATAGGAGGGTAATAAAATGACAGGCAGATGGATAACAGGTTGCTTACCGGAACGCTCCGGCGAATACCTTGTAACAACTCGGACGGGGTGCGTGTGTATTGCCAAGTTTGGCTATGACTTATACAAGCCGCACTCATGGAACGGACGTTTTAAGAATTGCGTGATAGCTTGGCAAGAGCTTCCGAAGGCTTTCAGGAGGGAGTGAGTATGGGATTCAGAATAGAGGATAACTGTGTTGGGCCTTGCCCGATGGGTTGCATACATTGTGGAAGAAGTCACGAACATGTTTATTACTGTGATCGTTGCGACGCCGAGAATGAGCCACTATATGAAGCGGACAACGGGGACGAAGTATGTTGGGATTGCTATAAAGATCAGTATTTAAGAAAGATTTGCGACGATTGCGATACCACGAAATGCTCCAACTGTGGTAGCGAAGCCGAAGAAATGTTCAATATAGAGGGAAACGAATGGGTGTGCGAGTCGTGTCTTAAAGATATGGCAGAAAGGGTAGATACGGAATGA
>Ga0326513_10003846_pt1 | contig 10822 bp, 8 predicted proteins | sample 2_2465_0518_D_FD_203654 | JGI IMG/M metagenome (GOLD analysis project Ga0326513, IMG submission 203654) | Bovine rumen microbial communities from UC Davis, California, United States - 2_2465_0518 | ecosystem: Host-associated > Mammals > Digestive system > Stomach > Rumen | place: USA: California... | reverse complement strand
ATGGTCACGCTCCAGAAAATCATGGGCGTTCTCTTGCTCGGCACTGTCGCATGGCTCCTGTGGGTCGTGCATGAACAGGCCGGGAATGTTGGCGTCGGCATTTTTGCCGCCATTTCGCTCCTGAGCATCGCCATGAGCTTTGCGATAGGGAACATCGCCCCGCCGGGCGTCGCGTTTTTTCGCGAAGTGCTCTCCGTTGGCAGCGCCGTCGTGATTCTCGCCGTCATCTGGTTTGCATTAGCATCGCCAAAATTCGAAGCCGAAGTCGATGCGATTTTCAAGGCAAGGTCAGTACAGCTTATCACCGAAGACGGCTGGTACCGCTACACGCCTGAACTCATCGAGGAATTCGCGAAATCTGGCCGCACCGTATTCATCGACGCCACGGCCGACTGGTGCCTCACCTGCAAGGCGAACGAAGCAGCCGTCCTCAACCGAGATGATTTCAAACGCGCGATGGACAGCCTGAATGTCGCCCGTGTCAAGGCAGACTGGACCCGCGAAACGCCCGAAGTCACAGCGCTCCTACGTAGCATGGGCAAGTCCGGAGTGCCCGCCTACGCGATCTACCCCGCCGGCGATGCAAGCAAGCAGATCGTGCTCCCAGAACTCCTTACGACAGACGGGATTGTGGAAAAAATCGTTACTAGTTACTAGTTAATAGTTATTAGTCGTTAGTGATTTGCTCCCCGACACAGCCGTCGGGGATTTTTTTCACTCGTCTCTGTTTGTGCCAATGGCTATAATTTCAAACAGCTCATGACCATAGAATTCTTCGTCAGGCGTCGTCTGGAAAAAGAAAACAACCTTTTCTACATGTTTTGCGGCTTCTTCGCCAGAAATAGCTTCGTGTTCGGTATCCGTTTCAGGCTGTTTAAACTGGCTCCAATCAAAACATTGTGGTTCTTTTGAATGCACCACCTTTACCGATGGCAAGGCGTTTCCAAGTTTCCGATTGAGCGATTCCCCAAGATCCAGTTGCAAAGTCGTTCCAATGGATCCTGTATAAAGAACGCATAAACCATTCCAATTGGTCACATCGGCCGATAGCGCAGCTCCACTAGAATCAAAGCCCGCCACATAAAAACCTATTTTAACAAAAGGATCACATGTAAGGCTCCCTTTTGCAAATCGCACATCAGCCTCCAACATTCCATCAAACTCAGGAACAACAAAATCTCCATCAATCCATTTAATAAATGATTCCCCGCCTTCCAAGGAATCGGTTTCAAAGAAAAATTCCCCAGCCCGGTTCCCAAACTTAGTGGAATCATCCAGATAAACATTTGTTCTTACTTTACGATCTCGCCTCGACCACAAATCGCCCTCGCCATGGGAAGGGATGGAAAGGCAACCCCGCTCCCTCCAATGGCCGCTTACCTTGCATAGCGAAAAATGAGATGAAGAAGAGCTAGGCTCCACCACAGATGAACTTGATTCCATTTCAGAAGAGCTGCTCTGTGCACTTAACGAAGAACTTGACACATCTATTTCCAGACTGCTTGACGAATTATTTTTTGCAATCCCTGCGCCTGAGTCGTCGAATGGTTCCGCAATGCTACCGTTTTCGCTTGAACACGCGAGCATCACAAGCGCAAACGCTCCTAAGGCCATACAAAGTTTATTGTTCATATCACGCCTCCTCATTCATAATGAATATACTCTAAAATTTATCACAAATCAACATGCGACAATCCGAAAATTCAAATTATTCATAAACTTACACATTCAAGTCTACGTTTAAAACAAGTCAGGAACAAGCGAGCCACGCCTCCCATACGCCACCTGCATTGCGTCTTTCGGGGCAAAATCGACTCGATAGAACTTCGCAAACTGATGCACAACGACATTGCGAGCCAGAACACGACCGTAAATAGCCTTTGAGACCTGTCCCATCGTAACAGATGCAATAGGCGCATAAATCGTGCCAGCCCACATGCCATCCAAAAAGAACCGTTGTGACGAATGATGTACAAGCTTAAATCCCTTAGCGACACTGACCCAATATTGAGTATTGCTTACAGGCTCACTGTTATAAGTATTCCAAATAATTTTTCCATTTGTATGGAGGACGGTCTCCCTACCCGGTTCTGCAAAACGAATCGTCGCACCCGCATCGATTTGTAAAAGGGATTCGACAAACATCCTGCCCGGTTCAATTATCAATGTACCCCCAGCCTGGACTGTCAACGAATTTAAAAGCTCTCTATCCTTCAAATGGTAGATTTCTCCATTTTGAACAATCCTGTTTTTAGATTTTGGGATTTCAGGCATATCTATAGAATAGGCGAAAATAAGACTATAAGGCCAAACAGTTCTAAAATAGAGTTTAACATTTCCTTGTATCAAAGATCCATTCTGTCGTGAAAAACACTCAGAAATATCATGTGTTTTCAAGACCTCTTCTCTCATCTTTTCAAGATCATAATCATATTTCTTTAAATCATCATTAGAGAAGGTGTGAAAAAAAGCGAACGCATTGAGATTTCCATGGACTACCGCAGAACTACGGGCAATAGCCTTTTCTCGTTTATTAGGATAAGCCTTAGTAATGGGGTTACTTACAAAATCAATATTACCGACATGGGCCCTAGCCCCAATACTAATCGGCGTATACGAAACCCCATACGAGAAAATATCTTCATCGGCAGAAGCTATATTGCAATTTAGCGTTATTGATAGGCGACCCAGAATCATTATTTATTCGTATTCGAATACCCGTTATATCAGGATTATTCTGCTGCTCATCGTAAAAATCTACAGAGATGGCAAAAATTTGGCTCACCATAACTAAAGCAAGCACTATGCTTTTTATTTTCATCACACTCAACCCATTTTATTTATAATATAAGCGTTGAAATTTTCAACAAGCTCACTATAAATATATGACAAAATAATTAAAATAAACAATAAAACAAATAAAAAGCAAAAAGCACAAAACTCTAGTGTTTAAAATTTATTCAAAATCGCTTGTTTGTTTAGTTTTTTTTACAAAATAAGTAGATTTTTTTTGTAAGCACCTACGATGATTATACAAAAAAGGTGGCTTGAGGGCCACCTTTTCGCTTTTCTAGAAGGCGATGCCGTCCCGGAACAGAGGCCGGCACGATAATTTAAACTCTCTTGCCTTCGCGCTTGTAACGTTCGATGCATTCCTGATAGAAGTCGAAAGTCTGCTTGGCAATCGTCTTCCAGCTGAACACGTCTATTGCGCGCTTGCGGCTGACTTCGCCCATCTTCTTGGCAAGTTCTGGATTTTCGAGAATCTTGTTAAGCTTGTTTGCAAAGTCCGTCTGGAAAGCCTTCGGATCAGCAGGTTCAAAGTTCGTTGCAGACACGGCCTTGAGCGGCACGAGGTAACCCGTTTCGCCATCGACGATGATTTCCGGGATGCCACCGACGGCGCTACCTACAACAGGCGTTCCGCAGCTCATGGCTTCGAGATTGATGATGCCGAACGGTTCGTAGAGCGACGGCGTTGCAAAAACGGTCGCATGGCTGTAGAGCACACGAAGTTCCGTATGCGGCACAGCGTCCTGAATCCATACGACGCCATCGCGCGTCTTCTGGACTTCTTCAATCAAGCGCTTGCATTCGTCGGCAAGTTCCTGCGTGTCGGGAGCCCCTGCGCAAAGCACCACCTGAGCATTCTTGTCGATCTGCGGGATAGCCTGAATGAGCTGGCTGATGCCCTTCTGACGCGTAATGCGGCCCACAAAGAGCACGAACGGACGCTTCGGATCCACGCCCCACTTCTTCAAGATTTCTTCATCGAATGTCGGCTTGTAAAAATCCGGATCGATACCGTTGTAGATAACCTTCACGCGGTCTTCCGGCACACCGTAAAGCTTCATCACATCGCGCTTCATGCCTTCGCTCACGGCAATCACGCCGTCAGCAGCTTCGTAAGCGGTGCGTTCAATCCAGCAACTCATGTTATAGCCGCCGTCACCGAGCTGTTCAGCTTTCCACGGACGGTGCGGTTCAAGCGAGTGCGTCGTAAGAATCAGCGGGCACTGCAAAAGACGGCTTGCCACCACGCCACCGAAATGGCTGTACCACGTATGGCAATGAATCACATCGATATCCTTGAGCGAGGACATCCACTGCAAATTAATATCGAGCGGCTTCAAGATTTTCTTGAAGCGTTCATCAGCCGGATTATGTTCTAGCTTCTGGCTAAAACCAATGGCTCGGATATTGTCTGCATCGTCGTTCTGCGGGCCAAAGCAGCGGGCTTCGATGTGGCAGAGCTTGGAAAGTTCCTGGCTCAAGAACTTGACGTGGATACCTGCACCGCCATAGATTTCCGGCGGGAATTCATTAGTAAGAATAGCAGCGTTCATAGTACAGCAAACAGTGTTTAGTGGACAGGGGTTAGGTAGATGCCCGCAAACTGTTTTCATGAATAATTATAAAAAATTGCATAGGGAGATGCCCGCTCAGAGGCGGCCATGACAAGAATATTTACGGGCATGACAAGCATAAAAAAACACCTCGACCATGAAGATCGAGGCGCTTGGTGTTTGGAGTGTTTAAGTGATTAGAAGTTCTTGCACTGGCCCTTCCAATGGCCACGTTCACCGAGGATTTCACCGTTGATGTAACGGCCACTCGTACCGACGAAATCAGCCTTGCGGTTGTCTTCGCCACCGAGGTGCCAACGCATCCAGGCAACCGTTGCTGCCATACCGCCCCACGGGCCAGAACCATGGCCCCAGCCGCATTCGCCCTGCTGGCATTCATTACCCTGGCCGCCAGTCATCTTGATAAGGCATGCCGGAGCCTTGACGCCCTGGTTGTTATAGTCCGCTTCGGCGTTCGGGCGTTCCATGCCGCCTTCGCCATAAACGATACCGATAGTCTTGCTTGTCGAAACCTGAGACATTGCCGTATGTCCGAGGTCGCCGCTGTTGTTGAGCATGGCAGTAATCACGCGATCGTCCTTGATGAGAGCTTGTTCAGATTCGAGGCCGCCCATCGAGTGACCAGAGCACCCGACCTTCGTCATGTCGAGCTTTTGATACAAAGGATCGTTCGGATCGTTATTCTTCTTTTCGAGCCAGTTGAGGGCCGGAATTGCCTGAGTGGCGTTACCCGGAGATTCGCGGAGCGCAATCACGACAAAGCCGTGAGATGCGAGACGACGGATAATACCACCGTATGCACCCGGTTCCGTGCCGCCACCCGGACCCCACACGACAACAGCGTGCTTCTGGTCGTTAGAAAGCTGTTCCGGATAAGCAAGGATTCCACCGCCATCGTGACCGGTGCGTTCAATGTACTTGACCTTCAGCTGGTCCTTCGTCTCGTCCGTGCCTTCAGCGAGGAATACGCCCTTCGGCTTCGGAGCTTCGCTGGAGCTAGATTCGACCTTCTTTTCGGAGCTAGAGCTTTCAACCTTTGCGGAACTGGAAACCGGCGCGACATCGGAACTAGAGCCTGGATTTTGTTCAGAACTGGAAACAGGGGCCGCTACAGAGCTGGAGCTTGCAGCAACATCTGCGGAAGATTCTGCGCCCGGAGCAACAGCACTGCTAGACTGCACCTGCGACCCAGTATCCGCACTGGAACCCGGAACAATCTCGTCACCACCCTGCTGAACAGCAGAGCTAGAAATTTCTGTGCCAGAGGCACCCTGAGAGTCAGAACTTTCGCCCGGCTGAACTTCTTCAGCAGAGCTAGACGAAAGGTTTCCGTAATTTGGAATCGACGGCAATGCAGCGTCATCACCGCAATTGAAGAAGACCAATGAACTGGCCAACACCACGGTTTTTAAGAGTTTAGATTTCATTTTGTTCTCCTATTTTTACCATAACCTGTATATAAGCTACCTTATAATTTCACAGATTTTTCACGTTTCGAATAAAGTCTCGTTGATAAAAAGTCCAAGGGTAAATTTTCAATTTATAAGAAAACGCATCGACAATTCGAGACGTGTAAGGAGATGCCCGCCTGCGCGGGCATGACAACAAAGTTCGCGCTTGCCGATACAATAGATAACCGAGAAACCCGCGGGCATGACACTGTAAAGAAAACGTCTCGATCGAAATGACCGAGACGCTTGGTTGTTGGAGTGTGGAAATGACTATGATCTAATTAGAAATTCTTGCACTGAGTTTTCCATTTGCCCTGCTTGCCAATGATATTCCCATCGATATACTTGCCGCTCGTGCCCACGAAATCCGCCTGACGTTCGTTCTCGCCGCCAAGCTGCCAGCGCATCCAGGCAATCGTTGCCGCCATGCCATCCCAGGAGCCGGAGCCGTGACCGTAACCGCCTTCGGAATTGTTTTTCGGGCCGCCCGTCATTTCAATCAGGCACGACTTGATATCCGTAGCCGTTTCGTAATCCTTGATGGCGTTCGGCTTTTCCATGCCGACTTCGCCATAAAGCACTGCAGCCGTCTTTTCTTTCGGGAAATTCTTGATGACGCCGCCATTCTTGTCGCCGCTATTGTTGAGGAATGCGGTGAACACGCGCTTGTCCTTGATGGCTGCCTGCTCAGATTCCAAGCCACCCATCGAATGCCCGGAACAACCGACCTTCGTCAATTCAAGCTTCTGGTAGAACGGGTCATTGGAATCCTTGTTCTTGTTTTCGAGCCAGTCAATCGCCTTGGTCGCCTGGCTAGCATCGCCCGGCGAAACGCTCAAGGCAATCACGACAAAACCATGCGAAGCGAGCCTACGGATCATGCCTTCGTATGCGCCCGGTTCCGTGCCGCCACCCGGCCCCCACACGACAACGCCGTGTTTCTGGTCGCTAGAAAGCTGTTCCGGATAAGCTAAAATACCCTTATTATCCCAACCCGTATTTGTCTTGTAAACGACCTTCAGCTGGTCCTTTTCTTCTTCCTTGCCACTCGCGAGGAAGATGCCCTTCGGGGCTTCGCTTGAACTAGAGACTTGTTCGCTAGAGCTAGAAACCTGTTCGCTGGAACTCGACTGCACTGCGGAAGAACTTGAGGCTACGTCGCTTGAGCTTGGCTGTACGTCAGAGGAGCTGCTTGGCGCATCCGCCGAACTCGCCGGAGTTTCGTCGGAACTTGAGGCCGGCGCAATTTCGGAGCTAGAAGTCGGAGCGATCTCGCTAGAAGAGCTTCCGACAGACGCCACATCGGAGCTGGAACTTTCAGCCGGAGCTTCTACGCTAGAAGAAGAAATATCGCCAGTAGGCGGAAACGGAGACGTTACAGAATCGTCCCCGCAGTTGATAAAGGCAATGGCACTTGCCAAAATCACACCCTTAAAAATCTTTGATTTCATTTTATGCACTCCTTTTTACCAAGACCGTAATCCCATCCTTCAATAAAATACCCACGAAAAAGCCCCATGATCAAAATCACGGGGAACGTTTCATTGACAAAAAGTCCAAAGGTAAAAAGGAGATTCCCTCCCCATACGCGGATCATGACTACTAAGCAGCGGAGCTGCAAGTAGTCAAAGAGCTCGGAGGCGGGAATGACAATAATGGATAGGGGAATGACAACTAACGCGGGGCGTAGATGCGGGACATGAATTCGGCGCGGGTCTTTTCGTCCGACTTAAAGCGCCCGAGGAGCTGTGTCGTGACCATCATGGCCCCCGGCTTTTTCACACCGCGCATCGTCATGCACATGTGCGAAGCTTCGAGAACCACGGCAACGCCCTTCGGCTGGAGCACCTTCTGGATGAGTTCCGCGATCTGGCGCGTCATGCGTTCCTGAATCTGCGGCATGCGAGCGTAATATTCCACCACGCGCGGGATTTTCGAGAGACCAACCACGCAATCACCCGGAATATAGGCCACGTGAGCCTTGCCTGTAAACGGCAAAAAGTGGTGTTCGCACATGCTCGCAAACTGGATGTCCGGCACGATAATCATTTCATCGTACTTTTCGTGGAAACGCGTCTTGAGGATGTCTTCGGCCTTCATTTCGCCCGTAAGGCTTGTCATGAGCTCAGCGTACATCTTAGCAACACGCTTCGGCGTATCGATAAGGCCTTCACGGTTCGGGTCTTCGCCCATGCCTTCCAGAATCATCCGGAAGCCGTCTTCCATTTTCTTAAAATCCATAATGCACCCGCAAGCGATGAGGTAAGAGGTCGGTTGCCTAGCATCCTGATATTTAGAAAACACCAAGAATCACCAAGGCGACGTAAAGATAGAAAAAAACTCTAGTAACTATTGACTAGTATCTAGTAACAGCGGCAAAGCCGCTACACGAACACGACTTCGTTGCCGACGCGAGGCGTTTCCGCGCGGTTCGGGAGTCCCGATTCCGTATCGGCATAGCCAATCGCAACAGAGGCGTATACGCGTTCATCTTCCTTAAGGCCAAGGCCGCGCAAGTACGCGAGAAGCGTCGGGTCTTCGTTCAGCCACTTGAGCTGATTGATATAGCAACTGCCAAGGTCGAGCTCATTGGCGGCAAGCATCATGTTTTCGACAGCGCAGGCGACATCGGCCATGTTATTGCCGTATTCCTTCTTGTTCGCAACCACGATAAGCACAGGCGCCGTATAGCAGAAAGAATAATTGCCCTTGCGCGAAAGCGTGATGGAGTTCTTGAGGCTCTTGTAAAGGTCTTCGCGGAGTTCCATCGCTGCAAATGCAGACTGCACAAGTTCCTTGAGCTTTGCGATGACCGACGCATCCGAAATCACGAAAAAGTGATTCCCCTGCGCATTACCGCCCGTGGGGCCAAACTGCCCCGCTTCGGCAATGGCCTTCAACTTTTCAATTTCAACAGGCTGCGCCTTGAACTTGCGCGTGCTGCGACGCGTCTTGATAGCTTCAATTGTATTCATATCTATTCCTCTGTAACTTCAGTCCATTTTTCATTACTGCAATAGTAATTACGGCCTTCATATTCCTTGTAGGTATTTCGATTGTCGCTATTGCACGGAACACCATTTGCCTCAAGAGGTGTACAGCGTTCCCATTCTTTTCCACCAAAAGTCCTGCACTTGTAATAATCGCCGTTGGGCATTTTAGCATAATCCGTTATATTGGAATTGTTGTCGCAAATTCCCATGTAATACGAGAGCGAATCCACCATACGCCACTTGTTTCCATCGCATCTCAGCATAATGCTATCCAGCATCTGCTTTTCATTGTAATGATCACGGCATACCCCAAAGCGAATCGACGCCATTACATTTACCGACAGCGAATCTATTTCAGTCGTTTCATGGTCTTCCTTTACCTTAGACCAGCCACAAGCCTCATCGCTTTTACAAGAACAGACATAAAGCGAATCGTTAAAAGAACCCACAAAGCCATAACTATCCCTATCCCTTCGACATGTGAGGTAATATTTAAGATTCATGATGGTATCAATATCATCCAACTTTTCCCAGCCAAGCTTTGCAACACCGCAATAGTAGGCGCTTGCATTCCACTCCATCAGCTCGAATCTAGAATACGAACAAGTTCCAATCGTATCTTCAAGCAGTGTACGCAATCGCCAGCCTTCACGAGTACCGGTAATGTTTGCTTTTTCATAAACAAGCATCCTTCCATCATACTCGCTCGATTTATTTTTTATTTGCACAGAGTCGCGATTTGCCCACGATGCATCAAGCCCGTACGCCCACTCAAAAAATGTGGTATCGATAAAGCGCAAGCAACTTGACGTATCACGAGTTTTACTTTCAAAAGGATAAAGCTGCGTAGAATCAGACTGCAATTTAAACGTCGAGAGCCAAGCATCAGCGGCACGCGCTTTTATAGATTCACTGATTGTACCTTTTTTAGCAAAGGATTCCCGAAATTCCTTATAATCACTGTAGAAAGTACTATCCGAAATTTCATGACGACAGACTACATACGGCAACATGTCATAAAGTCCCGGATCTCCCCAATAATTCCGATCCGAGAAAGGATTGTATTTCGGGCCGTCTAAGCTCACACCCAATTCTTTTTCCAGTTCCTCATAAGCCTTCGTTTCGGCTTCGTCAAAGCTGAATTTTTCCTTTTGCACCAGCGTTTCAATACGTCCAGAAATCAACGCGCCATAGAATTGCAAATTCACATTATAATCCTGGGAACGCAAACGGGCATACTGAGAAAATTCCATTTTAGATTTTTTCTCAGACGGGAAAACAAGTACAAACTTCAAATACGGGTATTCATAATCCTGTTCAGGAATAGAAAAAGCAAACGAGCCACGTTCCCTTGATTCCGGCGAGACTTCAAAAGAATCCTTCGGGTTCAGCGATGCATCGGCAACGACAATTCGAACGGATTCGGGCTTCATGGTAGGCATGTATTCCACCACCCCGGACAAGAGCGCAGGAGAATACCGATTCCCAAATTCATCGGTTCGATAAAGGAATTCTTCTTCACTATCCGTAGTAGAGCAAGCCATCAAGCCAAACATGGCTAAAAGCAACGCCGCAATACTTTTTTGACAATTCATTTTACTTGTCCTTCGATTCTTTGTTCAACAGCCAGACGTAGTAATCACTAGCAACCTTGCGACATACAAAAGATTCATCGCCATACGTTTTCACGTCTGATTCATGGCTTTCATCACACGGATCGTCATTTAAAACCGGAGCATAAACCGATTCCTCAGGAGATTCTTTCCAGGCCTGCCCATCGCAATAGTAATACTTGCCGTCATACTTTTTATAGACCGAAGCATTCCAGTTCCAGCAATCGTCGCCATGGCCCGACGGAACAGAAATCGGAGCCCACCCGTCGCTGGTACACTTATAGTATTCGCCACTAGGTAATTTTTCAATCGCGTTACGGTTATTGTACGTGCAACTACCGATGTAGTACGAAAGAGAATCTATTACCATCCATCTCTTCGCGTAGCACTGAACATAT
>Ga0326513_10003845_pt1 | contig 10823 bp, 10 predicted proteins | sample 2_2465_0518_D_FD_203654 | JGI IMG/M metagenome (GOLD analysis project Ga0326513, IMG submission 203654) | Bovine rumen microbial communities from UC Davis, California, United States - 2_2465_0518 | ecosystem: Host-associated > Mammals > Digestive system > Stomach > Rumen | place: USA... | reverse complement strand
CGGGATGAACAGGTTGATCTCAGTCTCTCCAGGGGTCATACGGCTAGTCCAGTCGCCTGTGATGCCATGAACCTTGTAGTGATTGATACTTGGAGAACCACCATTGTAGCTGAAACCTCCGTCCTCGGCTACAGGAACCTCCTTTACGGTCTTGCCGGTTGTGTCGAACTTGTCACCGAAACCACTCAACACGAAGAACAGGTGAGAAATACCAGTGAACGCACCAGCCTGATAATCGCTAATCTTAGACATAATCGTATATTTTTAAAAATTAAACATTATTCTGATTCTCAATAGCACCCCATCTGCTGTGCAGATTGAATGTTATAGATACCACCTGATAACCATACTCATCAGCACCCCTCAGTCGAATAACAGGCTTTGCAGCAACAACATAGTTACCTTTGATTGGAAACAATGACTTAACGCTTTCAGCGAAATCACCTGTCACATTCAGATCGAGCGTGTTGTTGCTACGGGCCTGAGTGAACAGATAGATAACACCTGTTGTATTTACCAATGTGTTCCTACCTCCGATAACATAGTCCTCGATGCTCACGGGGAGATCGATAACGCAGAATTTCGCCATAGGAGTAGAGCCTTCCTTAACGTTAGGTCTGTCCTTTAAGAAAATATACTTTGACTGAATGGTCTCTGCCAAAGCATTAACCAAATCCTCAAAGATACATCTCAGTGTCGATTTCTTTGCCATAATACTATGCTGCGTTTGTTATTTGTAAGAATGTGGCTCCTGTCTTCAAAGCATATCCCTGCATCTCAAGAATACCGGTTGTATTTCTCTGCATCTGCACGAAATTCGCATATTCAACAGTGTAAGCTACTACAATATCGAATGAGTTCCTGCCTTCGGGCCTGAAAGAGTTGAAGAACGCTCTTGCATCATCGATACCCCATCCTCCATCGGTATGAACAGATGCATGGAATGATGATGTTTTGCCATCGTAGTCACCTTTGCTAAAAAAGTAAGGCTTCTTGCGGTCAGTCATCTTGTGCATGATAGCACTCCTGACATTTCCTTCTTCGGCAGCATAATAAGCACTCCTCGGTACTCCATCTTCATAAAGACAAACAACAATTGAATTAAGCAGGTTTCCGGTAAAGTTATGAGCCTTTGGGTCTTCCAATCGCATCTTTACAGAAGCTCTCACAAGGTCCCAACACCATTTGATTAACATCTTCCTGGTCTTGTCATAGATGACTTTCTCGAAGCCATTGAATGCCTCATCCAATACCTTTTTGTTAATTCCTGCCATACTTCCATGTTAAATGTGTTCCTCCGAAATTTGCAGGTTCGCGGTCAATCACTCTACCATACTCTTTATAAGCACCTCGGTCAACAGCTATCTCATCACCTTCCTGAGGAGCAATTCCAAGCGCATCCCAATCGTCCTGTGTTAAAGGCAAGGCGAGGCCTCGGTATGACACGATTACTTCTCCCTTGTCTGACGTTGTGTTCTTTGCGTAGCTTCGACATTCTCCTTCGTAGATGACTGTGGTCTGACCATCTTCGCTCTCTGCGGAGTCTTCTTCCTCCACGGGAGTTTGGTCCTGGACATCATTGAGTTCTTCATTTGTTTCTCCAGTATTATCGGTATCCGAATCATCACCTAGAGGGTCAAAATCATCGCCATCATCTGTGGCGGTGTTCTTTCCTTCTAACGGAGAGAAATCATCCTCGTCTTCCAATGGGTCTTCCACTGTCTTACGGATGATTCTGCACCAATGCGGATAACGCGGATTCTTAGGTCTTACCATAGCTTTTACCGATTAGAGTTCTTTTTGCGCGGGTTACTGAATCCACGGCCAACGAATCCCCAATACTCATCGCCTATAAGAGGCAAATCGTATTCCTCGAAGATATCATTAGCCATGTCGATATACTTTTCAAGCATCTTTGCGGAAAACTGCTCTCCGTTCTCGCTGCTCTTCCAATCTGCGTCCTCCTCAGAGTATCCACCTGTACGGATAACTGGACTTGCAATCCACTTATAGAGATAAGCGAGTGCCAAATCCTTCTGCTTTTTCGTTGCAGCAGCATAATCCATTTCAGCTTCAACCTCTGCATCGGCACAGATACATTGAACGGCTTCATCAGAGGGAATAATCCCCCTGACTACACCTTTCAAGTATTTACTAATGGTAAGTATATCTGCCATATAGTCTCAAGTTAAGAGTTCTACAATTACTCTCCGTAGTGAGAGTACAGCTTAACACGCGCCCAATTGCGGGTATTGCGGAATACAGGTCCGGCATATACCTCGAACTGAACCTTGTTGTGGATTGGGTCCTCCTGCCAGGTAGAGAGTGCAGCAATGCGCTCCTCGATGAACGAGTACATGGTATTGCGGGCAATACCTCCGTACTGCTGGCGGTCCTTCCAGATAGAGTTGGTGTTCTTGATAGAGAACATCTCCTCGTTCACGTTGAAGGCTACCATATAGCGAGGATCGAATGCAGGAGCATCAGCTACAGGCTTACCATCCTCCTCGTGAGTACTCTTGAAGTCTACAACCAGGATTGGCCATACACCACGGTCGTGCATGAAGTTCAGCAGCTCAACGCGGGTTGCAATGTAAGCAGCGTGGTTGCCCGACTGGATGTTCTTGTTAGCAAGATAAGCAGCCAGAACAGAAGGATGGTCAAGGATGCGGTCCATTGTATCCTGATTGATCATCCAAGCGTTAACCTCGCGGTTCTGAGTAACAGTAAAGAGACGCTGCAGCTCAAGGATGTCAGCAATGATATTCACGTCCTGAGAAACAGGAGTGATAGCACCTGTCGATGACTCTGAGAACCAAGCAGGAGATACAGTCTGATACTGATTGTCCTCGAAGTCGAACTTGAACTCATAGCTTACGCCATCAACACTCTGCTCGGCAATACCACCGGTAGAAGCCAACTCGTAACACATGTGAGAGAGCTGGTTGTGGATACCACCGATAATCTGCTGTGCGTTTACGAACAGAGACTCGTAGATGAGGTCCTGCAGGTTGCGGCCAGTGTTGTTACGAGCATCACGGAGCTGGAACATGTCGTCCTCATCGAATGTGTAACCGTGACCGAACTTAGGAGTACTACCGGTGTAGAACTTCCAACCCGATGTATTACGCATAGGCTTGGGAGCGTGAGCACTCAGGTAAGATGCACGGGCCATGATGGGTACTGTGCGAGTTGCCTGGTTCCATACCTTGCTGTCGCTTGGGGTGTCCCAAGAACCGAGGCTACGCCATGCAGCCTTGTTGTACTTAGCGTTTGCGCTGTCTACAATGAGCTTAAAATCAGCCTCCGTCATATAACGACGGAAATCATACTGATTATAGATATTAGAGCTTCTTGTTGTTGCCATAATCGTTCCTCCTTTTTTTACTTGCGGTTAGAGAATGTGATTTTGTGGCCGTTGGCCTGCACTGCAGCCTTGATAGCATCAGTGATAGGAGGCATACGACGTTCAAGAACAGGCATGTCGTTGCCGATCATACCGTCACCACGAACGATAGTAGCAGCAGCGTCATAAACCTTGTCATAAGGGAGAAGAGCATTAGGAACAGCCTTGATAGCTGCCTTGTGAGTGGTCTCATTCTCCTTAACGACAACGAGGATGCTGTTGGCAGCGAGGCTGTCAAGAGCGTTGTCGAGAACGATGTTGAAACCATCAATCTCTGCTACACCTACGAAAGTGTAGACTGCAGGGTCTGCACCTGCAGCAGGAGTGTTAGTGTACTCGTGATCGAGAGTGTTGTTGATAATAGCCACCTTGTCACCCACCTTCAAGGCAGGGCCATTGAAGCCATTGCTTACCAACTCAACCTTCTTAGCATCAGTACCATCAACCGCCTTAACCTTGAGAGTAATAAGCGGAGTGATTTTACGAGATGCCTCGTCACAATTAACTGGAGTACCGCAGGGAAGAACTACGCCTGCGCCTGGAAGGTCTGAACGGTCGAAATCGAAACCACCGACGAGAAGCTGTGGCTGTCCCTCAAAGACTACCAAAGCACCACCCATGGAACCGCTGGCCTTCAAAACCTGATCATAACCAATAATTGCCATAATCTTTTGAATTTTGTTTGTTTGTAATAAAAATTATTTCTCTCAGTTTACGCAAGGCTTTTGCGTTTTCCTACTTTAGGAGCTTTTTGCGCTCTTCGGCAGCAGCAGCCTCCGCATCAGAAACAAGACCTCTGGTCTTCAACCAACCTTTTGCACCAGATGCTTCGTCGTTGCCACCACCACCTGTGAATGGCTGACCACCACCATGCTTTGTAACGAACTTCTTGTAAGCCTTCTCATAGAGAGACTTAGCCTCGCTCTTCAAATCGTCAAGCTTCTTATCGCCCTTGATGTCGAGTTTAAGCATAACGTTCTCGATGATGGCATCATCCTCATCAAGGCCATCGAACTCAACAATGTAGTCGAGAACCTGACTACGAAGGTCGGCCACAGAAGCAGCCTCGTCTTTCGCTCTCTGAGCAGTGAGATAATCGCTCATCTGCTTACTCAGCTTTCCGAAATCGCTCTCTTCGCCTGTCAGTGCCTTTAGCTGTGCAGCTACTTGGTCAGCAACCAACTTAGCGAAATCAGGGTTATCCTCAGGCTTCTTATTGGGGTCGGGATGATCCTTTTCCCACTGAGCCTTGAAAGCAGCAACAGCGTCATCGATTGCCTTCTGCTGGGCATTCTTCTGCTCGGTCTCATACTGAGTCTTAAAAGCATTGATGCCTGTAGATGTGTCGTGACGGAGCTGACCACTCATCGTCTTGATCATCTGGACGGGAAGATTCCAACTTTCGTCGGTAATCTTGTCATCGTCGATGAACTGAGGATGGAACAGGTTAACAATCTCAGAAATGGTTCTCTCGCTCAGGTTGTCTACCTGTGCATTGTTGTTTGCGGCCTTAACCTTGTCAAGCAACGTAGTTTGAAATTGGATTTTTTCCATTTGATTTAAAATTAAGTTTGACAATGGCGTTTTTCGCCAAATAATGTAAATTTTCTTCGCAAAAATATGAATTATCTCATTTTCTTACAAATTTTTATTCAAAAAACTTTACTTTTTGATGAAATATTTTTTACTCTAAAGGGAAATTTCTTAATTTTGCGCAAAATATTAACGTAAAAGAGCTTTACATTTATGCAAAATTCAAGTGGACTTTTAACAAAGGATGGTAAGTCTATTTTCACCTACGACTACGTAGAAAAACTACGAATCGAAGAGGATGAAAAGAGAAAGAAGAAAGAACTATCGAGAACATTCATATCTCAGAAAGGCGCACAGGAGTACGTGCAGCACTCTGCAGCAGATATGGATGGTACTGGCGGCAACCGAGGTGGTGGTAAAGCAAACCCCTACTCGACTCCTGTAGCAACTCCCAACGGATTCAGAAAGATGGGAGATTTGCAAGTTGGTGATGTTATATGCACTCCTTATGATGGCATACAACAAGTGAGCAATATCTTTGAGCAAGGCGTAAATACCGTCTACCGGTTCTATTTCGATGATGGAACTACTGTGACCTGCATGGATAATCACAGGTTTTGGTGCAGACGTAAGCCTAACGAGGATTTCAGGTGCATGACTGCCAGGGAGATTATGAATCTCTATAAGATAGATATGCCATTCCCCTTGTCTTTGCGTAGTGGCAGAACCGATTACGTGGAAATACCTATTTGCGGAGAGGTTGAGCTGAATGAGAGCAGAAATGGACTCTCATTACCAATTCATCCGTTTATTCTTGGATATATAAGCGGTACAGGATATTGGACATTCGGTATATCAGGTATCAAAGTTACTAATGACATACATTTAGCAAGGAAGATTCATGGCTACGGATATAAAGTTAAGAAGAATCGTCGTGATGGCTTTTACTATCTCCGTGGACTCTCTGACGAAGACAGAAGAAAGTTTACCTGTAGCCGTTCTGCACAGCCTGCAAGGATACCTTTGGAATACAAGACCGCTTCCATTGAGTCTCGTTGGGATTATCTTAAAGGTATAATGCAGAAAGGTGGTATCTCAAAGAAGAAACACCCTACACTTATATTGCCAAACAAACAGCTCATTGAGGATTGTGCAGAGCTTGGTCGTTCGCTTGGTGGTTGGTGCCACGTTGACCAAGTTCAGGATATTCCTGAGAAGATTGGTTGGTGGCGCGTTATCTTTATCTTCCCTGATGATGCTAAGATTTGGTGGAAGAAAGGCAGAAAGACCTATGCACAGAAGCATTGCCCAAACCTTCCAGCAGGCCCTAACGACCAAAGTATGTTGACCAAGAAATTGCAGTGGGTTCGCAAACTCTCTGACAAACAGCCCTGCAGATGCATAACAGTTACTGGCCGTGACCATCTGTACCTCACAGATGCATACACTATTAACCACAACACGGCAATGCTGTTGACAAAGCCTCTTCCTGATACGAAGAACAGATATTTCAACGGCATTATCCTCCGTAAAAACAAAAAGGACTTCGACAACATTATCACTGAGATTGATAAATGGTACGAGCCTCTTGGAAAGTACAATAAGTCGGCAGACGATATGACTTTCTATTTCAAGTCAGGTGCCCACATGTCACTGACACACTTTGATATGTCGGAACAGGCGTTCGATGATCGTGTCCGTGGTCAGCAGTACGCATACATCGGTATCGACGAGGTTACTCAGATTAGCTTCGAGTGGTTCAAGAAACTCATGCGTAGTAATCGTAACACGAACAACATCAAGTCACGTATGTTGTTTACCTGTAACCCAGACCCTCTCTCTTGGTTCCGAAAATGGATTGATTGGTATATCGGTAAAGCTGATACCATCTATTCAGACGGAAAGATGCATCCCGAACGCAAGGGCCTCATCATACCTGAGAGAAGCGGAAAGATACGTTACTTCTACTCTCCTGACGACATCGTTGACAACACCATTTGGGGTAACTCCCCCCACGAGGTGTATCTACAGATTAAGGATATTGCCGATGCAGGATGGAACGATAACCTCGCACTGCACGGACTGACAAGAGAGAATTACATGGTCAAGTCATTCAGATTCACAAAGGCCGACCTGATGGATAACAAGGCCCTTATGGATTTGGACCCTGACTACTATAAGAACCTGCTGCAGGCACCACCTGAGATTCGCGAACGTGAACTTGGTGGTAATTGGGATATTATCAAGACGGGCGATGACCTCATACAGCCATTCCACCTTGAAAGGATATTCCATAACGCACAGATGCTTGGTGATAGAATCAGACGCGCTTCCTGTGACGTTGCCGGTAGCGGAGGTGATAACTGCGTAACATGGTTGAAGATTGGCAATCACGTCCAGGACGTATTCGTTTGCCGTAAGGACCCGTACTCTACTGTACCACTCATCAAAGCAAAGCTCAGAGAATGGGGTGTTCTTGAACAGAACTTCACCTATGACCTTCAAGGTATGGGCCAGCTCTTTACAGGTGCATTCCCGAATGCTGTACCTTTCAACAACCAAGAGGCCTGCGATGGTGATGATAAGAAGCTGTACGACTGCAGGAAATCACAGGCCGCTTATCTATTTGCACAGCACACTCAGCAGGGAGAATGGAGCATCGAACCTTCTCTCCTCGATCGTGAGTATCAGGTTGGCGGTGTTATCATGCGCCTGTACAATATTCTACAATTGGAAAGAAAGGCTATCCGACAGGATATGTCAAAGGAAGACAGAGGATGGTGCCTTATCCACAAGGAACAGATGAAGAGCAAGCTTCTTGTAGGACACTCTCCTGACTTTATCGAATCACTGATGATGTTCGAGATATTCGACATCGACGGAGAAGAGGCAGAGGTTCCATCATTCCTCACAGGTCACATTAAAACAGTCAGAACATTCGATTAATAATAACTTCGGTCAGACGGAATAGTGAGGCCCACAAAACCCAAGACCCATAAATCATTAAATTATGGCACAAGAAACAGAAAAAAAGAAGAATCTGCGGGCACTGCTTGTTAAAAAGCCGTTTGTCCGCATCGTACCTAACTCAGAAGACATTGGTAAGAGTGTCGTTCTAAACAATTTGGCGAGAAAAGCCGTGCTACACGGGAAGATAGCCTATACAGAGGTTACTCAGGAAGACTTCCTCAAGGAACTCGATCCTGCAAGTCACGCTATCAACGACACTGAAATCTACAAGAACTATCGCTACAACAAGGAAGATGGTCTTGTCTATGAGGAAGACTTCCCACGTTATGCTTTCGCGTATCAGCAGGAGATTCTTGATGACCGCATGGCCCGTACAACAGGTAATGACATTCAGTTCGACCTCGCTGATGACATCACGAACAAAAACAAACTTGATGCTTACAACAAGTTCAAGGCTGGTTGGGCCGATAAGCGTATGGAGAATGCGTGGCATTTCTCTATCAAGTCTGACTACTCTACTGGTGACGTTGCTTTCGTCGGCATCCTATCTAAAGGCGTATTCAGTTGGAAAGTCCTGACATTCCTTGATGGTGATATACTCTACCCTCACTACGACAGAAAGACCGGAAAACTGAATCTTTTTGCTAGAACTTACTCTACAGAGGATGAGGATGGAGAGATTCGTAACTACATTGATGTTTGGGATGACAAGTTCTTCTACAGACTCGTTGATTTTATTGACGATGGTAATAAAGAGGTAAGCGATGATGAGGATGCTCATGTACTTCATACGCTTGCAGGCGACTACGATACTGATGGTTATGTTCTCGAAGAGGTAACTGAGCATGGTTTCAATGAGATTCCTGTTTCATATCACAGACGTGACAGCGGCCCCGTTTGGACACCAAGCCAGGAAACCATTGAGCATCGTGAGGCCGCTTTCTCTCGACTTGCACAGAGCAACCACGATTTCGGTCTTCCTATTATGTTCCTCAAAGGAAAGGGTAAGCAGATTAAGGAAGTGGCCACAAAAAATATGTCATACGCTTCTAAGATTTTCATTATTCCTGAGAACGGAGAGGCAGGCTTCCTTAACAGACAGGATGCTTCTAACGCATACAAGACAGAGCTTGACATGCTTGAGGATAAGATTTACTCTCAGTCGATGGTAATCAAGGCACCGGAGTTGAAATCCGGCGATACTCCTGCAGCAGCTATCAAGCTTCTGTATTCGGATGCCTATAACAAGGCTCTGCTCGAAATCCAGGAGTATGATGAGTTCCTTTGCAAGATGATTGATATCTTCAAGTGGGGCTACGGAATCGAGTCTGAAAGCCGAATCGACTTCATGAGAGTTCACATCTCTTTCTACGTTACACCATTCATTCCTATCAATGATACCGAATGCGTAACCAATCTATCAATGGCAGTTCAAAATGGTTTCTGCTCTAAGCAAACGGCTGCAGAGCGATTCTATTTCTCTACACCAAGAGAGTGGGAACGTATCGAGCAGGAGAAGCACGACGAAGAGGCTCACGAATTGCTTTTGGAGGAACAGAGACTTGAACAGCAGAACAATGCTAACATTGATATGCAGGAAGAGTTGTCTGATATACAGACTGAGGCTCAGATTCAAGTTATCAATGCGGAAGCAAATGTAGAAGAAGATGACGATAAGAACGGTGCCAAAAAAGTTAGTGCTCACAAAGGTCGTGTAAGCACGGGTCGCGGAGCCGGAAGACCTCGCACTGTCGGCACTGATAAATGGGGCAACAGGGCTAACGAAAACAATTGGTCTAAATTCAACGCAACGCACTAATCAATTAAGTTGTGTTTGTTTCTACCAAAAAGTTTTCAAATTGTTTGATTATACAAATATAATTAAATAACTTCGCAAAGTAAAGGATAGGAGAATTTGCTACTCTCTGACAAGGCTAATCTGACGGGCCTTCCTTTACTTTAAAAATTCGTCAGTATAACAAAAAAACGTCAGAAAATGATTTACGAAACAATTAATTCTGAAAGATGGCTTTCATTAAAAGACTTTCCAAACGAAATTTGGAAACAATCAAAGTTTGACAATTATCTTGTTAGCAATTACGGCAGGGTAAAGAGCGTAGAAAGAGTTTATACTCCAGCCAAGGAAACTAGGTTTTTCCATAAGAGAACATATCCTGAACGAATCGTCAAGTTACATATCGATCGTAATGGTTATATTTTTTTCCGTTTTAGTATAGATGGAAAATTACACAACTATTCCATTCACAGACTTGTGGCAGAAGCGTTTATTCCTAATACAAAATGTTTCGACTACATCAATCACAAAAACGAAAATAAATCAGACAATAGAGTTGATAATCTTGAATGGTGCTCGGCTGAATACAACTCTAACTACGGAACATGTCAACAAAGACGTTCATCTTCTGTAAAAGAAATGAGAAGAAATAGAAGTATTTCCATTGACCAATATACGATTAATGGTGATTTTATAAAACACTTCTCGAAAAAAGGCGAAATTGACGATGCTGGCTTTTGTTTAAAATCTATACTGAAAGTCTGTAGACATAACCAAGAAACTTCCGGCGGTTTCGTTTGGAGGTTTTCTAACGAAGGATTTAACAAACCTGAGTTCATCGACAGCAAAGGAGGTACGCTACACAAAGAAGTTATTCAATTATCTCTTAATGGTGAAATTATAAAAACACACTGCTCTCTACTTGATGCTGCATTGTCGCTTGGTGATAAAAAGAAACGTACAGGAATTTGTCAATGCTGTAATGGGAAAGCGCATCAGGCATACGGTTTTATTTGGAAATATAAAAACATATAAATATGGAAACAATAATAGAACAACTCTCTGAGAAATATCAACCTATCACAGAGAAAGATATCAAGACAGCAAAGAACTACGTTG
>Ga0326513_10003843_pt1 | contig 10823 bp, 19 predicted proteins | sample 2_2465_0518_D_FD_203654 | JGI IMG/M metagenome (GOLD analysis project Ga0326513, IMG submission 203654) | Bovine rumen microbial communities from UC Davis, California, United States - 2_2465_0518 | ecosystem: Host-associated > Mammals > Digestive system > Stomach > Rumen | place: USA... | reverse complement strand
ACCGGCTTAAATTATGAGAGTTTACAAAATCTGAGATTAATCCATTACCTTGTAACCAAATACAAGCAACTTACAAGACTGAGTACCCTTTGAAGGAACATAGTTAACCTTAGCATAAAGAGAATTCTTCTCTTTCATACGAGTCTCAATAACGAGGTCTACACCAACGTGGTTCTCGATAACGAACTCCTTAGCAGCTTGCTCAGCAGCCTTAGAAGTCTTCTCAGTGAAGATTTCCTCACCAGTATCCTGTGCACGACCAACATAAACTCTTACAGGAGTATGTGTACGAGCCTCATACTTTGGCTTCTCTACCTTATAAGGACGCTCTCTTGAATCGAGAACAGCTGACTGAAGCACGATGTAAGCACCATCGTTAGGCATATTGAACTTCTTTTTCTTAAGATATTCTGTCATCCACTCTCTTTGAGTTTCCTCAGTTACAGCATTATCCTTAGCCCATTTCTTATAAGCCTGAGTAGCATCAACACGAAGGTTCAGTTTTGAATTCTTAATAGCCTCATCTTTGGTCAAACCAATAGTCTCAAATTTTGTGAAAAATACATTTTCCATAATAGTTATACAATTTTAAATCATCATTTCATACGGAATTTCTCCGTCATAAACTATCTACTAAAATGGAATCATCTTTCTTCATCAGAAGAACATATTAAATTTATCATCAATTACGATGAGTCATAGTTAACGAATGTTAAAATTCACTTTTTAACATTTGTTAAAACGGAAGATACGTGTTCAAAATTCCACGTATTTCCTTAATAATATCCTGGCCTTTAAGACCAAAATTAGGAAATTCAGTACAAGAATAACTCAAATCTTGACAAAGTATGCTAAGACCTTTTATAAAGTCGTCAGGCAAACCTAACTTATCCGCTAACTTCATTATAACTTGATAATGAGTAGCATCTGGATGCTTTAATTTAGTCTTATGAGTAACATAACAGATTAAAGAAATTAACTCCAATTTTCTTTCAAAAGAAGTCATTTTAGCATCTGCTTTAGGATTCAAGTATCCTGTACTAAAATAAGTTTTATATATATTTTCTAATTCCTTATACTTCATTGAATTGATAGCCTTTTACTATATTTAAATAAGCTACAGTTTTTAATAAATAAAGAGCTTCTTTCCAACCTAATAAGAATAATTTAGAAGTCATTGGATAAACTCTTGTATCGTATTCGGGAATAGTAGAAACTACAAGGAAATTTCCTTTCGTAGTAGCTTTTTCAACATTATAATATTTCTTAGCAACTAATTTAAGTAACCAAGAATAGAAAGCTATTTCTCTTTGATAACTATAATAAGTTGGATCGAATATAGTAGCAGGTCTTGATGTTGTTTTTAAATCATTTACTGTTATAATATTCTCTTCAGTATCTATACTAAAATTATCTAATTTGGCTTTCAATTTATAAGTTCTAGCATCATATCCAGGAACCTCCATTCTAATATCCATTAGAATAGTTTTCTCATTTCCTATAATAGGTTGTTCTGTAAGACCTTCAGGATGTAGCAATTTCTGAATTTCTTCATTAGCATTTAGAGTATGCAAGCAATTATGTAACAATTCAAAATTCTTTACATCAGTATAAATCCTCTCCTTGTCACCTTCTTTCCATGGATTGCTTTGTTCATATAAGAATCTATCTCTCCAATAAGGTTCTGCTTTAGCTCTAAATTCTTGTAGACGATTAGAAGTAAGTTTATCTTTATAATAACCTATTTCATATGATTTAGCTTTAATTTCATCGTCAGTTGGTGTAGTACCATCTTTCTTATATAAAGCTTCAGCCATTAAACCAGCTTTAGCTGTAGGTTTAAAGATTCCATCAATTACTTCATAATCATCACCTTGCAATACTATTTGGTGAATAAGACCTCCAGTTTCAAATGAAGGATTATATTCATTTTTTAGACCAGCAAAGAATGCTTCTGCTCCATCTGTCTTTAGTTTACCTAGTCTACTATTAGAAATATAATCACTATATTGTTCACTAAAATATACAGAATCACTAATATCTTCTAACTTTAAAGAATCTAATATTGGGGTAATTTTTACCTGTTTTATTACTTCATTGTCAAGTGTCATTTACTCGAAATACTTACTAAACTCCTCGAATATTCCCGTTTCCTTAGCTAAATAATATACATCCTCAATCTCGTCATAATCCAAGGAGTATATCTTAAGAATAGGGCCATATTCTTTATTATTATCTCCATCAATTAATAGACATGGGATTCCAGCCATATTTAAAGACTTCCACTGATGTGGAGAATCTTCAATAAATACGTCTACTCTTCCCTTTATGTATTTAGATTTTGGAATACTATATCCAGGAACCTGGAATAAAGGACTGTTAGGTAAATCATTGATTTCGATAGCTTTCTTAGTCCAGCATTTCTTATTAACACGTGAACTACAATAAAGTTTAGGTTCGAAATTAGGTCTTCTTATTACAGGAAGATTTACCCAAAAATCACGTTCTTTAATAAGGATATGTTCGACATTCCTTGTTACAGCCCAATCATACTTAGGCCATTTCTTAAAACGTCGAATATACCCCTTAGAGAATCCAAAGATTGTGTCATCTAAATCACAACCAATTTGTAGTTTCTTAATCATTAGATTGAGCAAATAAATTTAGTTCAAATCTAAATGTTTCTTTCTCCTCTTCAGATAGGTTCTTATACGAAGTAACCAATCTCTTTACATAAGTTTCTCTTTTCATAATAATTCGTCTATTTCTTCTAAATCTGATAATGCTATACTATAATGATCGTTGAGATATTCCCTCAACTGATCCCACGTTTCTACTGTATTTAAAATGTAATCATCATCTAGTTGTTCACCATATTTAATAATTAACTTCTCTACAGCATGATTGTAGGATTTTGCAACGAGAGTTTCAATACTGGGCCATTCGTCTGCAGGACAATATGCCCACAAATACTTATTCATTTTTCAATTTTAAATTTAAGTAATCATACAGCATCTCAACAGGAGCTAATATTAATGTTCCTGGACTATTTCCACCTTCTTTATCTTGTTTTTTCCAAACAACAACAAATGGTTTATCTTTTAACGGACATTCCTCTTCTATTTTAAAATAGGAAGGGACCGTTTGTGTTGCTTTACATTGAATATAACAAGGAAGATTTCCATCTAAATCATCTATATCTACTTTGGAATTATCCAACATCTTACTATTTGAACGGCTACTCACAGTATTATAACCCATATCATTTAGTTTATGAATAACGTCTAGCTCTAGTTGTGAACCTTTTTGCTTAGACCTCTTAGCAGTATAATGTTTCTTAGTGTGTGGATCTAACCACTCAACTTGTATTCCATCTTTAGGAATACTGTTTTTATTAGCTCTTATTTTTAATGTCTGTACTGATAAAGTGGTCATTTCTGCTGCTTTTTCAATAGTGTCATACACAAATATATTACCTCCTTTATCAGTAATTTTGACTCCAGTATTCAGCTACTTAGCTTTTGCCATCATATTTACTATTACTTGTTTCTCTAAGATAAATACCAATTATCTTATACCAAATATCTTCTGCAGTATATTCACTATTTTCTCCTAATCCTTTATTTATGATTTCAAATACTTTTTCTTTTGTCATAGGTTTATAACATAATTACTTAAAGTACATAAAGCATCATCAAGCATATCAATAGTCATTTCTATTCCTATAATTTCTCCTTCTAATGCTTCACTTTTTAAAGTATAACAACCATAATAATCCGGACATGGATCTGTCCATTCTGGAGAATATTCATTGTGAAAATCTTGCCAATCAATGTAAATAGGGGGTTTAATGTCCATCTTATTGATATCATCTATATCAAGTAAGAGAGCTCTCAATAACTCCTTTTCTTTATCATTGATAGGCAAAGTTTTTATATTCTCATAAGTAACCCTCATTTTATTTCATGTACTATAGACCACCAAACACTTCTTTCTAAATATTGTCCTCTAGGAACATCATCAACCCAAGGCATTGTTATTTCAAATACATTAAGTTTATGACCACACCATATTGGAGGCAATCCTCCACATTTTTCTAATCGTGGGACATCAGCAAATACATGTACTCCTGTCCAATCTCTAGCTAAGTATACTTTCATCTTTTAAATTATTTATTATTTGTTCAAGAATTTTCTTAAACTTTTTATTCATTTTCGTACTCTCATATTTAATAGCAATAAGTTCATTGTCTTTATTAAAAGATGCAGTTTGAACAATTATACAAATTTCTTCCATAATTTATTTAAACTTATACTCTTTAAAAAAATCATTCACATAGTCTTTCATGTTATCTACTCCTACTAATTTAATGGAGTCAGTAAAATCTTTAGATAAATAGAAAGGAAGATAAAAATAATTTAACTCTGGATGCTGCTTACGAATAAGCCACATATTATGTAATCCAGGTCTATCATTATCATAAAGTACTAGAATATGCTTAAATCTTTTCTTAAATTCTTCCAACTTCTTTTCATCAACAAAAAGAGTTTCAGAATTAGGACTAACAGCAGCAATACCAAATCCATAGAGAGCTACCACATCTTTCATTGATTTAGTGATAACTAATAAATCTCCAGTCTTTGGTAATTGATGATAACCTTGTAGAACTTTTTTAGAAAGATTATTTAGAAATCTATACTCTGTTTTTAATGGGAAATATACTTTCCACTTTTCAATACCATTCTTATCTTTACCAAAATAATATCCATAAATAGGACTATTTTCTGCTGAAGTAAACTTCAATTCCCCATTAAGGAAAACATGCTGTAAAGAAAAGATTTGATATTTCTTTAATAGCTTTTTAGAAATTCCAAATGATTCCCACCACTTTAATTCTTGTTCAGTAAAATCCTTTATTTGAACTTGAATTCGAGTTTTCTCGGTTTCTTTTAAAGGTTTAACAATTATAGGAGCTTCTTTAACATTATTAGAACCTTTAATTAAGTTGAAATCTCTAGCTATAATATTTAATGCTTCATAATAGTTTACACTATATTTCTTCATTACTACTTGAAAACAATTTATATGTTCATTAGTAGCAAAATCGTGAAGATATAATATATCAGACTTCGACTTATATAAAGCACAAGTTACCTTATGGTCATTTCTAAACGGAGATAGGTGTAACTTTTTACTAGTTACATCTATTCCGGTATAGAATTGCATTATAGATTCTTGATTTACTCCTTTAGAAAATATAAATTCTTTAGTTACTTCGGGTTCTAATGCTGAAAAATACATAATTATTTAAATTTTCTAAACAAGAATCTATAGGCGATGATTAATCGTCTAGATCGATATCACCAAGGTCTACATCATCATCAGCTACGTCTGGATTACTATCAGTTGTATCCTTCATAGGAGTTGGTTTAGCCTCCTGATATTTCTTCATTTGAGTCAACTCATAGTTACTCCAAGTAAGAGCCTTAGCATCAGTAGAAACAAAGTTCAGAACTGAAGGCTTTGTCTCAGCCTTAGCGTCCTTACCAAGTACACAAGCACTAGGAAGAGTTGAGAATGTCTGGTTGTTTGAAGTACGACCAACAAGCTTCAAGAAGAACTTAACATCAGTCTTGCCTGTAAGAGCCTTAATAATAAGGTCTACAAACTGATCCATAGTCTTCAGTTTAGAAGCATTCTCCTTAATCTTCTCAGCACCCTTAGGATTAATTACCTGAGTAAGCTGCATCAAAGTATACTGGAACTGCTCAAAAGCAGAAGGATACTTAGCACCACTGGTTTCATTAACTCTACGTTCAAAGTCAGAGTCCTTAGTAGGAACAAATAGGTTATGATTATATACACCCGTCTTGTCACCACATCCTGTAAATTCAATAGCAATTACAGGATACTCAGTACCATCCTTACCTTTAAGAGAGGTTTTCTCAATCTTAGTCAGATTAACCTCATAAATATCATAAGGACGAAGATACTGAGGACCATTATTTACGAAAGAAGTTTCACCAATTGCGCTAAAAGAAAAATTTGCCATAATCATTAATACATTTTAAAAATTAGTACATTATATAGTACCATCATAATTATCTAATTGATTAATCTTACATTAAATTTTAATCTATGTCAAGATCGAAATCAATTTCTGCTGCTTCAACTCCATCTTCATCGACATTTAATTCCTCGTCTTCTGGATTAGCGATTTCTTCTGGAATCTCCACTGTATCATCCTCTTTTTGAGGAGCATCTCCAACTAGCTTAAACCAGCCATCTTTACCCTCATAAGGTACTACCTCAAAGATTGTACCATACTCAGCAAGATTATCATGCTTAGAACCACGACAGCTAATAGTATTAGTCTTAGTAAGTCTATTACCTTTAGCTATATCTTCCATCATAATAGGAGTGATTTGCTTTCCTTTCTTCTCGAAACGAATGTCAATCTTCATTTCAGGTTCCCAACCTACAAGAGCCATAGCTGCTTGGTTCAGTTGAATCTTACCTTCAAGAAGAGTGGCTTTAGGATTTGGATCGCCATCATCCTTTGGTTTACGAGTTCTAGTAGTACCAGAACTTGTAGTCTTTTTAGCATCTTTAAAATCTCCAAGAGTTGCCTCTTTGGTAATAATTTCGCCCGTCTCTTTATCAACAATAGACAGAATAAGCTTAGCTGATTGAATTTCCAATTCCATTATAATTCTTCTTCGTCGTCGCCGTTATTGTACTTGTCAATAACATTAAGTATCTGATTGAGGTCATTATCAATTTCCATATCCTCAAACATGTCCATTGGAGTTTTAGCAAGACACTTACCATCATTATTAGTAATTAGTTTATATTGCATCTTACCGTCATCTCCCTCTTCTACTTTAGTGCAGAAGATATAAGTAAACAATCCCTCAAGAGTTACCTTTTCAGCTAGAAGTTTTCCAACTGTCTTGATAACATATTTAGGATCAATTTCTGTTCCCACGTTTTCACTATGAGTTAAGAAACACATAGTACAATCCTCACGCATTTGTTCTGAATATCTTAAGATTTCCATAAGATGCTGAGCCAATTCACTAAACTTAGTATAACCAACCTCAGTAGCTCTATCAACAAATTCATAACTCAATATATACTGCATATCATCAAGAACAACAGTTTTAATATGAGGCATTTTAGTGTTAATAATCTTAAGAACCTTAATAATTTGCTCCCAATTAGATTGGACATAATAATTACCAGAAATTTCCTTTGTTTCTTTATTAATGTTAAATTTCTTATATTTACTCTTCCAAGCGCGGAAAGGAAGTGGTTTACCTGTAGTACTAATAATAAATGTAGTCTCAGGATTCATGTTTCTTAAACTAGTACTTTTTCCAGTACCCGATTCTCCGTAAATACACAGAGTTTCACAAGCCATACTTAAATTATCAATTTAAATTTGTTTTCTACAGTACTATCTTCTTCTATGGAAACATCTTCATCACCCTCTTTCTTTAATAAATAATCTGGGGTGAGATATTTAGTGTAATCATAAATATCATTAGGTAGTGGCCAATTATGTTATCGTATAATCATTTAAATTATACTTCTATACTTTTATTTATATGTATAGTTCAGACTATTTCTTCAACAACTTTTAAGTATTGGTATACATAGGTTGTTGTCTCGCACTCTTGGTAGTTCATCCTCTTCAACACCACTTGTTAAGACGGTATCTACTAGTCGTTGATCCTTTCATTTATTTCTAAATGACTTGGATTAGAGTTGTCCAAAGGGCTTTGGATTTTCTCAGATTCACGAGATTTTGAGCCTTCAATTTTATACAATGCCCAATCTAATATATATGGTTTTATTAATTCTTTTAGTTTTTTATATCCACTAGCATAAGATACAATATCTTTATATACTTTGTTGTAATGTTTATTATAATGGCTGGCTATTCCAAAATTTAAATTAAATTTTTTATTCAAAAAATCAATAAATTTTTCTAATTCTTCATCAGAAAAACTACATAAAGCAATTCCTATAGATATAACATTTCCTGTTTTTCCTCTTATAGGAAATCCATCATCCATTATTAAATAAGCTAAACTTCTTTCAGTAAAGTTATCAAACAATTCAAAAGGAATTACTTTTTTGCCATTTTTATAAAAAGCATTATAGTAATCAGTTAAATTAGGATAACTTTCTGTTCTTAAAGATATAGAAGGATATTTAGTATCTTGTCTTGTTAATTTTACTTTAGAATTTAAAGATTTAAAAATTTCTGCTAAATGATATACATATTTTGATTGCTTTATACTATGTTCACAAACTAATCTAGAAGAAATTCCTCTGAATTGTAAAGAACTATCTCCCATTAAAGTTCCTAATAAAACTTCAATCATTTCATTAGATAATTCAATTGTATCATTAGAATTTAAGTTTTTTCTCTCTAAATTATATTTTTTCCTAAAATTAAACACAGTAATTTTATTGCAATTAAATATTTCTGCAATTTTTTCATCAGAATATAATTTATTTACATAATCTTTAATTTCTTCCAAATGTGGATATAATATAGTAGGATTATATTTAGATTTCCATCCATTTTTCTGGCGTTGATATTCTACCATTCCTACTGTTATTCCTAAAATCTCTGCAATTTCTTTCGCAGTTTTTCCTAATTCGGTTTCTATACGAATTTTTTCAATTTGTTCTTTTTGAATTTTCATTTTTATGATATATTAAATTTTTTATATTTTAATATATCCTAAAATTTATTGAATCCAAAAATTTTATAATATTAGATATGTATAAATTTCCTAAGCTCTGCCCATACATTAATTCCACCATGGAAATTAACAGCAATTTCTTTATCAGCTTCTCCAAATCTTGTTTTAAGAATTTGAATCATTCTGATATGGTCACCAAGAGTTTTAACATCATATCCTCTATGAACATTTAGTTTATCTCTATTAGGACCATATAATGCTATTACTACTTCAGCTGCATCAGTAGTATCACCAGTTTCCTTTAAATCAGAGAGCTGGATTCCAGTTCTACCTGCTTTAAATCTTTCTATATTACTTTGCTCTCTATTAATTTGCTGAATTAGTGTTGGAGATATTCCACACATATTTCTAAGTGTGATTAGATAAGCTACTGCTGTATCAATTTCTCCTTTCTTATTACGTCCATTAGAAGGTTTAAACAAACCAACGTGATCAATAACAACTTCATACAACAAATCTGGATTATCTGGTAAATAAATCTTTCTATTCTCTGTTTCTGTAAACTTACCAAACTTTTCTAACTTTTGCATTAGAATAGCATATAGCTTGTCTGCATTAAGAGATTTATCATATATGTGGATTTTCTTTTCAATTTTATTAAGCCATTCCATACTATCCATAACAATGTGATAGTCTTCATCACTTAAAATATAATCCTTTTTTCTAGAAAGAATCTCTTTAACAGAAAGTTCTTTTCCATACTTTTCAAATATATAAGTTGAAAGTAATTTGCCAAATATAATAGTTGCTGGCATCTCCAAACTAAAATAGGACACATAGAAATTATCATCATCTAAGTGTTCCATTAGTGGTCGATACACATAAGCATATAAAATGAAACTTGATTTACCCTGACCAGTACCTGAAGCCAATACTGTCATTGTTCTTTTGGTAACTCCATCTATCACAGACTCGAGTTTGGGTAAACCCATAGAATAACCTTGAGCTCTTCCTTCTCTACCTAAATCAATTTCTTGGAGTAATGCTTCTGCTATTGTCATAGCTCTTCAACATACTCAATGTAATCTACATCCCAACGATCTGATAAGATACTTGATTTTGCTTCTTCAGAGTTTTCAGCATAACACCACTCCTTGTCATAGTCTCCGTCTTTTGTGACGAATCTTACTAAATACTTTTTCATTATTATAGTAATTGTGTTGACTCAAGATTAATGTTAATGGTATTACCTTCTTTAAAAGCTTTCAAGGCTTCATAAGCTCTATCTACAATAAACCTATCCAAAGTAGTAAAGTTATAACCATTCTCAATACCCCAACGGATATTATCCAAAATTTCTTTATGGACATCTGGATTATTCTTAATTTGTTTAGCATATTTAGCAAAAGCATCTTCTAATGAACCAAACTTATGACTAACACTTCTCAAATTAAAAACTTGATTATTTACTACACAAGATTGTGGATAAGTATAGAACAATTCCTCTCCCATTTCATAAGCACTTCTGTAGTACTTCTTCAGAAAGTTTTGATTGAATTGAACATCTTCAGGAACAAATGAAGAACCCTCTTTTGGAAGTTTATAACTTTTGAGAATAATTCCTTTATTTTGAAGACTTATTAATAGAGGTCTTAATTGACATACTTGAGCAAAATTTTGAAGGTATTCATATTCTCCATCTTGAGCTAACAGAATAACCTTAATACACATCAACTCATTTGAGTCTAACTTATATTGACCCATCAGAATTAATTCTGTATTTAGGTCGTGATTTAAATATTTCACAGCATAATAGTTTCCATTAGCTGCTAATCGTGTTCTTCAGATTTCTCTGCGTTATTCAATGCATATATATTAAAGATAAATATCTACTAATATTAAAATCTGAACATCAATTCCCTAGGCTTATGTTTCACAACATCGGGAATTTCTCCTCTTAATACCTGTTCAAGGCCTTTTTCATCAATGGTTATATAATTATCAGTTTTTTGATGGCAATCTTTGAACCATTTAGTCTCTTGAGTGTTATTAAGTACAATGTAGAATATTTCAGCTACTTTATCTTCAAACTTACGAACTACA
>Ga0326513_10003842_pt1 | contig 10824 bp, 15 predicted proteins | sample 2_2465_0518_D_FD_203654 | JGI IMG/M metagenome (GOLD analysis project Ga0326513, IMG submission 203654) | Bovine rumen microbial communities from UC Davis, California, United States - 2_2465_0518 | ecosystem: Host-associated > Mammals > Digestive system > Stomach > Rumen | place: USA... | reverse complement strand
TGACACGCAAATACATGACAATCGAACAAATCCGCCAAGAGGCTATCGAGAACGGCATTGAATACACTCTCGAAGAAGGCGAGAAGGTGGAAGACCTCGGAATCTGCGCCCTCGTAGATGTCGAGAATATGGGCTTCTGCAAGGACGATGTGACGAGGTGGTATCACTTCACGAATAACAAAGGCGAAGCTTGCATCTATATCAAACATTAACGAAAGGAATTACAACAATGGAATATTACAAGGAAGAAATCAAAGAGGTACTTGAAAACTTAGTTGACGAAGGCAACGAAACGAGAGAAGAAATTATTAAACGATGGGAGGACGGCGATACGCAAGACGATTTCGGCAACATGACAGGGAGCAGATTCTGCTCAACTTGGAAAGCAGAAGAAGCTCTCAAACAGGCAGGCTTTCCATTTGACGAAAACCTCAACGCTATGCTTCAAGAAGTCGGCTACGATTTCTCAATTCTAAATAAAGGAGCGGAAGTCGTAGATGTTATTCTTTGCGAGCTGACCGTTCCGTATGTTATTAATGAATTAAATGAGGAGGCATAATATGAAAGAGTTCAAGAGTTGGCGAGATATTAAAGCATGGTTCGAGGAAAACGGATACGACCAACTTGCCAAGAGAATGCAAATCAACAACGATTGCTGGAATAGTTCAGGGGAGTTCGGGAGAAGCCAAGTATATATCTGCGATAGCATGAGATTTGCTGAGAGCGAAGACGAACGGCACGAAGTTGCACAATCTTTGCATGAAGACGATGACTTGATTTCGTTAGGGTTGGTATGACGATGGGAATGACAGACCAAGAAATCGCAACTAATATCGCTATGATGCTCGATTACGACAACGGCATTGAATTATTCAGAAACAGCGCAACAACTATCACGAAAGACGGCAAACTGTCGCTTGCGGCGAAAGAGCAGGTGACTCAATATTATTTGAGACAAAATGGCGCAGTTCTCGTTGAGTTGCCTAAGCTATCAGACAACAAAAAGACAGCACTCGCACAAATCGCACTTGCCGTTGGCAGACGATTAGAACGCTTTGAGCGTGGCGCAAAGGCAAACGCAGGGAGAACAACCGAAACGAGGCAGAAAGTCGCTCAGAACGCAATTCAGGCACGTTGGAGCGCAAAATAGAATCAAGAAGCAGTCACGCAGGTGGCTGTTTTTTGATGCCACCCTTACCGTCTCAATAATGACGGTATGTTTGAGAAGTTCAAGTCAATGCTCAATATGAGCGACAAAAAGCAAACACCAGTTGGCGGTGTTGAAGCCAACAAGTCTTTGTCATTCTCTTACCGCTCGAACCCTTATCATGGCTCTGTGACGTGGGATTGGGCGAAAGGAATGGCTTTTGATAACACCTATCCGTCCGTCTCAAGGATTGCAAATGCTTTCATGGAGATTCGACCGTACGCTATCGATGCGAATGGCAAGCCGATTCAGCAAGTGCCTGCGGTGGACAAGTTGTATCATCCGAATCAGCAAATGAGTTCGGTGGACTTCCGCCAAGCTCTCGCCGTCTCTGCGCTCTCGCACCGCACGACTTACATTCTCGTGTGGCACTATGGCGAAGGCGGAGAAGTTATTGCAGGCAACGGCGATGTCACACCTGACAACATCGCAGGCTACACGTTCCTCGAAGACTGCACAGTCAAAGAAGTCAATGGGCGCAAGTTCTACAAGTCCGACTCGCTCAAGTTCGAGTTCAGCGACAAAGAAGTCATTGAGATTTCGGCAGGAATCGACCCAAATGACTTGTCGGCGGGGTACAGCCCAACGCAAGCCGTCAAGAAATGGGCAAATATAGACGATTACATCGCCTCATACGAGGGCGGACTATTTGAGAACGATGCCGTTCCTGCAGGGCAGTTCATCATTACTGCGCCGACCGCCGATGCTTTCAACGCTATCGTTGACGAGATGCAAGCCAAGCACCGAGGCTCAGGCAACAACAACAACGTCCAATACATCCACCGCCCAATCTCAGCCGATACTGGAGCGGTACTCCCTGCGCAGATTGAGTGGATTCCGTTCTCTCAGCCGAACAAGGACATGAGTCTTGAGACTATCTTCAATCAGGTCAACGACAAGATTGACTCGACCTTCGGAGTTCCTGCTTCGATTCGTGGGGTAAACGATAACAACACCTACGCTTCCGTCAAAGTCGATGAGCGCATCTTCGTCCGTTGGACACTCAAACCATTCGCCACTAAGATTTGGACACGCTTCACGCATGAATTGAACCGCATCACAGGCGGACTCGGTGTCGCAATCACGTTTGATGTCGAGATTCCGTCTATCGCCGATGAGGAGAAGGTGGAAGCCGAGCGCAAGAATGTTGAGGTTGACGTGATAATCAAGATGCTCGACAGAGGCTACTCGCTCGACTCAATCGTTGATGCCTTCGAGTTCAGCAACGCTTACAAGCTACTCGAAAAGGGCTCAGATGAAAATGCCGAGATAGTCAATGACAAGCCTGACGTAGATACAGGCGATGAAGTCGAAGACAGCCCTGAACTCGCCGTCACGAAGTCGATTCCGACTCATTGTGCGCACGAACATGACGAGATTCACAAAGAAGCGGACAAGACAACGTTAAAAGAACTCCGCCGACTGCTTAATGGCTACCTAGAGACCTCGATTGACGAGACGGTTGACTCATTACAGTCGGCATCAAAAGAAATCTCCGCCGTTGGGCTTGAAATCTATGACGAGAACCAAGACGGAGTGATTGACGAGCAAGAGATAGCGCAGATTCAGATTCCGCAACCGTCCGAGGAACGCAAATACGCACTTCAGCTCGCATTGTTGGCTCTGCTATACAAGCGGATGCTCAAGAGTGGCGAGAAACGCTATCAAGACACTATTGCTCAGTTCGGAATCGTTCTGAACATCCCTGCGCTTGAGCATTACGCCATCTCTGACGGCGCAGAGAAACAATACGAGACAATCGTGAACAAAATCGTCAACTCATTCAGCGACCAAATAACGGACACGATAAGGAGCGCAATCAATATCACGTTCGAGGAAGGCGGAGACAAGCAACAGCTCATCAAGAACGTTAAGAACGTGTTCAAGACCGGCCAATGGCGAGTCGAGCGCATCGCTCGCACCGAGGAACACCGAGCCGACAACTTTGGGCAGATTGATGCCGTTGACGTGATTCAGAAGGTCACAGGACGTGAGTTCGGCTTCAAGTGGCGCACGACAAGCGGACACCCTTGCGAGTTTTGCCAATACATGAACGGAACTGTTGTCGCTACTGGCGAGGCTTTCATACCGCTCGGCGAAAAGATACAGCTCGATGATGCCGTTTACTTGAACAACTACGAGGACGTTCTAACACCGCAAGCGCACCCCAACTGCCAATGCGTGTTTGACGTGGTGGAGTTATAGCATGAAATACTGTTGTAAACATTGTGGGCGGTACATCATGGACATCGAAGGCACGACTATCATTGAGAACCTTGTCTGCCCCAACTCTAAATGCAAGGCGCACCTCAACATCAAAGTCATTACTCCGCAATCGACTGTCGAGGAAATCAACTACAAATTCAAATCGAAAGAACTGCCACCCAAGAAGAAACAATAATAGAAAATACCGCAAGTGATGCCCACCCTTACTTGCGGTTTTTTGATGCCACCCCAAAACACAACAACATGAAAATCAGACGAATCAATGCTCATTTGAGCGAATCGTTGATAACAACCATTAAAAAGGGAACTCATGACAGAAAAGCAGAAATCAATCCGATTCAACGCTACCGTCAAGACGAAAGATGTGGACGGCGAACGCAGAATCGTGTTTGTAGCTTCTTCAGGCTCGGTCGATAGGGATTACGAGAGAGTCGATGTTCCGTCACTCAGACTACCTCTGAAGGCAGGTGGCGAGATTCAAGTCTCGCAGATTGGCTCGGAAGGTGTAGAGGGAGTGGACATTCCTCTCATGTTGAATCACTCAGGCGATATTCGAGATGTCATCGGTTCAGTCCGCAAGGCATGGTTTGAGAATGGCGAACTCATCTTTGAGGCAGGCATCTCAAGTCGTGGAATTGCGCAAGAGATACTCACTCTCATTGACGAGGGGCATCTCTCAAACGCTTTCTCAATCACAATGATTGACTTTGACTTCGACTACGATACCGAGACGATTCGGAACGCAGAAGTGATTGAAGTGTCCGTTGTCTATCGTGGCTCGAATAAGGATGCTCGTCTGCTCGCTGTGAAATCCCTTCTCGGAGGCGAACAAATGGAAGAAGCCGAGAAAGTTGAAGCTCCAATCGAAGCTGAGACTGTTGAAACGGTAGAAGAACCAGTCGGCGAAGCACCTGTTGAACAGGTTGAAGAATCCGCCAACGAAGCCGAAGCCGAAACCGAAAAGGAAGAAGCAGAAGCAGAAGAACCAGTTGACGAGACGGCAACTGAGCAGGAACAACCTGCTGAACCAACCGCTCAAGAAGAACCTAAAGAAAAGGAACAAGAAATGGAAAAAGAAATTGCACAGGATGCTGTTGTTGCAAAAGCAACTCCAGTTCAGACCGCAAAAAGCGAAGGCAACTACTTGGCTTCCAAGAAAGCTCTCGCTGACTTCAAGAACATCGTTCTAAGTCATCATCGTGGCGATAATGCAAGCATCATGAAAGCTTGGATGTCGCACATCTCAAGCAAAGCTATCTCAGGCGATGCTATTTTACCAACTCGCATTGAGCAAATCTTCTTTAAGACTTGGACTGACAAGGCTGAAATCCTCAACACCTTCCGCACCCTCGGTGTTCGTGCAGGTGCTGTCTATGCGATGAAAGCTACCGCCAATGGTACTGCTCTCGCACATGAAAAAGGCGCAACCAAACTCAACCAAGAAATCGAAGCTGTCCGTCGTGACCTCAAGGGCTTGGGCATCTACAAGAAGCTCCCAATCGACTTACAAGACCTATTCGATGACGAAACTGGCGAACTACTAGCATTTCGTGTCGAAGAGTTGGCAGGTCGTGTCGCTCACGCAATCGTAGTAGGCGCAATCGTTGGCGGTTACAAAGATAACAATGGTCGTGGCTTGTTCAGCATGAAGGGCGATTTGGACGGTGCTGTCGCAAGCCCTGCTGATAACTTCGGCTCTGCTGTCGCAACCGTAATCCCGAACAGCAACACCGATTCTGACATCGCCAAAGCTATCAAGACCTGTGGCGCAGTCAAGGGAGACCGCAGAATCCTCATCGTTCCTGCAGGTTGGATGACAACTGCTCGCATCGCCCTAATCGGCATGAACTACCCTGTTGCTGACCTCGCTGAGTTCGTTGGCGCAGACGAAATCCATGAATTAGACGAAATGACTGGAAGCGGTTATGACATGATTGCCTATGCTCGTGACTCTTATGTCCTAGCAGGCGAAGCGAACGCTTCTGTCCGCACCGATTTCGACCTCGACAAGAACCAAGATGTCATGCTTGTAGAACGCTATGTTGGCGGTTCTATGACTGGCTACAAGAATCTTGCAGGTTACGCATCAGCCTAATCCATTAAAAGAAAGGAACGATAAAACATGGCATATCTTACCCAATCAGAAGCATCTAAATTGCTTGGTCGTTCCTTGACGGCTTCCGAAGTCAATGCGTTTGACGAGTGGGAGGAAATCGCAGAATCACGATTGTCGGACTTGTTGTGCGTAGCTAGTCTCGCCGACCTGTTGACCGCCCTCGAATTGCAAGCCTTACCGACCGAATTGAAGTTGGTTTTGGCTCGTTTCTTCGGCGGAATCTCAGCAGAGAACGGTGTCGAGATTGGAGTTACCTCTAAGAAGGTTGAAGACTTCTCGATTACCTATGACGAGAAAGAGCGCAACAACGTGTTCGGCAATATCGTGACCGCCAATGGCACAGCGATTCTCAAATACTCTCAATGTAAAGGGCTTCGTAGCGGACGAACATTAAAAGAAGAAGCGAAATACTATCACTATGACCGTTTTTGATACGTTCCCCTCAATCTCTTATGAGTTTCTAACTATCAGACGAGGTGCGGTAAAAGGGAACGTCATCACGCAAGCGAGTTCATTCCTCGGCATATTCAAGCTAAGGCAGAACCAAGAGGAGCAAGGGAATATTGAACTCTATCAGAGTTCGGCAACCCTTCATGCCCACCCTGAAGACTACTCAGACTATGACAACCTAGTCGGACAAGGCATCAGGGTCAACGGTACGACTTACGAAATCACGAATGTGACTGGCGGAATGAACTTTGCAAGCGGTCAAATGGAACATCTCACATTCACGCTTCAGCGAGCGGAGTTTATCGATGGAACTGCAAACGACAACGATTAAGTTCGTGGACAATTCGGCGAAGGTGTTACAAGAGGAACAAGCGCACATTGACGAAGCTCTTGCAAGAATGGGCGATTCGATTCTGAATCTCGCCCAAATGTACGCTCCAGTTCTTACTGGCGCACTTCGAGCAGACGGACGTGTCGTAAAAGAACCGAACTCTGTGACGGTACGTTTCGGAGGTTTCAGCGTTCCATACGCTCGCAGACGGCACTACGAAAACAACAAGCACCCTGACACGAAATACTATCTCGAGAGAGCAGGTAATCAGGTTGCGAAACAGGGAGTTCAATACTATCTATGATTACTTTGAATCTATTACAGCTCCTAGAGAATAACGGATTCGGAACAATAGACAAAGACTTGTTTTGGGAGAAACTAACCCTCGGCGAAGAAGGAGTATATGTCGCATCTATCGGCAACCCAACTGAAAGAGGCTCTCGCAGAATCCAGTCATTTGAACTCTATTCGAGAGGCAAGTCTGATGTGGCAGGATGTCGCAAACTGCGTGACATTGTGGATTTTCTCAATTCGTCCTATTCAATATGTTCACTTCCGCAGGTCGTTGATAAAGATGACCCAACCGAGATTCTCTCGGAACAAATTGACAACATTACAATCATGCCTTGCTCGTCTATAACTGACAACGGTTTGGACAGCAACGGTCGCATCATTTGGACTGCGACTGGCACGATTCTCTACTAACAAAACTAAAGGAGTCAAAATGCAACCACTAAAAGCTGGCACTTATGAGATGAGCATTAGCGATGTGCTAATCCCTGCCGAGTTGCTCGGAGACATTTCGCCAAACTATGACGAAGCGACCACCGATGCAGACACGCAAGCAGGCACTCGCACGACACCTCTCGGCAAGCCTGAGACAGCAGAGTTGACGTTCACGCTCTATCTCCCAAACATCGACTATTTGAAGACGTTATGGGAAGAAGCGTACAACGCAGGCACGAACCCTCAAACGACTGGCAATATCATCTTTGGGAACGGTTCTTGCCAAACTCGAACGGCTCTACCAATCAACATTCACAACGTTTGCGAAGACAACGATGACAACGACATCCACATCTTTGCAGGCATCGTGAAACAGACTTTCAACCCAACCCTCAGCGGAACGGAAGTCTTGAGCATTGAATCGACAATCTTCATGCAACCAACCGCAGACGGCTACATCCGCCTCGGTACTGGCGATTTGACACAAGAGTCACATTGGGATGTAACAACCCAAGCGACTGTCGCAGGGAAGATTCAATAATACCGCCGTTCAACAAAAAGCCACCCCTTGAGGTGGTTTTTTGGTGTTACTTGCGGAGCGGTTCGCCTGCGCCGTCTTTGTATGTGCCTGTTGCAATCTTGATGATGTCGGCAATCCACCCAAACATGAAAAAGTTGCCTGTAAACATCTTCAAAAAACCGCTTCCGATTCTCCCCAAATAGAAGTCGTGGATGCCGATGAGACCCAAGCAGATGCACAAGATGAGCGCAGTCTTCTTGTCCTTCGAGCTTGTACGCACGACATATTGTTTCTTTTCTTCTTCCATGTTGCTCCTTCGTTGTTACTGCCTCCATTATACCACCCCAACGGCAAGCATTATGAGGACAGTACATCAAATTAAATAGGATTACATCAAATGTCATTGGAATCAGTTTCAATATCCACAAGCAAATACATCACGACCGTCAAAGCGAATATTGACGGACACGATTACACCGTCCGCAAAATGGGCGCAGGAACTCAGCTCGACCTGTCGAGGGAGATTTCAAACCTCATGAAGATGCGAACCGAACTCTTGAACTTAGAGGGCAAGATGAAGAAAGCAAAGACGGACGAGGAAGCAGACAAGATGCTCGCAGACAGCATGGGCAAAATGGAGTCGTTCAACAAAATCGTGAACCGCATCGAGGCAATCTTCATTGACTTGTTCGATGACGGCGAAGACGGCAAACGCTCAGCAAAGCTTATTCATGCGCTCGGCATCGAGAACACGCAGAAGGTTTACAACGAGATATTCGACAAGGCGGAGCAAGATGCCAAAGAGTAAAAACCTATTAGATTTGATGCGACCTGAAGACCGCAAGAAGATGGTTCAGCGGTACAGGGAACGAACAGCAGACAAGAATATCAACAATAAAATCTCCTCTGAGATGTATATGCTCGCTGAGTTCGGACTCATGTTCGGTTGGCAAGCTGTCATGGACGTGAAGAACGATACTATTACAGGCGAAGAAATGTTTGCTCTGCTCGAAGCAGGGCGCAAGGTGCTTGCCAATCGTGTCGTTGAGCATGGAGTCTCGACCTCTGTCGCTATCGGAAGCCAGTTCTCGAAGCATCCGAACCAAGCATTCGACAAGGGCATGAGAGGATTCATAGAAAGGGCGAAAGTATAATGGCAATCGCAGGACAGATTGAATATAAGGTTACTGTCGATACGTCAGGGCTGACGAAGGGCTTGAACGATGCCAAGAATGAAGCCAAGACATTCAGCTCAACCCTCGCCGATGTCGGAAAGACTGGGGCAAAAGCCCTCGGAACGGCATTGAAGGCAGGGGCTATCGCATCGACTGGCGCAATCGTTGGACTCGTGAAAACGGCAACGCAAGGCTTCGCAGAGTTTGAGCAGTTATATGGCGGTGTAGAGACATTATTCGGCGCAAAGGGCGCAGAGAACGTTGAAGAATATGCTCAGATGACAGGCAAGAGCGTTGACTCGGTCAGGGGCGAGTTCAACAAGCTCATGGATGCTCAAAACCTTGTTATTGCAAACGCAGACCAAGCATACAAGACGGCAGGCTTGTCGATGAACGAGTATTTGTCGCAGGCAACTTCATTCAGCGCATCGCTTTTGCAGTCGTTGAAGGGCGATACTGTGGCAACGGCAAAAGTCACAGATATGGCAATCATCGACATGGCAGACAATGCAAACAAAATGGGAACGAGCATCGAGTCGATACAGAACGCTTATCAGGGCTTTGCGAAACAGAACTACACCATGCTCGACAACCTCAAGCTCGGCTATGGTGGCACGAAGACAGAAATGGAGCGACTCCTTACCGATGCGACCAAAATCAGCGGTGTCAAATACGACATCAACAACCTCAATGATGTATTTGAGGCAATTCACGTCATACAGGGCGAGCTAGGTATCACAGGAACGACCGCAAAAGAGGCGAGCGAGACAATCTCAGGCTCTCTCGGCATGATGAAGTCCGCATGGTCGAACCTCGTGGGTGGGCTTGGGGATACATCCGCAGATTTCGACAGCCTGCTCAAAAACTTCATTGATTCCGTTGCTACGCTTGGCAAAAACTTGCTCCCAGTCGTGAAGACTGCGCTGAAAGGTGTCGTGAGACTCATCAAGGAGCTTGCGCCACAAATCATCGCTATGCTTCCGCCACTCTTTGCGGAGCTACTCCCTGCCGTCATTGAGGCAACGACTGGGCTGATTAGCGCACTCGTACAAAACTTCCCTGCAATACTCCAAGTTTTGGTTGATTCGTTGCCGATGTTCCTCGATGCTATCATGCAGATTGCAAACAGCATTATCGCTTATTTGCCACAACTCATCGTTGTCCTCTCGCAACTCATTGTCGGCATCGCAAACGCTCTGATTCAGCCGACCAACCTCCAACTCATACTGAAAGCAGGTCTCACGCTACTGATTGAGCTAGTGAAGGCGATTCCGCAGATTATACAGAACTTTGCACAGGCAATTCCAACGCTTATTGACTCGATTGTCGAGTACCTGACAAGCCCTGAATCAATCAAGATGGTTATCGTGGCAGGAATCGAGCTGTTCATGGCACTCGTGAAAGCCGTTCCGCAGATTCTCAGCGCATTATTCAAGGCTTTCGGAGACCTGTTCGGCAAGCTATGGGATAGACTCAAAACGCTATTCACAGAGTTCGCAGGGAAGTTCGGCAACGCAATCGGCTCGGTGTTCAAGGGCGCAATCAACGGAGTCCTCGCCTTTATTGAGAACTTCATCAACGCACCAATCGACATCATCAATGGCTTCGTGGACACAATAAACAGCGCATTTGGCGCAGTTGGTGTCAACATTGGCAAGATTGGGCGAGTCAGTCTCGGTCGCATGGCAAGCGGTGGCATCGTGCCGTCAACAGCAGGCGGTCGCTTGATTCTCGCAGGAGAGGGCGGACAAGACGAGTGGGTTGTGCCTGAGTCTAAAATGGCTTCAATGATTGAGCAGATAAACGAACGCACGAACAGCGGTGTTGGAGGCGGTGTCACAATCAACGTCTTTGGCACGTTCGCAACGAGCGAGGCAGAACAGCGCAGAGTGGCGGAGCAGATATATGACAAGCTTCAAGAAATAAACAAAGCAAGAATGGGAGCATACCTATGATATACAAGATGACACTCAAGGACTCGGCAGACGAAATGACGTTTGACCTGCTCGAAGTTCCGATTGTGGACAAAGACATCGAGGGGGCGGTCGATAACGTCACATTGGACGGCAACCA
>Ga0326513_10003841_pt1 | contig 10825 bp, 14 predicted proteins | sample 2_2465_0518_D_FD_203654 | JGI IMG/M metagenome (GOLD analysis project Ga0326513, IMG submission 203654) | Bovine rumen microbial communities from UC Davis, California, United States - 2_2465_0518 | ecosystem: Host-associated > Mammals > Digestive system > Stomach > Rumen | place: USA... | reverse complement strand
GCTGTTGGTAGTGGCGATTTGTGGAGTGATGATGACGATACATTTGACAATGCTATGACAGCTGTTTATTGGTCACCTGTTAAAATGGCAGCAAGTGCTTTCCCTGTTATCGGTAAAGTTGTAAATGATACTATTGACGAAATTAACGGAAAGAATTTCTACGCATCAGCTATGCTTTCACAGCCTTGGCTTACATCGATTCAATCAACTATAACTGTACTCAAAAAAGGTTGGAGAGATGATACTGAATTAACCTCAAGAGATTATAAAGTGATTGCAAATATGGCATCAATTCTTAGTGGTAACACTTTTCTTGGTATGCTTGCACGACCTATATCTTATGCTCAAGGTTTAGTTAAAGATGAGTTTGATTATTCTAAGTATGACAACGACCTTACTAAATCTATTGAGATTGTAAGAGGTCTGATTACAGGTAAGGCAAGTTCTGATACTAAAAAATAGTTAAAGTCAAAAATGAAAAATCTAAAATACTTCTAGTAGTAATCTATTAGGAGTATTTTTTTATGACTGTTTTAACAGGTGAAGATCTTGCAAACTTAACAGGGACAACTCCGTCACCACAAACAGGCAGCATTGTCATTGAAGCTGATGAGTTTGTAGGCAGATTAATCGGTGAAGCTGTAACGGCAAAAAAGTTGTCAAATGCTATAACTCTTTCATTGACAGGAGATGCAGAAGGTTCAGTTTCAATTGATGGATCAGCAAACAAAACCTTAATTGTTGTTGTGCATAATGCAGAACACGCAACTACAGCAGACTATGCGGGACAAGTACAGGTGGCAGAGCGTGCCTCTCTTGCTGACTTAGCTAACCTTGCAACTTTTGCCCTTAAAGCTGGCTCATTAACTACCTTCAAGATCAAATTTACAGGAGATTTAATTTCTGGTGAAGGAGAACTTAATGAAGATGGTCAAAGCGTGGACATTGCCGTTGACTTTTTAAACATCTCAAAGGGTTCAATCGTGTTTATGCTCAATGCAGGGCAGAATTTACCTTCACTTGACACGTCAAAGATGTATGTTGATTTACTTAACAACGAGTTATGGATATACAACTTTGCTAATGAAGAATGGAAAAATCTATTTGAAGTATTTAAAGAACATTTTAATTCTTTAGATGCAAGCGTTGTTCAGATAAACGATCATTTAATATCTATTGACGGTCAAATAGCTGGAATTAATAACACTCTTAACGACTTACAAGGACAGATTAACTCTAACGATGATGACATTACATCAATCAATGACAGATTAGGCGTGTTATCTTCTAACTTTGAGATTAACTTTAACGGCAATACATACAAGGTGTGATATGGCAGACAACAAAAAGAATCTATTACAAGATATGTGTTCAAAGATTGATGAGCATACATATAAGATCAACAATCTTGAGAATACAACTGACTTTGGTAAGTTTAATGCACGTGTAGAAAAACTTGAAACTGATAGTGCAAATCTAACTCAAACTGTAGCTGATAACAAAGCTGAAATTGAGGGTATCGTTGCAAGCAATAAGACAGAAATTGAAAATACCGTAGCTCAAAATAAAGCAGAACAGACAGCTAAGAATGTTGAGATTGACGACAAAAATACAGAACAAGATGATAGATTAGATACTCTTGATACTGACAATTCATCAAATAAAGAGCGTTTAACTGCGATTGAAAACACCTATGTAACTAAAAATACAGAACAGAGTATTGGTGGCAAGAAAATCTTTGTTGAAAATTCATTACATTCTGACACATTGCAAGGCAGATTAGACACTACATCTGTAAAGGTTCAGGGTGGTTTAAATGGCGGAGCATCTATTGAACTGAAAGGCAAATCAAATGTAGGTTCAGCCGTGCTTATCGCAACAAACGGCACAGATACATCAACACTTACTCTGCTTCCTGATGGTGCTTTAAAGTTAGGTGACTTTGATATTTCAAAACTTAATACTAACACCATCGCTTGGCATAACACCTTTGTGCGTGAAAAATATTTAGGTTCATCAATTACAACTGCACAGAATACAGCTATTGCTAATCGTACCTATGATGACATATTTATCGGTGATTATTGGGAGATAGACGGAGTTAAATATCGTGTTGCAGAAGTTGATACTTACTATCGTGTAGGTGATACTGAATTTACAAAAGGAAACATTGTAGTTGTACCTGACACCTGTCTGTATAATGCACAGATGAACACAAGCAACACAACAAGTGGTGCATATACTAATTCAGCTATGCGTACATCAAACTTAGCTCAGGCTTACACTACTGTTCGTGCTGCTTTTGGTTCACACTTGGCAAATCACAGAATACTTATTGCTAATGCTACAGATAATGATGGGCCTAGTGGCTGGGCTTGGATAGATTCAGGTGGCATTGAGCTAATGAATGAAACACAGGTGTACGGTACAAGAACTTGGTCATCAAGATTAAAGGCGTGGGATAATGGTACACAACATCATCAGTTGGCTTTATTTGGTCGTGACCCTCAAAGAATAAATACTCGTCAGACATATTGGTTGCAGGATATTTCTTCCGCTTGGGTTTCTGGCGATTTCGCTAGTGTGAACGACATTGGTCGTGCGGCCAGCTACGGCGCTTCCGCTTCGTTGGGCGTTCGCCCTGCTATCACCTTAACTTCAATCTAATATCAGCGCACCTCGTGTGCGCTATAAGGCAAGTATGTCAGTATTAAAATCTAAAAGAAAAGAAAGCAAGTTTGAGGTATTTCATAACTTTTATAAATTAAGAAAAGAACTTACAGAACTTGTTTATCGTAGGTTTGGATACAAAGGTGAAGATACATATAAGCTATGGTTTATTAACAATGAAGCTCAATCAGTACTAAAAGATTTAGCTGACGCTCAAAGATATATAACCATAGCAAACTCCATCTATCCTAACTGCCTTATGGAATGTGATGAAAGAAGAAAACATCAGGATTTGGCTATAGGTTTGCTTTACGATTTGTTGCAGGAGTTACAATTCGTATTGGAAATGTTACCCTGTCTTGATAAAAATAAATACGTTAGACATTCAGATATTATTAACAAAGAGATAGCTTTATTAAAAGGTTGGCGACAATCTGATAACGCAACTCGCACAAAGATACAGGGTAATCTCTAATCTTCCGATTGGGTTTCTAGCAATTTCGCTAATGTGAACAACAATGGTAATGCGAACAACAACAACGCTTCAAATTCGTTAGGCGTTCGCCCTGATTTAACTTAACATCTAATAGAACTTTGATTTCACAGATGTTTAAAGGTAAAGGAGAGATTATCCTTGCTTAACAGGCTAAATACTAAACACGACACCAAAGGTTACGACCTACGGTTATCAGCGTGACATACCCCTTATGAATTTTATTTACGACCTTAATAATTTATATAAAGCCTATCTTTTATCAAAGAAAAATAGTGCCTGGAAAACAGAAACTCAAAGATATGAAATGAACTGGCTAACAGAACTTTCACATCTTCAAAATGAGCTGTTAAATAAATCTTATCAGACTACTAAAGGTGTTGATTTTATTCTCAATGAAAGAGGAAAGATAAGACGTATTGTAGGTAACAGAATCAAAGACAGAATAGTAAGACACACACTTTGCGACAACATACTTTCACCTGCCGTTGATAAATATCTTATTTATGATAATGGTGCATCAAGAAAAGGTAGAGGTATAACTTTTACTAGAAAACGTTTACTTAAACACCTTAGAAATTATTACCACCACAACGGCAGCAATGGCTACATCTTGCTAATGGATTTTAGTAAGTATTATGACAATATCCAACACTCTATTGTTAAAGAAATGTTTAAGAATAAGATTGACAGTAATACTCAATGGCTGCTCAACTTAATTCTTAAAGATTTTGAAGTTGATGTATCTTATATGTCTGATACAGAATATTCTAACTGTATGCACACCTGCTATAACTCCATTGAATCACCTATCTGTAGTCAAGGCAAAAGATATATGCCTAAGTCTGTAAACATTGGCGATCAAACCTCTCAAATCATAGGTATTTATTACCCTCACAGAATAGATAACTACATAAAAATAGTTAGAGGTATCAAGTATTACGGTCGCTATATGGACGATAGCTATATTATTTCTAACGATAAGAAATTACTAAATGATATTTTAAAAAATGTAATATCTATAGCAGATGAATTAGGTATTTTTATCAACAAAAAGAAAACTCAAATCTATAAACTATCAAAAGGATTTCGTTTTCTACAGAATTACTATGCACTTACTGAAACAGGCAGGGTAATTATTAAAATAAAACCTAAACGATTAACATCAATGCGTAGAAAGATGAAAAGGATTGCTGTAAAAATTATTAATGGACAGCTAACAGCAGATGTATTAACCGAACTGTTTAAATCTTGGTACAACAATTACTACAGTATTATGTCAGGAAAGCAAAGGGATAATATCTGCAAACTTTACAATACACTAACGGAGAAAATCAAAGATGCAGCTCATTCTAAAAGATAAAACTAAAATTACTTGTACCTTAAACGGCAATAATTACATCACAAAACAAGATGTATCAACCGTTGATTTTTCAGATGATAATTTTTCTGAAATTTCTGTAGATGGTATGACATTATTAAATCAGTTATGCTCTAATGTTTTTAAGCAGGGAGATGACACTCACATTATATTCAGGCCTAAGACGGAGCAGGACAGAAACAAAGATAGATTAGGTATCACAGAAGAAGTTGCTATTGAACAGGCGGGGGTTGACGAGGAACACGATCAAATCTTGATTGAACTTATGGCAACTATTGAAGATTTACAAAATCAGATTAATGAATTAAAGGGAGAATAGAAATGAAAGTATCAGCAAGTGCAAAATTACAAGCCACTTTTGTTAAGGCAGGCAAACAGAACTTCAATGATGTACCTACACGCTATCAGGAACAGGTAAGATATATCTTAGAAAGTGAGGGTTACATCATCAATGAAGACGGCACAGTAACTAAAATCAAGGCTGAATAGCTTAAATAAGGGTAGGACTAAACATCTTACCCTTTTATTTTTGAGGACAAAATGCTAAAACCACCTGCATTTCCGTATATAATTTATGTCATAGATGATGATAATTCAGAATCAGAGTAATTTATATGCTTGATAAAACCATACCAGCTAACGTTATACCCTTCATCATAAAATCATAAACATACACAAAATATGTTTAGTACAAAATCATAAAAGTTTTACAAAGCCATAGAAAAGCCATAGAGGTTTTGGATTCAGCAATCAAAATGAAAAGCACTTGTAAATTTACAGTATAGTGTCTGATTTTGGAAATGAGAAAGCGTATAGGCAGAAATGTTTATGCGCTTTTTATTTGTCGTGCCTACCCATAAAAGTCATCGTGCCTACCCATTGCAGTTGTAATATTTTCTCCTTATTTTAATCCAACCTCTGATGTGACCTTCAACTTTTTGCAATGCTGCCGCCTAAATTGGCACGGCTTTTGAATGGCTTAACCGATTGAAAATAGTTATAATTTTATTTTGGCATAAGGTTTGCAACGTGCGATCATATATACAAAATACGCAAAAAAAATTTTTAAAAAAATATAAAAAAATTCTTGACTCTATAAAACACAGGTCTATAATTAAAACAAAAGAAACGAACGAAATAAAAAAATCGTTCAAATTACTAACTAACTAATAAAGAGGATCTACAAAATGACTAATGGTAAATTTTTATTATCTATCCTGGCATCTGGTTTAATTTCAGGAGTTGTGGCCGCTGCTGCTGTAAATAATGCTAACAGTTACAAAGATGAACAGATATCACTTCTTAACGATCAAATTGATGAGCTTACCTACATCATTGAGCATAATGGCCATTCCATTGATTGCTGTTGTCCTGAATGTCTTGAGACTCTTGATCAGGCTAATACAGTGCAAAGTTTTAACTAATTAAATAAGAGGGTTTAAAAAATGGACGCAGGACAGATAAATTTTAAGATTAGCAATATGAATCAGCTTAAAATTTTTGCAAAATTAACGCTTGATAATATTGAAAATGAGATGGCTTATTTAGAGGATTTTGAGCATTCTCTTAGAAATAAAATGACAGATTACGATTATGAACATCGTTACGCTGTTCTAGAAGGTCAACAAATAATTATAGAAAATCTTTTAAAGGCAATTAACTAAATAAAGAGGGCTTAAAAATGATAACTGTACAAATTGAAGAAAGTGACGCACTTGAAATGCTTGAGGATCGTGTAGAGTTTTGGACTAAAGATCACGATGTTATAGATCTGTTTGATCAAATGTACACTAATTATCTAGAAAATGGTTTATTTGATGGTTGTAATTTTGATGTTATGGCTATCGTTGATAATGACTATATAAATTATTGCTCCGTGATCGATGATTCAGATTCTAATTTTGAAAAAATTATGGAGTTAGCTCTTGAAGGTGAGTGCGATATAAGTTGTGAAGATTTGGGATATTCTTATATAGAGGCTTTTAATGAAGAAAAGGGCTTGATCCTGGTTAGATATTAAAGCCTTTTAACACAAACTAACAAAAACTAACTAACTAAAAAAGGACTAAAAAAAATGAAATTACAGGAATTTAAAAAAGTGGATTCAAAAAACTATGAATATTTTGATCTGTGTTATCAAGTATATAGATTTTTAAAGAGCCCAGAACTTTATCAAGTAATTGAAAAATTTGACGGTAAAGAATACACAAAACGTTTTGAAACTGCTCTGAAAAATTGTGCTAAATCTTTAACAAAAAAGGGATATATAGACGCTTTAAATTTAACAGTAACGCCTGAATCTTTTAGTAGCCCTTGTTGGCTAGCAACTTTTATAGCCCATGTTTATTTTTGGATCCATGGCCATTACTCTGAAAGAATTTCTTTTAATTTGCTCAGAAATGAAACAAAACTTAATGTAGGAGATACAATTTTGAAAGATAACGCCTTTACAAATATAAACGATTTAAAAAAGGCATTACGCAAAAATGTATTAAGTTTTCTAAAAACTGTTAAAAACTATGAGGAAATTAAAAAAGAAATTGACCAGAAGCAAAAAGAGTTTAAAACCTGGCATGATCTTATAATGAAGCAATATTCATGGTTTGTTTTGGAAAAAATGGGATTAAAGTACTAATATAAAAAAGTTTTTAACCTTATGCCATTCAAAAAAAAGAGTGGCATATATTAAGAACTTTTAATTAACTAACTAAATAAGGGGGCCTATTATGGCATCAATAAATAAGAATTGTTTACACAATGATCCACTTTATCACACCAAAAAACAGGAGGCAGCAAAAAAAGCAGCTGCTACAAGAAAAGCTAAAAAAGTACAGGCTGAAAAAATGGAGCGTGTTTGCTCTTTGCCTGCAGCTGATTCAAATACGCCTTTTAATCCTTTTACACATAAAGTTTACACTGGCGATATCGCTCAAACTTTAACATCTATCTTTAAAAAAAATAATTATAGTTGTAATTTTTGGGTTACAGGTTCACAGGCAAAAACATTGCAATTTGATTTTAAAGGCACTAAGGGAAAATGGATCAAGCTCAATAATTCAACGGGTAAAGGCTTTTATTTTGTGATAAATGTTTGTGAATTAAAAGACGTTGACGGAATACAGCTGGATTATAAATGCTTTTCAGATAAAGATCGCACAATTAAAAACAAAGATGTGTTTTACTTTGGTCATAGGCTTTCAAAATCAGAAAGGGAACAGATGAAGAGCGAAAATGCTGCACATACTTCTGATGACGTAAAAAGAATCAAAGAAAACTATAACGTTATAGAAGTAAGCGATCGGACTTATGACGCTAATTCAGATCAATGGATTGATAACGCTGTTTATTCTCTATAACTTTAAAAATTAAAAAAAAATGATAGTTGTTTACAGGTTGTTATTTGTATTAGTAATGCTTTTGATCTGCTATATTCCTTTGTTCATTATGGTTAATAGCAGATCATTAGAGAAAAGAGAAGAGAAAGCAGCAAGCATTTATATAATCAGTTGTTTAATTTCTCTGGGATTAAGTTTAATAGTTTTCAGTTTTTGGATTCAGAGGTAAAAAAAATGAATAAAGATAAATATTATTTAACAGATACAGACGGCAATATCATTGTAAGTTATATCAATAAAAACGATATGATCGAACAGTTGAAAGATTATCAGAGTGACGATCCATCTTTTATATATGATTTAAGGTTTAATAATGAGCTTATAATCACAGGCGCAGCCAAAGAATTGATCAATTATCTTGAAAGTTAAATACTTGAATACAATACATAAAAAAGGGCGGTCAATATAGATCGCCTTTTTTTTATTCTTAATAATGTATTGATATTTGATAGTTATAAGTACTTAAATTTGACAAGCATTTTTTAAGATGTTAAATTTTAGGTGTCTTATGTGCTAGCGTGTGTTTTAAATATGTAAATAAATCTTAATAATTCTTTTCTACTTCTAATCACTTCAATAAGTAAACTTAATCAAGTCTTTAAACATCTGTATATAAATCGTAAACAGAGATAAACAAAACAGATAAACACCTGAATAAGAAAGTTACTAGATACAAGAAAACACATAAACAAATAAATAAGATGTGTATATAAAAGAAAGGTAAATAAAGAAGCTAACAGATAAGTAAACAAATATATTTATACATACAGATGTTAAAAAGCTAATACAAACAACTTAATTATTCCACTTTCAAACGCTCCTGCATCTTCAAATCAAAAACAAACATCAATTATCTTTTCTCTTTACTCTGTTTGTGTGATGTTAAATCTTCAAATCAAGCAACAAACAACAAAGCTATAACGCCATTACAAATACTTTATATATATTACGTTGTCTTTTTGGTTGTCTGTTTATGTGAAAATCTTATATAGTTTTGACGGCAGCTACTGAAAATCTTTAATCGCTTTTAATTTTTCTTGATTGCTTGTTTGCTACCCCCTTGACCCCCAAGCGTTCAACCGAAACCCCACATTACCCCACACAAATTTTTTCCAATTTTTCAAAACTTCAAGTATTGAGTATCTTCTATACAGATGTTCTCCTTCTCCTTCAATGCTCTGTAAATATAGTTTTTCTCAAATCTGCTTACGTGAAGGAAATATCAACTGTGTAACTATATTTTCTGTATAACTTCTGTACGTGAGTGTTAGATCTATTTTCTTTCTAGCTTGCTTACGTGAGAGTTAAATCAGTTTGATTTCTTATTTAACACGTCACGCAATACTCTGCTTATCTTTCTGATTAAACATCGGTGCTTTTGGTGAGAGAAGTAAGATAGTGTTTATCAGTTCACACTTTTATTCTAAATAGTGTTTGAATATGGCACACAGATATTTTATAATTAAAACAACTTAGATAGTTAGGCAGTGGGCAACGCTTAATTATCTTATGTTCAGACTGTCAGCAACTCCGATTTTGTGTGCTGTTGTTAATGAGTGTTGGCAGTTTGATAGATGCTTTTAATTCTTTTTTATCTCCACACACACGCTAAATAGCAGGAATTGAGAGTATCTATCAAAAGGGATTTGTGCAGTTTTCCATAATTTTCCTGTATGAGTTCCTTTTAAAGAGTGCCCTTCTGCGCTTCTTACTTGCGAGAGTATAGCTGACCAGTGAAGGGCCTTTTTGATAGCTTTTAGATTTTTGTTTTTTTTTATTTGTGGCGCACCGTTAAATCTGAAAGCTATCAAAAAGCACATTAAAATTATTAGAGCCTTTGGAAATGTTGGATCTTTAAGAATTTAGCGTGCTTAAATAATTTGTGGGATAGGATTTTCTTGTTTGTTCCTTTATAAGAAATTAAGTTTAGCTTTACAGTCTGTCCCACAAATGCCTAAGTTGTTTATTAAGTGACTAGAGTTTTATAAATTTTTTATCGATATTTATATAATTTTGCTTTGGTTCTGGTCACTTAATAAACTTCTTTTTGTTTGTAGGGATTATACGGTTCATCTCCTTAAAAGACTTTAACAGATTGCAGACATCAAGAAGTTTTATAGGGCGATAGCATAAAAGGTTAGTGCACGTGACTTTGACTCACGCTAAGGAAGTTCAATTCTTTCTCGCCCTGCCATTTTAAAAACTCCTTTAGTTTATTAGGGTTAAAACACGTTCCTGCCAATTAGTGGTTAGGCTTTGCATTGACGTAAGTAAGTTCAAATCTTACAAGGAGATCCAATGTTTACTTCACAGACTTTCAAGATAGTTGTCTTAGCTGTTTCTTGTTTAGCTTGTTTTTATGGCGGTTATCGCTACAGGAGTACAAGCTGTAATCTTCAACTAGCTCAAATTCACATCGGTGCTTTAGAAGAGCAGACAAAGGCAACTATCTTAAAGCAGGATAAAGAAAATGCTTACAATTTATCACTCTCAAACACTCAAAGCACGCTTGCAAGTGATGTGTCATTGGTTGTTTCAGACTATAACAATCTTGTTTCTAACAGCGTGTTTAGTTCTACTTATGATAACACTCACGGCTTGCAGCAGTCAGACATACATTCCAACAGCAACTCAAACTTGCCCAACCCTTCCACCTCTCCCTCAACAGTTCAAACCTGCGACTGCATCAGCTCTCAAAGATACCGAGCAAAACTTCAAAGAGTTTATGACAGACAACTAGAAATATCACGTGATTGTGACATTGACAGGGCTTACTACAACAGATTAAGAGAGTTTTATTTAGAGGTGTCAAAGTGAGTTCGCACGATGTATTGGTTACTTTAGGAGCTAACAACAAAGACAGATCAAAGAATGACCTGTATGTTA
>Ga0326513_10003839_pt1 | contig 10827 bp, 8 predicted proteins | sample 2_2465_0518_D_FD_203654 | JGI IMG/M metagenome (GOLD analysis project Ga0326513, IMG submission 203654) | Bovine rumen microbial communities from UC Davis, California, United States - 2_2465_0518 | ecosystem: Host-associated > Mammals > Digestive system > Stomach > Rumen | place: USA: California... | reverse complement strand
ACGGGGGCAAACATTGCCACCATCATCGTTATGCTGCTGGTGGGGTACAGTGATAGGCTGAATCCTACAGACCACCCTGTACTGTCGACGATTGGCATGACGTTCCCTTTCTTCTTGTTGGCTAACATGGCCTTTCTGATTTTCTGGCTGCTCTTCAAGTGGACCAGGGTCTGGGTTCCCGTGGTGGGATATCTTTTCGCGTACGTACCTATTAGTATATATGTACCGCTTCATTCTTCGCAGGAGATTCCTGAGGGTGCCATCAAGTTGGTGTCGTATAACGTCTGCAGCTATGGAGGTAACTATAAGTATGAGAATGGTTTTGAAAAGGTGCTCGAATATCTGAACGAACAACAGCCTGACATCGTCTGTATTCAGGAGGATGCGGATACGTGGCGACGCTATGTATTCAAGGAGTATTCCAAAACCTTTCCCTACAACGATACACTGGTATTGGCTAATAATGAACTGACACTCAATGCTTTGGGTATCCATACACGATACCCCATCGTGAAGCGTGAGCGGATTGATTATTCATCGCTCTCCAACGGAAGTGCGGCATGGTGGCTGAAGGTGGATAAAGATACCCTGATAGTCATTAACAACCACTTTGAGAGCTGTCATCTTTCAACACAAGACCGTAACCAGTATCGCCAGATCATCAAGGGTGAGATGCCTCGTGACTCACTACGTACTGAGTCACAGATGCTGCTGGTTAAGTTGGCCGAGGCTAACGCTAAACGGGCTGGTCAGATCAGGACGGTCAGAAAGTATGTGGAAGATCATCCTGGCTATCCCGTCCTGCTTTGTGGCGATTTCAACGACAACCCCATCTCCTATTCGCGTCATGCCATGAGCACGATGCTTACCGACTGTTTCGTAGCTACCGGAAGAGGTATCGGTTTGTCTTATAATCAGAAGGCTTTTTCCTTCCGAATCGACCATATTTTCTGTTCAGAGGATATTCAGCCGTTTAACTGTCAAGTGGATAGCGAAATGGATGCTAGTGACCATTATCCGGTACTTTGTTGGTTAAAAATAAGGTGAAAACCATAAAAAAGCATGAATTTCGCCAATAAATTTCGCTATGTGAAGAAAAATAAGTATATTTGCAGGCTAAAAAAATTGAATCATAAAATTAAATAACATAATTAACAAAATGCAAAACAAAGGAATTGTAAAATTTGTCGCAATCGTTCTGGTGCTCGTTTGCTGCTTCTATCTTTCCTTCTCGTTCGTAACTCGTTACCACGAGAACAAGGCTGCAGCTATGGGTGAAGAGGCTGGACAGGAATATCTGGACTCGATTATGAACGAGAAGGTGTACTGCGGAATCTATTCGTTCAAGCAGTGCCGCGAGATGGAGATCGGCCTGGGTCTTGACCTGAAGGGCGGTATGAACGTAATTCTTGAGGTATCGGTACCCGATGTCGTCGATGTGCTAGCCGACCACAAGACGGATGCTGCCTACAAGAAGTCAATGGAAGAGGCTAAGAAGGAAGAAGAGACAAGTCAGGACGACTTTATCTCTCTGTTCATCAAGTATTGGAAGAAGAACTCTAATGGTCGTCCCTTGGCTGCCGTGTTTGCTACCCAACAGATGAAGGGTAAGGTGAGCACCCAGTCGAGCGACTCAGAGGTGGAGTCAGCTCTTCGTGCTGAGGTTCAGTCGGCTGTTGATAACTCGTTCAACGTAGTGCGTAACCGTATCGATAAGTTCGGTGTTGTTCAGCCTAACATCCAGAAATTGGAGGGACAGTCTGGCCGTATCATGGTCGAGATGCCTGGTATCAAGGAACCTGAGCGTGTTCGTAAGTTGCTGCAGGGCTCTGCCAACCTAGAGTTCTGGGAGACCTATAATTCACAGGAGATCTATCCGCTGCTGGCCCAGCTGAACCAAAAGTATGCCATCACTGGTGGTGAGGCTGAAGAGGTTGCTGCCGATACCGTTGCTGCTGATACTACAGCTGCTGCTACTGCCGCTACCACTGATTTGGCTGCCAAACTGGCTGCTGGTAAGAAGGATACTAAGGTTGCTGATGCAAAGGCTAAGGCTGATGCGCTGAAGCAGAACCCCTTGTTCGCTGTCTTCCAGCCCGTTCCACAGGGATTGTCAATCGTTGGTTATGCCAACGCTCGCGATACAGCTGATGTCAATAAGGTGATCTACTCTGACGTTGCCCGTCAGGTGCTGCCTGCAGAGTGCAAACTCCGCTGGGGCGCTCAGCCTGAGGACTTTGGTGGCGAGAACACCAAGGGTGACATCTTTGCATTGTATGCCTTGAAGGTAACAGAGCCTAACGGACGTGCTCCGTTGGAGGGTGATGTGATTACCAATGCCAAGGACGAGTTTGACCAGATGGGTCACCCCTCTGTATCGATGCAGATGAACTCTGACGGCGCTCGCCGCTGGTCGCAGATCACCAAGCAGAACATCGGTCGTGGTGTTGCTATTGTACTTGACGACGCTGTATATAGCTCACCCCGTATTCTGACTCAGATTGATGGTGGAAACTCTCAGATTACAGGTAACTTCACTATCGAGACCACCAAGGACTTGGCTAACACGCTGAACTCTGGTAAGATGCCTGCTCCTACCCGTATCGTACAGGAAGAGGTGGTAGGTCCTTCTCTGGGTGCACAGTCTATCAAGCAGGGTGTCATCTCGTTCATCGTCGCATTCGTGCTGTTGATGGTCTACATGATTCTGCTGTATGGCTTCATTCCTGGTATATTGGCTGATATTGCCCTGTTGTTCAACCTGTTCTTCACGCTGGGTATTCTGACTTCGTTCCAGGCAGCGTTGACTATGCCGGGTATCGCTGGTATCGTGCTGACGCTGGGTACTGCCGTGGATGCCAATGTGCTGATCTATGAGCGTATCAAGGAGGAGCTGCGTCGCGGTTTGGGTATGAAGGAGGCACTGCAGAAGGGTTATTCTAACGCTTTCTCTGCTATCTTTGACTCTAACGTAACTTCACTGATTACCGGTTTCATCCTGTTGTTCTTTGGTACAGGTCCTGTGAAGGGCTTCGCTACCACTTGGATCATCGGTATCTTCTGCTCGTTCTTCACAGCCGTATTCCTGACCCGTCTGGTTTACGAGAACCGTCTGAAGAAGGACAAGTGGCTCAACCTTACCTTTGTGACAGGCTACTCTAAGAACCTGATGCAGAACGCTAAGTACAACTTCATGGGTATGTACAAGAAGAGCTTTGCCGTTTGGGGTGTTGCTGCTATCTTCTTCATTGGTTGCTTCTTTGTTCGTGGCTTGAGCCAGAGCATTGACTTCACTGGTGGTCGTAACTATGTTGTAACACTTGATAAAGAGTCTCACGTTGAGGAGGTTCGTCAGGCTTTGGCTGGCGTATTCGTTAACACCGTTGGCGAGAACGCAGGCAAGGAGGCTAACACCAGTGTGATTGCTCTGGGTACTGATGGAAAGACTATCCGTGTCAGCACCAACTGGGATATCGAGTCGAATAATCCTGATGTTGACGACCAGGCAGAGACCATTCTCTACAAGGCACTGAAGAAGGGTGGCTTCGTAAGCCAGGAGAGCGTAGAAGCGTTCAAGAATCCTGATGTTCGCCAGGGTGGTTCTATCATCAGCTCGGCTAAGGTGGGTCCTGCTGTGGCTAAAGATATTACTCATGGTGCTATCATCAGCGTCATCATTGCGCTGTTCGCCATCTTCTTGTACATCCTGCTCCGCTTCCGCAATTGGGCATTCTCTTGGGGTGCTACCATCGCGCTGGCTCTCGATGCTTTGGTGGTTATCGGTATGTATTCTGCATTGTGGGGCATCGTTCCCATGTCGCTGGAGATCGATCAGGTATTCATCGGTGCTATTCTGACGGTGATCGGTTACTCTATCAACGATAAGGTGGTGGTATTTGACCGTATCCGTGAGAACTTCCAGCTCTATGGCAAGCGTGACCGTCAGCAGTTGTTCAACGACTCGCTGAACCAGACGCTGGCTCGTACCATCAATACCTCTGTAACGACATTGATCGTGTTGCTGTGTATCTTCATCCTTGGTGGTGACTCTATCCGCAGCTTCTCGTTCGCCATGATTCTGGGTGTTGTGTTCGGTACCTTGTCGTCACTGTTCATCGCTGCTCCTACTGCATTCCTCGTGATGGGTCGTACCATCCGTGAGGACGAAGAAGCTAAGGCTTAAGACAATAGCAACGGCATAAAAATCAGCCCGCTCAATGATGAGTGGGCTGATTTTTTATACTAGTAATTCTAGTTTGACTAGTTATACTAGTGATACTAGTTAAAATAGTACAGGAAAGCAGCAATTCCTTCGAGAGCAGGTTTGCGCTGACCTTCAATCTCAATAACAAACTTGATTTCTGCTTTGCAGATGCCACGCAGGTTCTGGATGCTGTGCAGCTTGGTGACCAGACGGACACGGCTACCAGTAATGACGGGCTGGCCGAAGCGCATGTCGTTCATGCCGTAGTTGACCAGCATCTTGATGTTGTTTACTTCGATGATCTGATCCCACATGTATGGCAGCAGTGAAAGCGTCAGATAGCCGTGTGCAATGGTCGACTTATAGGGACTCTCCTCTTTGGCACGTGCAACATCAACATGAATCCACTGATGGTCTAGTGTGGCGTCAGCAAACAGATTGATACGGTCCTGGTCAACTTGCAACCACTCCGATGCTCCCAGCTCTTCGCCCAGATGGGCGGCAAACTCGTCGTACGAGTTAATAACTAATTTTCCCATGATTTTTCTTGTTTTGATAATTATTCTGCTGCAAAGGTAATCATTTTTCGTGGAAATTGTTTACCTTTGCACTCGAAATCCGTTGCCCTGATAGTTAAATGGATATAACAAGGTCCTCCTAAGACTTAGTTCCGCGTTCGATTCGCGGTCGGGGTACTCCCTCCTAGTTAGCTTTTCGTATAACCGAATGTCAGCACACTGATGCGTATTCCTTCTACATGCTTGATGGCGTCGATGCAAGCTATCAGGGTTGCTCCTGTGGTACAGACATCATCAATCAACAGCACATGCTTGTTTTTAATTTCTGCATCATTCTTCAGTAGAAAGATGTTTTTCACGTTCTCTTGCCGTTCTTGTCGCCTAAGCTTTGTTTGGCTTTGTTTGAAATTGCGTCTGGATAGGGCTTTTGTGACAATGGGAATACCCGTTTTTTGCTGTATGCCTCGAGCCAGTTTCTCACTCTGGTTGTAGCCTCGCTGACGGAGTCGATTCTTGGCCAGCGGTATAGGAAAAAGTGCATCGATGTCATCGAAATAGTGGGCATATGCCATTTCAACACCCATCAATCGTCCCATGTCTTCACCAATATCGGGGCGTCCGCCATATTTTAGTTTATATACGATTTGGGCCATCTCAGAGTGGGGCTCGTAATATATATAGGCAGCTGCCCGTTTTACTGGGGTGTGGTGCCAGAATAGTTTAGTCATGAGATTATCTTCAGGAGTATACTGAAACTCAGTACGTGGTAAATGTAGTAAACATACGGAGCAGAGGCTACGCTCCGTGGGAGCCAGCCGTTCTCCACATACTACACATTGACGTGGAGAAATGAAGTCAAGAATCCTAGTCCACCAACTCGTCCTCATCTTCAACGTCCAGACACTGTCTAATGATGTCGAATGTAAAGCCTCGACTCAATGCAAACCTTACTAACTTGCGGGTCATCTCGTATTCGTCAGCAGCCTTCGTAGACTTACGTTTCTGCTTCAGCAACGGTCTTAGGACATTCAGATATTCCTCGTCATCTATCTCGCTCAACACATGTTGGCGTATATCTTCGTCGATATGTTTCTGCCATAGTGCCTGTTCCACTTTGCGGCGTCCCCACTTGTTGTAACGTATCTTGTCTTTGACAAAAGCTTGTGCATAACGTTCATCGTCCACGTAACGCTCCTTAATCAGGCGCTCCATCACTTGGGCCTGTGCTTCCTCCGGTAGCTCCCATCGCCGCATCTTCTCCAGCATCTCGTATTGGCAATGTTCTGCTTGAGCGCAGAGGCTGGCTAGTGTCAAATAGGCTTCCTGTTCTGTTTTCTTCTTCATCGTCTTGCTCTTATCATTCGTTGTTTGCCGTAGGCATCGTTTTTGATATTGATGTCGTGATATGACATTTCACTTAACAGTTCTGTCAGTTCTTGGGCGTAGATAGGATTCATCTCAAAGTAGAGCCAGCCTCCTGTTTTCAGCGCAGTCAGTCCATATTGGGCAATGGCTTTGTAGAACAGCAGCGGGGAGTCGTCGGGTACGAAGAGTGCGGTGTGAGGTTCATGTTCCAGCACATTAGCTTCCATACACGCGCGTTCCTTATTACAAATATAGGGTGGATTGCTTACTATCACATCCCATCGCTTATCGGCTTGTGGTGCATTTAGCGCATCTGTCAGTTCAAAAGTCACATTGTAATGGAGTCGTATGGCATTTTCTCGTGCTACCCGTAGGGCCTCTTCCGAGATGTCCCATGCTGTCACCTGGGCTTTAGGCAGTTCTGCTGTCAGTGTGATAGCAATACACCCACTGCCAGTGCCAATGTCGAGAATGGAGTAATCGCTAAACTCTAAACTCTCATCTCTAAACTCAGAAATAATCCATCGACAAAGTTCTTCTGTCTCTGGTCGGGGTATCAGTACGTTCTGGTTCACCAGAAATGTCCGTCCGCAGAAATCGGCCTGTCCCAAGATGTATTGTATAGGCTCCTGCTGTTCTAGCCGTCGTGTGATTTCTGCCAGTTCTGCTTGGTCGTTTGCAGATAATTGCGTATCTTTGCCGATGCAAATGTCTGATAGCGTCAGTGCGAAGCGAACTTCGTATACCAAACGACTAATGGCCTTAGCCTCACCGTCTCCGTACACTGGTGTCAGTCTGTGCCACATCTCATTGTAAGTCATAGTGCAAAGGTAAGTATTTTATGGAAACCAACCAAATAACAACGGATAAAAAATACATGCAGCGTTGCTTGCAGCTGGCTGCTAATGGAATTCAAGGAGCACGTCCTAATCCCATGGTCGGCGCTGTCATTGTTGCTGAAGGACGTATCATCGGTGAAGGCTACCATGTACGTTGTGGTGAGGGGCATGCCGAGGTTAATGCATTTGCATCTGTTCGTCCTGAGGATGAGCCTCTACTGAAAGATTCTACTATCTATGTGTCTTTGGAGCCTTGTGCTCATTATGGAAAGACACCACCTTGTGCCGACCTGATAGTCAGTAAGAGTGTGAAACGAGTTGTGGTAGGCTGTATCGACCCCTTTGCTGAAGTGCAAGGCAAGGGTATTGAGAAGATTCGTCAGGCAGGTATTGAGGTAACCGTTGGTGTGTTGGAGGAGGAGTGTAAGTGGTTGAATCGACGTTTTTTTACTTATCATTCCAAGCATCGGCCTTATATCATCCTAAAGTGGGCGCAAACTTTTAACGGTTTCATCGACAACCAGGGCCAAGCCCTACAGATTAGCAATGAGCAGACGCAGATGCTTTCCCATAAGCTTCGTGCAGAGGAAGATGCCATTCTTGTAGGACATAATACCGATGTACGCGAGCACCCTCAATTGACCGTTCGCCATTGGGTCGGCTCTGATCCCAAACGTGTCGTGTTGACGCGTCATCGCCCTTTTTTTCAATTGATAGATGACCTCTATCAGCATGGTATCCAGTCACTTGTCGTTGAGGGTGGTCTTCAGACCCATGAGTCGTTTATCCATGCTGGTCTGTGGGATGAAATCCGTGTGGAAACGTCCTCAGTAGTTGTCAGCAATGGCACGCGTGCTCCGCAACTACCATCCAATGTGGTGCTGATGAGTTGTCAGGAATATCATGGGAATCGTATTACTTCCTACCGAAGTCAGCAGGCACTTCACCCCACTTCTGCGTCTCCCATTTAATAATGGGGTTGCGCCAAGTATGAGTGTTTAGCCAACGTTCTGCGCGAAGAATAATTTGGTAGAGCGGTTCCGTTTCGGGAGTACGTTCTAATTTTGTCTTACATTTACGCTTATTAACCCATAAAATGGCGTTATACGAGTCGCTGTATATTGCTTTGTCGTGTAACCCTTGTTGCTGCATCAGAGCTAATGCGTGTACAATAGCCAGAAACTCTCCGATATTGTTCGTGCCCTTCATGGGACCGAAATGGAATACACGTGTACCCGTCTGCAAGTCTATGGCCTGATATTCCATGGGACCAGGATTGCCCGAGCAGGCAGCATCTACGGCCCATGCGTCTGCCCTTACCTCCATGGGCAAGGGCAGTACGGTGTCGTGTCTGTAGTCTGGAGGATTCTGCATCGTTACATGCGCTCGGGAACCTCGATTCCCAGCAGGGCCATTCCATTCTTAATTACCTTAGCCACATTCTTGGCAAGAACCAGACGCATCTGTTTCTTCTGTTCGTCGGGCTCATTCAAAATGGAGTAGTCATGGTAGAACTGATTGAATACCTTTGTCAACTCATAACAGTAGTTGGCAATGCCTGAAGGACTAAAGTCCTTTCCAGCCTGCTCTACCGCTGCACCGTATTCGCTCATCTTCTGGATGAGTTCGATTTCCTTATCATTAAGACTAGTAGTACTAGTCATACTAGTCATACCAGTCGCCTTGCGCAAAATCGAACGGATACGAGCGTATGTGTACTGTATAAAAGGACCTGTGTTTCCGTTGAAATCGATACTTTCCTCAGGATTGAACAGCATGTTCTTACGCGCATCGACTTTCAGGATAAAGTATTTTAGAGCACCCATACCTACAATGCGGGCAATCTCATGACGTTCTTTTTCGGTCATGTCGTCAAATTTTCCTGATTCCATCGATGTCTTGTATGCATCTTCTTCCATCAATTCCATCAGGTCATCAGCATCAACAACGGTACCCTCACGACTCTTCATCTTACCATTGGGTAGTTCAACCATTCCATATGAGAAATGGGTCAGTTCTTTACCCCACTTGAAGCCCAGACGGTCGAGCAGGATAGAGAGAACCTGGAAATGATAATTTTGCTCGTTTCCAACGACATATATCATCTTGTCGATGGGATAGTCATGGAAGCGCATCTCGGCGGTACCAATGTCCTGAGTCATGTATACTGACGTGCCATCTGAACGAAGGAGTAGTTTTTGGTCTAATCCCTCGTTGGTTAGGTCAGCCCATACAGAATTATCCTCATGTCGTTCAAACAATCCCTTAGCGAGTCCTTCTTCTACTTTTGCCTTTCCTTTTAAATAGGTCTGGCTTTCGTAGTAGATCTTGTCGAACGATACACCCATTTTTTTGTAGGTTTCATCGAAACCTGCATATACCCATGAGTTCATTTTCTCCCATAAAGCACGTACTTCAGGATCGTTTTTCTCCCATTTCACCAGCATTTCATGGGCTTCTTTGATGAGTGGAGCCTCTTGCTTAGCCTGCTCTTCGTCCATGCCTTGAGCTACCAAATCCTTGATTTCATCGCGATAATGTTTGTCGAAAGCTACATAATAATCACCAATCAGATGGTCGCCCTTCTTGCCACTCGACTCAGGTGTCTCGCCATTGCCCCATTTCAACCAGGCTAGCATTGATTTGCAGATATGGATACCTCTGTCGTTTACAATATTTGTCTTCACCACCTTATTACCGTTGGCCTGCATGATCTGTGCCAGCGACCAACCTAGCAGGTTGTTGCGGACATGCCCCAGATGTAGAGGCTTGTTGGTGTTGGGGGATGAGTATTCAATCATGACCAGAGGGGAATCCTCTTTCGACTGTTTTTCACCGAAATGATCGTCTTTATTGATATCAGCCAGTAGCTGCAGCCATGTGGCATTCGCTATACTCAGGTTTAGGAAGCCTTTTACAACGTTATATTTGCTGATGGCTTCACAATGCTCAACTAAGTATTCGCCTAGTTCTTGTCCTGTCTGTTCCGGGCTTTTGTGTGCCATTTTGACAAAGGGGAATACGACGAGTGTCAGGTTACCTTCAAACTCGCTGCGCGTTTTCTGCAGCTGAACCATTTTTTCAGGCACCTCTTGTCCATAGAGTGCCTTTACTGCAGCTAATGCTGCTGTTTGTATTTGTTGTTCAATACTCATAAATCTAACTAGTCAATGCTTACCTAAAAGAATCAGTGAGCAATTTAATTTCTATTTGTGGGCTAATACGTTCGTAGAGGATATTGTAGACGGCATCGAGGATGGGCATGTTGACGTGACAGTGGCGATTGATCTCCTTCATACATTTGGTGCCGAAATAACCCTCTGCAATCATCTCCATCTCAATTTGGGCCGACTTGACGCTGTAGCCCTTGCCAATCATGGTACCGAAGGTGCGGTTGCGCGAGAAATTCGAGTAGCCCGTGACGAGCAGGTCGCCCATATAGACGGAGTCGGCGATGTTGCGCTCGATGGGGTTAATGACTTTCAGGAAACGGGCCATCTCCTGTACGGCATTGGCCATGAGGACTGCCTGGAAGTTGTCGCCGAATTTTAGACCATTGCAGATACCGGCAGCGATGGCATAGACGTTCTTTAGTACGCTGGAGTATTCGATGCCAATAACATCGGTGGACGTCTTGGTCTTGATGTACTCGCTGGTAAGTACATCAGCAAAGGCTTGTGCCTTGTCGCGGTCGGCACAGCCAATGGTCAGGTAGGAGAGACGCTCCAAGGCCACCTCCTCAGCATGTGAAGGCCCACCGATGCAGGCGAGATTCTCGTAGGGAACATCGTAGACCTGATGGAAATACTCGGAACAGACGAGGTTTTCATCAGGCACGATACCCTTGATGGCGGTGACGATATACTTGTCGCGCAGACGTGTCTTGAGCTTCTTCAGATGG
>Ga0326513_10003837_pt1 | contig 10827 bp, 9 predicted proteins | sample 2_2465_0518_D_FD_203654 | JGI IMG/M metagenome (GOLD analysis project Ga0326513, IMG submission 203654) | Bovine rumen microbial communities from UC Davis, California, United States - 2_2465_0518 | ecosystem: Host-associated > Mammals > Digestive system > Stomach > Rumen | place: USA: California... | reverse complement strand
CCAATCTCTTAATTCAACTCTAAATGCCTCTTGGTCTGTAGGTGGTGCAGCAGCCTTTGCCGCTTCTGCATCTTTGTATGTCTTATAAAGACCACCTGTTGGTGAAGCGGGAGGTGAATCAGGTGTACCAGTATCTGAGCCATATAAAGCAGACAATACACTGTTTACTGTAGTAGTAGCGGTAGTAAGATTTCCATTTGCAGTATCATATAAGGCTTTCTTGTTATTATATTCCGCAACCTTCTTATCATACGCAAGTTTTGCAGCAGCTTCGGTGGCTTTTGCATTGTTTAACTCACTTAATGTACTCTTTTCATTATCAGAAGCAGCTGTATCTTCTCTAACTGCCACAGTCTGTTTTGCAAGTGCCTCCTGATAATTATGAGCAGCAGTATCATAAGCAGCACCAGCATCCGTTAATGCTGTCTGTGCATCAGTAACATTCAGACCACTTCCAGTCACGGTAGCAACTAATTTATGATTGGTAGCATCATATGTTAAAGTAGGCGTTTCCTTTGTGGTTACATCTTTGAATAAGCTGTAGGTAGCAGCTGTCAAATTACCGTCTGCTTTTTCAGTGTCACCAGCAACATCAACTACATTATCAGGGGTAACAGATTCAAGTTCAACTTTATAGAAATCACCATTATCATAATAATAACCGACATATTCAAAAGTTTCTGTTCTGTCAGCTGCAACACCAATACTTCTTCTGAAAACATAAAGACCATTTTCAGCAGGTGCAAAATCAGTAAGTACATCAGCAGTTGTATACCCATCCAAATCAGAAGTATCTGGAATCATTGCAACAATCTTCTGCCCCAACGGATTAGCAGTGGTATTGGGTGCATATGCAAGATAAGAACCTGCTTCCATAACATAACGTTCAGCAACAGTCAACTTTGTGAGATTTGCTTTTTCAGTGTCAAAACTTGCACTTGCAACTTTTGTTTCTCTTGTAATTGTCATAACACCTGAAACAGTTTCTTTCACAAACGCTGCAATGTTGCCAGTATTTACAGCATATACGTCCTTGTTGATTTCTTGCCCAGGAATCCAGTTCTCTGGCGGTGAGAACGATTCAACGAGACTTACATTGTAGTCCGCACTTGCAGAAAGACGGTTGGTTACTTCATCAGTACTTGTGAACCATGCGAACGTACTTCCAGCCATGATGACAGCGGCAACGCAGATTGCGCCGACCAAAGTCCGCTTCTGACGGTTAGACTTCTTCTTTGTCATAATAAACACTCCTTTGTAAAATAAAATCAGACAGCTTTCACCACACTGTCAAATTTGCATAGGCAGCGGATTTTCACCACAAAAACCGACCGCCTGTTTATTTTGCCTGTGCTTCTTTTTCCGTGCCGGAAGCATCGGCGATTTTTTCTTCCTCATTCTCACCACTGTCAGAGGAAAAATAGATTTTCAACAAGTGGAAAAATACTCCCATCAGAATCAGCAGAGGCACGACAAAATACCATCTCAGCTGAACGAACCGGACAATAATTCCAAGTTTCGGGATATGAAATTCCACTGTGCCGATGACACGCTGTTCATCAATGAGAAATGCATCTTCTGTGTTATTGGCATCACCCTTTGTTTTGAAGCAGGTAACGCCTGTGCCCTGATAATCATCAATTTTTTCCGTCACGCGGTGTGTCAGATAGGCATCGCTGTCTGACGAGGGATTGAATGTGATAATATCACCTTGCTGAATGCTGTCTGCATTTCTGAGTCTGACAAAGATCATATCGCCTGTAGCGAGTGCAGGTTTCATAGAATCTGTCAGGACTGTATAATATCTGAAACCGAAAAAAGATTTTGTAGGGCTTTGATTAGCAGCAAACAGCACTGCACCGATGATGATACCGGCAGCGAGCAGATACACAAAGATACTTCTGAGCGTTTCGGTGATTTTATAGCCGATACTCTCCGAACCGCCTTTTAAACTGTCCAACTCACCGAACGCCTCCTTTCCCGATTGGACAAACATACAGAAAATATTCCAAAATCAGAAAAAAGCACAGAAATCAGAGTATTTTCCTGTTAATTTTTATTATATCATAAATTAAAATCGCTGTCAAGCGATTCAAAAAAAATTCATATTTATAACTTAATTTTTGTACATTTCCGACTTTTTATAGAATATTTTTTGTAAAATATAACAAAAACTGGATATTTGGATTTATGTTATTTATTTAATTATAAAAATCCAAGCATTGACAGAAAAGATACTGCATGTTATAATAAATATATATTTATTTCATGATGCAAGGAGAGAAAATTATGAATTTTATACAGCAGGAAGCATATGAGAATCATATTGAAAAAATTCTGATTTCTGAAGAAGAGATTCAAGAAGCGATTCAGCAGGCCGGAAAGCGGATTGATGCTGACTATGCCGGAAAGCCATTATTACTTGTCAGCATTCTGAAAGGAGCGTTTATATTTTTAGCAGATTTATCAAGAGCGGTTTCGATTCCGTGTGAAATCGGCTTTATGCAGGCACAGAGCTATTTTGACAATACAGAATCTTCCGGAGAAGTTGAGATTTTGCTTGATCTGACTCAGGACATCAGCAAATATCATGTAATTATTATAGAAGATATTATTGATACTGGTCGGACACTGAAACTGATCGCTGAAAAACTGAAAGAACGGAATCCGTTATCACTGAAAATTCTGACTCTGCTGGACAAGCCTGAACGCAGAACGGTAGATTTAAAAGCAGATTTTTCACTGTTCACAATACCGGATGAATTTGTCATCGGCTATGGTCTTGATTTTGCTGAATATTATCGAAATCTGCCATATATCGGCATCTATCATCCGGAGCAGAAATAAATATTAAAAAAAATCCTCTCTTTACGGGAGGATTTTAATTTTTTTACCGCATACAGCACATTTATTTCCGATAAAATGATTGCTTCCGCAGTCCGGACACTGTTTATTTTCATGAATGATCTTAATATCCGGAAACGGATGTTCGGAAGAATTACGCATTCTGCATTCAATGCAGGGATTCACGACACATTTGATGATTCCCAGCTTATAGGGACATACTGAACATTTCAACATACACATCACCTGTCATAAAATTTTAAAATCAGCCTGATTCACTCTTTACAAAATATTTTATTTATAATTATACATAATCCGTTCAAAAATGTCAACATAAAATTTGCAGATTCAAGAAAATTTTTATTGACAAGCTTTACAAAATACGATATAATCTATACAAAAATATAAATAAGATAAAACTATTTATCGGGGGAAGTTTTTATGAAATATTTATCAAAACGCTTTGCAGGAATTTTTCTTGCAATCGGGATGCTGTTGTCATCTACTTCGGGCATTTCCGCTGATGCAGAAGAAAAAACATATTATTACGGCGATCTTGACGGCGATGAAAAACTGACAGTCTTTGACTTGTCTCTGATGAAGCGAGGCCTTCTGAAACCGGATACTCTGACAGACTTGCAAAAAGCAATTTGCGATGTGAGTGCAGACGGAAATTTTGATGTGCAGGATATTCGCTTGTTACAGGACTATCTGCATGTCAGAATCAAAGGCTTTCCGTCCGGAGCTGTCTATACACTTTCTGAATCACAGGGAAATATCTATAATGGACAGAAAACCCTTACAGGCAGACGCATGTATGAATATCTCGACCGCGGAGTATATGCTGTCAGTACAGGAAATGCTGTATTCGTTTCATGGAGACTGCTCGCAAGCGATGAGCCGGATATTGGCTTTAATCTCTATCGTACTTCAAACGGCGAGACTGTAAAACTCAATGACAATCCTCTCACAGGCGGTACGAATTATACAGATACAACTGCTGATATGAGTCAGGATAATACTTACTATGTTACAACAGTCTACAATAATATAGAAACTCCTACAGACGGCGATTTTACATTGAAATCCGGTGCTTCTGTTGCTGGAGACAAGAATAATGCCGGTTCTGCACAGATCATTCCTATTAAAGAAGGCGGTACAATCCATTTTGTATGGACAGGCGATTTCAACGGCGATGGTGCATATGATTTTCTTGTTGACCGCTGTACAGATGATCATCAAAAATTAGAAGCCTATCTCAATGACGGCACTTATCTCTGGACACTCGATCTTGGTGCAAACAGTGAAAATAAAAATAATATTTCCCCTGGTGCATCTACAATTGATGTCGGTATGTGGGACGGAGCAACGGTCTATGACATCGACTGTGACGGCACAGCAGAAGTCATGGTTCGTATTGCAGACGGTGTCACTTTCGGCGATGGTAAGAAATTTTCCAACAATTCCGGCGGAAACGGACAGGCAATCGCTGTAATCAACGGCATGACTGGTGCTCTTGAATCTTCAGTCAATCTTCCGCAGGATTATATGAACATAGGTCCTATGGCTTGCATGATGGAAGTGGGCTATCTGGATGGTGTACATCCAAGTCTTGTATGCTGGATAAAAAATCGCAATACTGACAAGAGTTTCAATAGTCTGATGGTCGCTTACGGCTATGCAGGCGGTGACAGTTTTAAACAGCTCTGGAAATATGATACAAAAGATATGGGCGGTGCAGAAGCACATCAATTCCGTGTCGAAGATGTAGACTATGACGGCAAAGACGAAGTACTCCATATGGGCTATGCTCTGAACGGTGACGGCACACTTCGCTATCAGGTCAAAGATGTTGTTCACGGCGATCGGTGGCATGTAACTGCATTCTCCAATGCGGATAACGGAAAACAAATGCTCGGCTATGGCGTACAGCAGAGAAATCCCAATACACTGCTTGAATATATTTATAATGCCTCCACAGGCGAACTGCTCTGGACAAACTATGGCGGTGACGGCTCTGTAGACATCGGCCGTGGCGACATCGGCGATGTTGATCCAACTCACGAGGGCTATGAAGTCTGGTCATTCCAAGGCATGTATGATAAAGACGGCAATAAAATCAGCGATACGAATGCTTATCCGTCATTGAAGCTCTACTGGGACGGCGATTTACTCTCTGAATCTTATAACGACAGCAAAATTGAAAAATGGAATTATGAGAATCAGTCTGTCAGTCGTCTTGCGACAACATGGAAAATCACAGACTGCTCCTCCAGTGACAGAGGTGCTCCGATGTTCTATGGCGATATTCTCGGCGACTGGAGGGAAGAAATTATCTGTACCGGTTATGATTATGCAAGTCTTGTAATTCTTTCCACTACGATTCCGACTGATTACAGATTCAATACTTTTGCACAAGACCCTGCTTATCGTAATGACATGACTTCTAAAGGCTATGTACAGTCCAATATGCTCAGTTATTACTTCGGAACGGATATGAATACTCCGTCACAGCCGGATATTAATATTATCGGTCAGGTTGCTCTTGAAGAAAATACGGTCTATGCTGTCAGAAATGTCAACAGCAGTCGCTGTCTGGATGTATACAAATCCAGTTCCGCCGATGGCACAAACGTCCAGCAATACAGTACAGTCGCAACGAAAGCCAATAACACTTGGACGATCAGGAAATCTGATGACGGTTATTATTATATTATTTCTCAGCTCTCTGACGGAACAACTGGTTATCTGACAGTAGCAAACGGCGAAAATAAAGATGGTACAAATATAGAAATTTCTTCATTCAAAGGCGATGACTCACAGAAATTCAAACTGAAACGAAATTCAGATAATTCTTATATGATACTCACAAAAGTTTCCGGTGAAAAACGCTGTGTGGAAGTCATCAATGCTGAAACCAGTGCAGGAGCAAATGTTCAGCAATGGGTTCTCACAGGAAGCACCTGTCAGAACTGGAAATTTGAAAAAATCCAATAATCTTTATAAAATAAATTGCTCTGTTATTTATAACGGAGCGATTTTCTGTCATCCAGTCTTTTAAAAAACTACATATCCCAGCCGGAACACGCATATATTGAAGTATCATTTAAAAATTTATTTCCGGAGGTTATGTACATGCAGACAAACTATCTGATGAAAATCGGTTCTGTAGCGGCGGCAGTCGCTTTAATCCTTGCCGGTTCATGGTACAGTGTCCGGCAGATGAACCAGAAAACTGCACAGGTCAGTTCAGCGGCAAGTGACGGACAGATTATTATTCTCGATGCCGGTCACGGCGGTATGGATGGCGGATGCGTTTCCATCAACGGCGATCCTGAAAAAAATATCAATCTTGCAATTTTATTAAATCTTCGGGATATGCTCCGGATGTCCGGCTATACTGTTCTTACAACCCGTGATACAGACCGTTCCATTCATGATGACGGAGTCGAAGGCATTGCCAATCAGAAAAGTTCTGATATGGATAACCGCCTTGCTTTATTCAATTCCGTACAAGGAGCGATCTGCCTTTCCATTCATCAGAATCAATTTACAGATTCCCGATACAGCGGAGCACAGATGTTCTATTCTGATACGAATTCTGAAAATCCGGCTCTTGCACAGATGCTTCAGAATCAGTTTGTAGCATTCTTACAGCCGGAGAATCAAAGAGAAATCAAACTGTGCGGAAAAGAATTATTTCTCTGCTATTACAGTAAAAATCCCACTGTCATGGCGGAATGCGGTTTTTTATCCAATCCCGAAGAAGCGGCTTTGCTGATCACTCCGGAATATCAGCAAAAAGTCGCATTTACGCTCTATTCAGCATTGATTCAGTATTGTGCTGAAAAATCCTGATACTACTTGACAAATGTCAGATTTTGCAGTAAAATAAAATAGAACTTCTGATATTATCATGAAAGTGAGGCTGTTTCATGCCTGAAAAATTTACTGCATTTTTAAAAAAATATTCTTTCCTGCTGTTATTTTTAATTATCATACTGATCTTTCTGTTCCTGACAGAATCGCCGGAAGTCGATGCCGGAACAATACATGTTTCTCATTCGCTGATTATCGAATCTTATCCCAAAACAGAATCAGATTCAGAATCAGAAACTGAAATCACAGAAACTCAGCCCGAAACAGAAATTACTGAACCGCCCGAAGCATTCATGATCGAAGATGTTCCCTATTATTCACAAGCCGGACTGCTTCCGACCGGATGCGAAATCGTCAGTGCAAAAATGCTTCTGGAATATTATACAAAACAGGAAATTGATATTCATAAAATTATTGATTTATTACATTGTCAGTATCCGGAAGAAGTTGACGGAATTACCTGTGCTCCGCATCCCGAAGATGCTTTTATCGGCATTCCGGAAGAATCCTCAGGATTCGGCTGTTTCGCACCGGTTATCGTGAAAGCTCTGAATCAGCTTCTTCCGAAAGAATATAAAGCCGTGGATATTTCCGGCTTCGATTTGCAGGAGATCGCTGAAACTTATCTTCCGCAGGGAAAACCTGTCCTGATCTGGGCGACAATTGAACTCTGGGAACCTCATGAATATCTTGGCTGGTATCTGACTGATGATCAGGGAAAGCCTACTGATCAATGGTATGATTGGCAGGCAAATGAACATTGTATGGTACTGATCGGCTATGATGCGGAGCATTATTATTTCAACGATCCGTATGGCTCAAATGGTCTGATTTCTTTCAGCCGTGAAAAAACAGAAAAACGCTTTGAACAGATCGGAAAATATGCCGCTGTAGTAACAGAAAAATAAAAATTAATGCCTATGAATAAATTTGAAAAATTAATCTCTCTGGAAGAAAAACAAATTTCTCCGGAAGATATATTATTGATTTATCACTGTCTTACTGATGAAGATGCTCTTATCCGCTGTCAGGCAGTCAGTTTTCTTTCATATCCGGAATTTAAAAATACAGAAAAAGATATTCAGCTTCTGCTTTCCATGTGTGATGATCCGGATGCACTTGTCCGCACGGAAGTTTATGATGTTCTTTCCGGATTTACTGATCAAAGAATTTTAATCCGACTTCAGCAGGCTGTTCTGACAGAATCTGACGAACTCGCCCGCAGTTATGCCATCATGTCATGGGCGGATTCTGCTTCTTATTTTCCTGAATCCATCCGGTTTATACAGGATTATCAGAAAAAAGAAACTTCCGAAAACTGTCTTTTCGCATGTGCCTATGCACGGTATCAGTTTCATGATACCGGAAGTCTGGAAAAAATTCTTTCTTTCCTGAACAGCAAAGACTATCGTATCCGCTGTTCTGTAGTGAATTCGCTCCGATATGCAGACGAAAATGATCTGCCTGTGATCTGTCAGGCATTCCGGAACTGTTATGCATCAGAAAAAACAAGAGCTGTCCGCTCAACGATCGAAAAATTTTTCCGGTTTCATAATCAGTATGTACTTTAAAAAATTATTTCCTGTCAGAAAGGATTAAAATACTATGCCGAAAAAAGATAAAATACAGTATGTCTGCACTGAATGCGGATGGTCAACTTCCAAATGGAGCGGATTATGTCAGAACTGTAAAAAATGGAATACGCTCGAAGAAGTTCTTCCGGAAGTCTCACAGACAAATCATACTGTGATTGATTTATCCAATAAAATTCATAAAATCGCAGAAATCAGCTATGAAAACGAAGTCCGCTACAGTACCGGATGCGGAGAACTCGACAGAGTCCTCGGCGGAGGTCTTGTAAAAGGTTCGATCGTACTGCTCGGCGGTGAACCCGGTATCGGAAAAAGTACGTTATTATTACAAATCTGTCAGTTTATGGGACAAAATCATACTGTCCTGTATGTCTCCGGAGAGGAATCCGGCAGACAAATCAAACTCCGTGCCGAACGTCTGGGAGTCGCTTCTGATAAATTATATATTCTTACTGAAACTGATGCTCAGGCCGTCAGCGATACGATCAGTATTTCCAAACCGGATATTGTCATTATCGACTCGATTCAGACTATGCAGATTACTCAGATTTCCTCTACTCCGGGGAGTCTGACACAAGTGCGTGAATGTACAAATCTGTTCATGCATACGGCCAAAAAACTGGAAATTCCGACTTTTATCGTAGGACACGTCAATAAAGACGGTGCGATTGCAGGGCCTAAAGTCATGGAACATATTGTCGATACTGTCTTATTCTTCGAGGGCGAACGGCATATGAGCTATCGTGTTCTGAGAGCTGTCAAGAATCGTTTCGGCTCGACAAACGAAATCGGCGTATTCGATATGCAGGATAAAGGTCTGAAAGAAGTCGAGAATCCCTCTCAGATGCTTCTTGCCGGACGGCCTTTAGGAGTCTCCGGAACTTGTATTGCCTGTGTCATGGAGGGTTCACGGCCGATTCTCGCCGAAGTACAGACATTAGTATCAAAAAGCGGTTATGCCTCTCCGAAACGGACGGCAACCGGATTTGATTATAATCGCATGTCTTTATTATTAGCTGTTCTGGAAAAGCGTTTCGGCCTTGCCTATGGCAGTCTTGATGTGTATTTAAATATCATCGGCGGATTCCGTCTTGATGAACCTGCCGGAGATCTGCCCGTTGCCTTGGCATTATACTCCAGTCTGACAGACAAGCCGATTCCGGATAAATTAATTGCAATCGGAGAAGTCGGACTCGCCGGAGAAATCCGGAATGTCTCTCACATTGTCAAGCGAGTCGAAGAAGCAAGAAGAATGGGCTTTGAAATCTGCATTGTTCCGAAACAGACGCTGAATGCTCTTCCGAAGAGTTCAAAATCTCTGCGAATTTTCGGAGTCGATAATCTGAGACAATCTTTCGGAGTACTTGCAAAACTCGATTCTGAACAGCAGGAAATCAAATAACACCATATTCCAATTCTTCGGCGATGACTGACCAGTAATTTTCCGCATCAGAAAAAGCATTCTGATCAAGAGAAAGCATCTGCTGACGGAAAGAATCAGCAAATTGTTTTAATAGCTCTTCTGTCTCATTCAGCGGACGATTTTTAATAAAATTCTGAAATAATTCTATTTCTTTTCTGAATATTTTCAAATCAGATGCAAGATAACTCTCATAATTATCTTCAGTATCCAGACAAAAAATCTTTCCACTTTCAGAAATGCCGATTAAAATCGAATCCAAGCCCTCATCTTTTGCGATAATCTGATATTTATTCTGATATAAAATAATATCATAATATTCTGAGGGCGATAAAAATTCCAGTTCCATAAAACCGCTCATTTTCTGATATAATATTTTTTCCAGAAATTCAAGGCTTCTGCATATTCATCCCCACACCAGCGGAGCACACCATTTTCCCACAAGGCCTTGAATTTCTTTTCATCCCCACAGAGATAAAACCGATAATCACAGATGCACCAGCTACAATATAATTTCTTATAGCCTGCTTTTCCGGTTGGCATAAAATAGCTTCTTCTGACGGCATGATTTGCAAAGTTTTTCGGACTTCGTCCACAAGCATTAGAAGCACTGTCCTTGCTGACCGGAAATTTTTTATAACTTCTGCTCATAGCCTTCTCCTTTCAGAAAAAACAAAACCGCCGGAATTTCCAGCGGTTTTTTATGGGCCATCGGGGACTCGAACCCAGGACCATCCGGTTATGAGCCGGGAGCTCTAACCAACTGAGCTAATGGCCCAATCAAGATATATGACAAAAGAGCGGAAATCCGCTCTTTTGAAAATCATGCCGGCACTTATCTAATTTCCCAGATCGTCACCAATCAAGTATGTTCGACGTGAGAGAGCTTAACTGCCGTGTTCGGAATGGGAACGGGTGGAACCTCTCTGCCATCAGCACCGACTGCTTTAAACAGAACAAAGAACCTGCAAATTTTCAAGAACAAAATTCACTCGAAGAGGAAAAGTGTTCGACCGATTAGTATTCACTGGCTGAACATGTCACCATGCTTACACCCTGAACCTATCAACCTCATAGTCTATAAGGGGTCTT
>Ga0326513_10003836_pt1 | contig 10830 bp, 8 predicted proteins | sample 2_2465_0518_D_FD_203654 | JGI IMG/M metagenome (GOLD analysis project Ga0326513, IMG submission 203654) | Bovine rumen microbial communities from UC Davis, California, United States - 2_2465_0518 | ecosystem: Host-associated > Mammals > Digestive system > Stomach > Rumen | place: USA: California... | reverse complement strand
ACAGCTTTTGCTACAGCCACCGCCTTGGGTGCTGTAGCTTCATTTATATTTTCTTTCTTCATATAATTCTTGCCAGCCAAATTAGTTGACTGACATAGATAAGAACTTGGAGGGCTGAATTTAAACGCCCACAAATCGCCCTATCCCATGAAATACGTGGGACACTCAGAATTGCAAACTGTAGTCTTTATTAGGTGGTGGAAGGGGCGTTTTATGCCAGGTCGCTTTGAATGTGTATGAGAGATACAGATCAACATTGTATGATAAACGTACTTAAACGGTAATTGATTAGTTTTGAAGGATAAAAAATGAAGAAGCATTTGTTGCTTCTTCTGTTCTATTCAATTGAGTCCAGAATTGACTCACTCAGACCAATATTGTAATATTGATTATCTTGGAGATCATCAAGCAGTACATCCCAATCCTCGCATATTGTCGATAGACCCTTCAACTGCTTGTTAATCAAAAAAACACCTACACCGATAACTACAGGAATTGCTACGGTGCTCAAAACTTCTACACTTTGTAATAGTGATTTCTTTTTCTCTTTTTTCTCATTTTCATTATTCATATAAATTGAATTCACATTAGAGTGAATCACATATAAGAATTTGAAGGGATGGTTTTGAAAGCCACATTCCCACCTGTTGTTTGTACACTCTAGCCACCTCCAACCAAAATTATTTTCATCTTCTGGAAACGATGTAAAGGGAAGGCTTCGGCAGAGGCGTTTTCAGCTATACACCCCCACCTCCAGTTTCAACGTTTACATGTTTACAATCCTCCGAAACCCCAGTATTTTTTTGGTGCTGCGTGTGTAAAGACCATTGTAAAAGTAAGGAATGGTTGACATGGAAAGCGTAAACAATTGACAGACCTTTTACGCTTGAACTTTACAGATTGAACACGAACTTACTACCCCTCGAACCAGTACCGTCATAATCACAAGGCACAGGAAATTGGCAGGAAAGATCACTAACGGCATCTTCATCGACACCTCCCCATTGACCAACTTGACTTCGATGTGCCTGTTGGAACCATACTCAGGCTTCAAGGTTCGCAAGGTTTGGAACAGGGCTGAGTCGCTATAGTCCTCTTCATTCACTAACAATATAAGTTCCCTAAGTGTCATGCTATCTTTTCCCTTTCAGCTTTAACCAACTCTAAATAGCGAGACACCCACTTCTCACCAGTTTTAATCATCTCCTTTAATATCATTCCATCCATAGGTTTTTGAGCTTTAACAATCTTTATTGCCAGAAGCCTCTTGATGAAGGTGTTATAGTCAATATTCGTACACATATACTGTAGTATCAATCGTGCTACTTCGTAATAATACTGGTGGACGAATCCTGCCATAGGAATTTCACGATATTCTTCATATAGCTCCTTATATAGCTTGTCTGCAATTTCTGGTATGAACAGTTTGCCATCAAGTATTTTGAGTATCTCTTTATAATGCTTGTAATATATAATGCTTGTATCAGTACTGCTTTGCTTGGCATCGTATATGTCAGATAGTGTGATGTCAAGGCCAAGAATCTGATTAAAGATAGGTATATTCTCTTCTATATCTTCAAGAGTAGGTTCAGCAACAGATACATCAGCACAACTTCTCATTGTCTGGTATGGATGATAGGCAACAGCTAGTTTGCAGGCCAACTCAATCCAATACCTTCGTCTGATATAGTGAGTGGAGAGCCCGCTAACGAGCCCAAGGACTTCACCGACGAACTCGACAAGATGGACTTCTAAGAATTGCCAAACTAATATTCCGGCAATCATGCCAGCAGGCCGCTCATTCAACGTGAGTGGCTTGTTTCCTTGTATATATAATAAGGTGGAAATGTTAAAGTCGAAAAAAATCCGAAAAAACATTTGGGTGGTATCCGTTTTTTTTCATACCTTTGCAGCCCCAATATGAAAGGAATGATAATCTAACGCATTTCGCACAACAACGATAATGACGCCAACGCATGGTCTATAATGCCATGTGTATAGGCATGCGCGCTCTGGCTTATTGCCACACTCTCAATCGCTCTTTGAACCCTTGGCTCGAAAACCGGCTTCGCTTCAGAATAGCTCTAGCAAGCTTGGTTCTGCCTTTGGCTCGCGCGTTCTTTGACATATTGAAACCCCCTATTCGGCATACAAACTCTTGTACGTCCCTGTTGTGTGAACAACGGGTGACGGATTCGTTAGAACACACAACGTATTATCAAATGACATTTCAACATTTATGATTGAAAACAACAATCTTTTGATCAAATCCATGGAAATGAGTGTCGAAGGACAGTGCTTCATCATGAAAATGGAGACCGACAGGAACAGAATGAAAGACCATGACTTTCGTTGCTGTATCTATGCCGACGACTACTTCTTGATGTGTACTGACGCTGAAGAGAATGCCCCGATAGTACGGCGTGGCACTGTCAGACTCAAAATGCATAGTCGCTTCCCGTGGTTAGCAGGGCATTACAAGCTCCATTTCTCGCTGGCAGAGTCACTCATGGGCGTGATGGAGTTCCAAGTGGACGAGCAACAGGCTGTCGAAATACAAGCCATTAATGCCTATGGCATTTTCGATCCTGACGACATCGCCATGTCCTTTTTGGCCAACAATATCGCCTGGGGCGTGCTGGCAACACTGCCCGGCACAAAGGAACTGCGACTGGCAACAATTGAGGCTACTCGCTTGCGACTATGGGCCGGCTGCTTGCACCTCAACGTCAAGGATTCGGTACGGCAACCGTCGGGCTATGTCTTTATCAACAAAGGCAAGGAGAACCCGCTGCGGGCCATCCGCTGCTTCTTCGACGAACTGTACACCAAGTCATCGTTGGAACTGGTCGACAGTACGACACTCTACGACGCAACACTGCAAAATCCGATGGACAGATTCAATAACCTGCTTAACGAAACGGAGGCAGGAAAGACCATCTGTCTTGATCATGTGGGAGCGCTGACGGGGACTGGAGGACGACTCATCATCCAACAGCTCTCTAACGCCGTACGCAACAAACGCTACGGGCTATGGCTTTCTGGCTCCTGCCAGGAAGTCGAGGCACTCTTCAACATGTACCCCTCACTGAGGGAATTTTTTCCCGAATCAAAACGGCTGACGCTGCTGCCACCTACTCCCACGGAGATGGTACACAGCTTCTTCAGCGAAATGACGGCATGGGACCTTCATCCTTCAGAGGACGTTTCACGGCAGCTCATGACTGCCGTCCGAAAGGGATGCGACGACGGAACCATTGCCAACTGGACCAGAGCCAACATCAACCGTTTCTATCAGGAACACGTGATGAAGGCTTATCTGCGGCGATTGGCCGATACGGCACAATCGTTTGACAAAGACGAACTTAAGGCCGACGACATCGACTTCACACAACTCTATGGTCGGCTGTCAGGCTATGAGGAAAGTCTGCAAGAGCTCAACCAGATGGTGGGACTCGACAACATCAAGAAAAGCATTACCACAATAGCCCATCAGGTCAGAATCTTTGCCGAGCGACGCCAACAGGGACTGCCAACCAATACGAAGGACGTCTTCCATGCCGTCTTCACTGGCAGCCCAGGCACAGGCAAGACCACTGTGGCAAAGATGCTGGGACGCATCTACCACCAGTTAGGACTGCTCTCGAAAGGCGAAGTCATCAGCGTCGACAGAAGCCGTATAGTAGGCCGCTTCATCGGTGACACCGAGGACAACGTCAAGAACCTGCTCAGTGAGGCACAGGGCAATGTGCTCTTCATCGACGAGGCCTACTCGCTCTACAGCAGCGAAGGCACCAACGACTACGGACGGCGCGCCGTGGAAAGCCTCCTGACATCGCTCTCAGAGAAGAATCCCGACATGCTCGTCATCTTTGCTGGTTACAAAGAAGAAATGGACCGCCTGATGACGATGAACCCCGGCCTTCACGACCGTTTCCCCTATAAGTTTCATTTTGCCGACTACACAGCGGCACAACTCATGCTGATTGCCGAGCACATCTTCCAGCAGGACCAGTATCTGCTGGCCAAGGATGCCCGTGACGAGTTGCAGCTTTCCATCGAGAAAGCCCTGCAACACCGCTCTTCTCACTTTGGAAACGCACGCTGGGTAGAACAGTTCGTTCGCAACGGTATCATACCGGCACTGGCCGATCGTCTGGCCGACACCAAAAGACGCCGGCCACTTGTCCGTGAAGACTACCAGCATGTGCTGGTGTCCGACGTCAAGGCCGCCTACGAACTCTTCGCACCCTGCCCCGTCGAGCTGAAGCCCCGCCTCAGGGTCGTGGGCTTCGGCACCTGAAAAACAAACACAACACTGAAAGAATGATGAAACAAGAAAAACCTTTTGATGGTATGACCATGTTTACCCGACTATCCTTACTCAGCAAGAATCTTGTCTGGGGCTTTCTGGGCGCCCATGCCCACAAACCCCAGGTGTATGCCAGGAAAATAGAAGATTTCGTACCGTTTATTGCCGACAAACCGGCATACCTCTTTGCCACGGAAGAGGAGGCCATCATTGTCTGTATCGACATCATGCCCCCTCATACTGACGAACTGGCCGACGAGGAGCCCTTTGGCAGCCGCGAGCCGCAGTATTTCACCGAAAAGAGCCACCGCATCAGCCCCGTCTACCGGCTGTCGCAGGCCATGTCGATGTTAAGTCAGAGCTTCGACTACTATGACGTCAAGGCACCGGCTATCAAGGGCGTTCTGCTGACGACCAGCCACTTTATTAACGAAGACCAGATGAGAGACGAGTGGAACAAGATGGGTATCGCGGTATTTGAGTCAATGCCCGAGTGTGTCCGCCACAGCTTCACCGTCGAAACCCGCGACAACCTGTCTATGGCAAGGTGGTATCAGCTGTTCTACGACTACGCACAACGGTTGCCGTTTCCGGACATGATTCACGACTTCCATCACATGAATGACGATGACGACGCCTTTGATGATACTGATGGCGACGATGATGCTGATGACGATTGGCTGATCTCTGACGATGATGATGACACTCCTGACGACCTCACCATGCCTCTCGGGGAATTCATGATGTCGAAAAACAACAAGGTAAAGGTCGAAATCCTGAAACCCATCAGCCAACCCTTGCAGGAACTGGACAAGCTCGTGGGATGTGCCGACATCCGAAAGCAGATTGATGCCCTGCTGGCTCTCAACCGCTACAACCAGCTGATGCGCAGTCTGAACCCTAGTGGCAAGCAGCACGAGCTGGCCCTGCACGCCATCTTCTTCGGACGTCCTGGCACTGGCAAGACCACCGTCTGCAAAATCTATGGCTCCCTGTTACACGAGGCAGGCATGCTCAGCCAGGGACACGTCGTCTGCTGCAACCGCAGCACCTTCATCGGCAGCAACTGGGGCGACGAAGATACTGCCGTCCGCAGCGTGGTGGAAATAGCACGGGGAGGCGTTCTGATGATTGACGAAGCCTATCTCCTCAACTCCAACCACCCCAACGACCCGGGCAAACTCGTCATTCCTCTGCTCATGGACATCCTTGCCAACGAGGACATGCGCGACATTGCCATCGTGCTCTGCGGCTACAAGGACGAGATGCTACGCCTGATCGACCTCAACCCCGGACTCGACTCGCGCTTTCCCAACCGTTTCGAGTTCCCCGACTTCACCATTGCCGACCTGCTCGAAATCACCCGTCGGCGCATCAGGGACTATGGTTATCACTTCACCCGTTCCGCATGGAACAAGTACAAGGATGCCATCGCCGCCGCCTACGAGTCACGCGACGCCAAGACCTGGGGCAACGCCCGTTTTGTGGCCAATCAGTTGGAGCACATCTACCTCTGTCACGCCCGCCGTTGCATCCGTCTGAAGAATCCCGACCGCCAGCACCTGCTCAGCATCACTACGGCCGACATCCAGCCCATCGCGCCTTCAAAGCCCAAGAAGCGCGTGGGCTTCTAACTTCTTTTGCCGAAAGTAAGGGGTATATCACTCATGTCCTAATTTCATAATCTTCACAAGACGGTCCTTTCCACCATAGAGGTGAGTGCAGTAGCTCGTATCACCTGTTTCGCGGAATCCGCACTTCTCCATAACGTGACCTGATGCAGGATTATCCACGAAGTAGTCACCCCAAAGGGTGTGGAAGCCCTTCTTGTTGAAACAGTAGTTCACCACCAGCCTCAACGCCTCGGTACAGATACCCTGGTTCCAATACGGCTTCGCCACCCAGTATCCCACCTCGGCATCGTTCTCACCAATGCTGATATTGCACTCGTCAGGTAGCAGATAGCCCACGCAACCGATAATCTCGCCAGTTTCTTTCAGCTCTATCGCCCACGTTCGGTCATTACTGAAATACTTCTGGATAATCTCCCGGCTCTCCTCTACACTCTGATGTGGTGCCCACCCTGCCCGTGGTCCCACGTCAGGGTCCGATGCATATTTGAAGAGATTCTCCGCATCCTCCTTCCTCCACAGCCGCAGTATGATTCGCTCTGTTTCCATTTGCTTTCCTGCCAATCGCTGTACCTCATTAATGACCCAATCGTGGTCAGTAACGTTATTGGCCACGATCTCGTTTGCCAACCTATACATCTCCTCTGCTATAGGCTGTTTACGGATACCATCAAAAGCTATCGGTTGATTCTTTGAAGAAGAACAAAATGCTTTGAGGGTCTCATTGATGGCAATGCTGTGATATCTGAACTGCGCGCCCATGCAGATGAAGAAGACACAGTTGGGCTTGCAGCCTGTGTCAACATACATCTTGTCAATGAGTTTTAGCTCTGGATGCTCAAGGGCATAGGTCGCCAGTTTCCCAATGTATGATTTGACAATGCCATACCCCTTCTCATTAGAGACTATCTTTTTCTTTATCCCAGCCCGTATCACATTCAAGGCACAGAACGTTACGAATGCCTCCTGTTCATTTGGGGGCATTCGCAACGTGTAATTAAAGGCGTCATTTAAAAATGTCATATCCATAGAAATCTATTATTTGTTCTTTAGGAAAATTCTTTAATCTAGAGTCAAACATTTTGGAACCATATGGAGAAAACCAATCATTACATTCATATAAAATATCGTGATCTTCGTACTGACCATACAATACTGGCAAACTTGCAAAACGAACCGTTGGTTTTATGTATATTGGAATACTATCATTTGGATGGTCATAATGCCCTGTTAAACGTTCATATATTTTTATTGAGCTAGTTAGAAATTCTCTATATGTTGGCTTTGGAAATTTACTCATGTCCCATGATGCTGCACGTATTAATTTTATTGTATATGGTTCTTCGATCAAGTACCTACAGGCTTCTTCATTCATCTGTCCTCCCTTTTGAAGAAATGTTCTAATTATTCTTTTGAGGAAATTACATTCGTTTACGTAGTCATGATTTGCAATTGCAACATCACACCAAAAATGAAAAGATTCAATGGGATATTCTTTTTGAGGTTCATATGCGTAATCTATTATCTCACTTAAATCTGCCCCCAATGATATAAAACCCATTTTGTTTGCTGAAATTGGAGAATAACGTAAGCCTAACTGAGTTGAAATCCAAAAACCTTTCGTCGCATGTAAGTTCTTTTCCGTTATTTGATTGAATTGAATAGGTTTGCTTAATTGTCTGGGATGTTCATCATCCCACGTAGGTAGAATCTCATTTATAAGATTATTGTAATAGAAAGCATTTCGGCTTAATGCAATTATACCTGCAAGGTGTCCTCTAATAAGGGCTTTGTGGGCAAATCGTTCTGAAATATCAAGACCTTCTTCAGAAAGTCCTGAAATCCAAGAGATGAGTACATTAGAAAAGGGTATTTCATTACCAATATCTTCAAGACTATCGAGTTTATTGTCAATCGTATTTATTTCTGCTAGTGGCAACTTCTCCCCTTTTTCTCTACTTCTAAGAATCTGCATGATGTCCTTATAATGGCACATCATTTGGGCATACAAACATCCTTTATCAGCTGATTCACGAAAGAATTTCCAACTGTTTTGTTTTGTTGTTGAATCTACTGAGCTCATTGCCTTAATTCCTTTTACAAATTCAATATTAAAGTGACCATTAGGACGAGACTTCTGTAAGTAATTATACGCGCTATCTATTCCGTTAAAAAATCCAGAATTATGTGCTGCGACATATTCAAAGACTATTGGGCGAATATATCGATAATCTTCGCGATATTTCTTATCATATCTCTTTGCTTTGATTGAATCATCAAATAGCTTGTATAATTCAATTGCAGAGATATGATCGCTGTCTCGTTCTGCTTTATAGAGCATGGCCGGTGCATAGCTTCTCGAAATTGCCTCCGACATATATTGATTATCATCTTTTCCCATTTTGTCGTAAAGTCGGCCTATCTGATATTTTGCATCTAAAGAGTTTTTGTCTATTGATAGCGCTTTTAAATAGTAATATTCGGCACTATCATTCATGTTTAAATCGGCATAGATATTACCGAGTTCTATAGCGGCTTTGGGTAAGGCGCTCGCTTTCCTAAGTTGATTGATTGCTATTATTATATCATATCTCATAAAAATTTTCCTATTACTCTCTGTTTCTTTCCATTCCTGAAATTCAATACTTGATGCAATATGACCTAACCAATATGTCGCTTCTAAATCACCCTTTGATGATGCCTTATCCAATAATTCAAGTCCTTTTTCCAATTTTTTATCGACGCCATAACCTCCAGCCATCATAATACCATTAAGTCTCATGACTACAACAGAGGTGTCTTTGTAATTTTGGGGACAAATATCAATGGCGTTTTTCAATTTAACATTATCACCTGTTGCTAGAAAGATTTCAGCAGCCTTTATTACTTCTTCAGGGTGTTTCTTTGCATTTTCACTAATTCTAATCCATAAATTGTTTGCCTTTTCAGCATTGTTTCCATATAATTGATAGTAAGAGAAAAGTTTGGATATTACGGAAACATCTTCTGTTTCCAATAGATATTTCTCCATGAATTCTGCCATACGCTCATTAGAATCGGCAGATGAAAAATCATAATCTTTAACAAACGTTTTTGCAGAACATATCAATATGGTTATACATATAAGAGGAACAATGGTGAATACTATGCCTATCCACTGTAGAATACTTATCTGTTTTATTTTCCCTGTCCAACTGTTTACTGACTTAAAAAACGCAAAAGCTAATACAGATAACAGAGGTAAGAGCCATGCAAAATAAATCCATTTATATTGGGAGCACCATACAAAAGTGTCGATTCTGTCAAACTTATGATACAACAATGGTAACCAAGCTAAAATGATTAAAACAAGACAAGCACTCCAACTTAAAAATTTTTCGAGTTTTCTTGTCCTCCCGTTTATTTTCTCTATTTCGTTCTTGAGTTCTTTTAATAATAAATAATAGGCATTCAACCTTTTTGATAATTCATAACCTATAGATTTAATTTTTTCTTCTATATCTGTTTGATTGCTATTAACTACATCTATCATAGATGCCATCGCCTTCTGAAGGTCATTTTTGTAGTTTTGGCGGTCTTTTTCTAATTCACTTGTTACGGAAGCAATCCAAAGATCTTTAACCTTGTCCATCTCTTGAATAACAATCATTCTTAAGGCCTCGTCCTTTGATTCAACAGCACTAAGAAGCTCAAGAAAAACAGCACCAGTTGGTTCTTCCTCACTTTCTGCATATTTACTTTTTATTATTTTAGGCAGAGTGATGTCGTATGTTAAAAACCAAGATTGATAATTCAATGTTTTAGGGAATGGGGAGGGGTCGTTACCTTCTCTTGTAATACGCAGAATGAATGGTTCATATTTCCTAACCTCAATATCGAATTCCGCATTCTTGTTTGGCAAGATATCTTCTGCATATGGAATAGTATTGCCGGTTTTCTTTGTGCCAATTCTAACATCACACTTTTTAATGTCAACATCAGGACTTGATACTTTTACATGAACTGGCTGTTTTGGCATTTTAAAAGGTTCCAAGGTGCTACACGTCAAATAGCCATTTTTAAAAAGTTCTTCCTTGTTGCACGTTTCATCTTCCCATATCCGTCTACATACATAAACCAATCCAATATACGCATACAACACATATCTATGGTATAAATGCAACTCCATTCCTTGGAATCGAGGTAAGTGCTTATGTCCTTGCCAATTCCTTAAATCAGCATGTAATAATATCGCCTGACTAAAATTACCATACCTCCCATTGACTTGCTTACAAAAACTATCGAAAGATTTTGCCATTCCTCCTGCTTCCATTTTGTTTGCGTCTAATTGAATTCCAAAATAAAATAAGATAGCACGAAGCAGGTCATCGCCCAACCTAATCTGTTCCATCTGGCTATTGTGAAACAAATAGTATAATAGCTGATTTCGTTCTGCCGATAATGGTTCTTCTCTATCACCAACAAATACTTTTTGATTAGAAATGTGAAAAAACTCCTCTATAGCTAACATAAGGTCGGATTCTCGAATATCGCATAGTTGCCAATGACACTCATTTTTAGCTTGCTGTTTAGCACTCTCTTTCCTTTTGCTTCTATCGTATGCTTCCAATAAAAACTCCATATTAAGAGATGTACTTGTTTCCGTTTTATGAGTTGGAGATATACTAAAATCACTTAGAAACTTTTGTAACTCTGGGAAATAGAGTTGACAAAATAAAGCCTTGTAGATATCAGCACTTCTTTCTTCTGCTGTAGTATGTGTATTAATGTTAGTCATAATAAGATTGTTTTAGGGTTTTATGATGATGCAAAGATAATAAAATAATTCGATACTTGTGTTTTTCATCTCAAAAATTTGTTGATTCTAATTTAAAAGAGTATCTTTGC
>Ga0326513_10003834_pt1 | contig 10830 bp, 13 predicted proteins | sample 2_2465_0518_D_FD_203654 | JGI IMG/M metagenome (GOLD analysis project Ga0326513, IMG submission 203654) | Bovine rumen microbial communities from UC Davis, California, United States - 2_2465_0518 | ecosystem: Host-associated > Mammals > Digestive system > Stomach > Rumen | place: USA... | reverse complement strand
GCGGAAGAATACGAAAGCTGGAGCAAGTAGGAGAGGAGCGGGAGACTATGAACATATTAGCGGTAATCAACCAAAAAGGGGGAGTAGGGAAAAGCACAACGGCTTTAGCCATTGGAGCGGGGCTTATCCTTAAAGGCTACAGAACCCTCTTTATTGACTTAGACGCACAGGGCAACCTTACTTATACTCTGGGGGCTACCACAAAGGGCTATAACGCTCTGGGAGTGCTACAGAGACCAGAGACCGCTAAAGAAGAAATACAGCGCACAGAACAGGGGGACATTATAGCCAGCTCCCCCTCTTTGGCTGGAGCGGATACCCTCATAACCCAGACAGGGAAAGAGTACAGGCTTAAGGAAGCTCTGGAGACCATAGCGGGGGAATATGACTACTGTATTATTGATACCCCGCCCGCTCTGGGGATACTTACTATAAACGCACTCACAGCTTGCACAGGGGCTATTATTCCCTCACAGGCAGACATATACAGCCTACAGGGAATAAGCCAGCTCAACAGCACTATAGAGACAGTACGGAAGTATTGCAACCCCTCTTTATCCATTATGGGGATAGTGCTAACCCGCTTTAATGGACGCTCTATTATTCGGAGAGAAGTAGCGGAAATGCTGGAGCAGACAGCCGAACAGCTCCATACAAAGCTCTTTAAAGCCAGAATAAGGGAGTGTACCGCTTTAGTAGAAGCGCAAGCCACAAAGCAAAGCATTTATAAGTATTCTCCCAAAAGCAACGCCACAGCCGATTATAAAGCCCTTGTAAATGAAATCTTAGGAGAGGAGTAACCACGATGGCAAAGAAAACATTTAAGGACAGCATTAACCCCGCTATGAGCTTTATATCTCAAGAGAGCATAGACAGGGCAGAGGGAGAAGCCCCCGCAACAGAGGAGACCGCAAAGACCCGCCCCGCCAAAGCTCCAGAGGGCTACAAGCTCAACCCTCTTTATATTGAGACTAAGAGCAAACGCCTACAGCTACTTATACAGCCCTCTCTCCATGAGAAGCTCAAGAGCAAAGCTAAGGCAGAGGGTATAAGTGTAAATGAGCTTGTAAACAGTATTCTACAAGACGCATTAGCAGAGGAGTAATAACAATGGCAGATATTAGAGTATATACGCTGGACGAAGTAGCGGACATTATGAAAGTAACGAAGCGGACGCTTTACAACTACATTAAGGCGGGAACGCTCCACGCTGTAAAGATGGGGAAGTATTGGAGAGTATCAGAGGACAGCCTACAGGCTTTTATCTCTAATGGCACTCCAGTAGTAGACGCTAACAAAAGACCAGAGAACCAGCAGAGACCATAGCAGAATGATACAGGCTAAAATAGCTCTACTTCCGAAAAGATACATTAGCGGAAGTAGAAAAGAGGGTAAAAAGATACCCTACACAATGACGATAAAAGACCGCTGTATGATGATATACACATACAGATATACAGCCACTAAGAGAGAGGGGGCTATAATTTGAAGCCAGCAGAACAGAAAACAGAGTTTATAAGACTTAGGGCAGAGGGGAAAAGCTACTCTGTTATAGCCGATACTCTCCATATCTCTAAAAGCACTTGCACAGCATGGGAGCGGGAGCTTAAGGACGCTATAGCGGAATTGAAACAGGAACAGCTTAACGAACTCTACAGCTCTTACTACATGACTAAGGAAGCCAGAATAAAGAAGCTGGGGGACACGCTGGACAGCATTAACACCGCCTTAGAGGGGGCAGACCTTAGCCAGATACCGCCAGAGAGACTATTAGAATACAAGCTCAAGTATACGGAAGCTCTAAAAGGGGAGTACACAGGGAGCGGAACGCCCTACCAGTTTACAGCCGATAAGATAGAGCCTAAAGATATTGTAACCGCTCTGGGAGACCTCTTAAACAGAGTTAGAGCTGGAGAAGTAACGCCAGAACAGGCTAACAGGGAAAGCACAGTTATAGCTAATCTCTTAAGGGCTTATGACACAGTAGAAGTAAAAGCAAAGCTGGACGCTCTGGAGAGCTTAGTAGGAAGTAGGGGCTAATGAATATAACAACGGAAGCGAGGGCTAAGTAATGGCGAACAAGAACCAGCTAAAGAACCTCTTAAAGAAAAAGGGCTGGACTGGAGAGGAAGTAGGAAAACTTCTTATAGCCAGTATGCTTAACGATATAAAGCAACAGGGGCAACAGGATAAAGAGCCTTTATTTTCTCAATCAGACTTTGAACAGATGGAGAGTAGCCTTACAAGTGATAGGGACTATCTTACTTATGGGGTATACAGAGACCTTTACAGCTCCATTATAGACAGCTTTAACAGAGGGCAAGGGCTTTACCAGCAATTCTTTAACGGCTTTTCCCGCCTTTTTGCGGAGTTTAGAGAAGTAGAGAACGCCGACAACGCACAGAAAAGCATAGATAACACCCCTCTTATTATGACAGAGAGCCAGTATAAACGGCTGGAAGCGGAAGCGGTAAAGACCCTTAGCGGGTACAAGGATAGCTTTTGCGCTCTTATGTTTCATTGTCTGGATAACTTCTTAGAAGCAGACGAAGCCTATATAAAAGAGGAAGCCCCCGCAATATGGGAAGCTCTGGAAGCCACTAAGAAAATACCCGCCACAGGAAACCGCTTTTTACCGCTCTATAATGAGACTTACGGAGAGGGCTACTATAGCCTACCAGATGGACGAAGAAGCGACCAAATGACAGGCGAGGAGTGGCAAAAGACCTTAGAAGAAGAATTTTTGAAAAGCCACAAGCTAACCATAAACGGAGAGCCAGCAACGGCAGAGGAGACAGTACAGCATTATAACCAGAACCGCCTTATTAAGAGCTATGAGCTTTACTTTAAAGGGGCTAAGGCTATCAGAGCGGAGCTTTTAGAGCGGACAGGCAAAGCTCCAGACCTTACGGACGAAGAATTAGAGGAAGCTCTGGAAGATACTATAGACTATGTAGGCAGAGCGGGCTTTAATCCAAACGCCGAACAGATAGCGGAAGCTCTGGACTTCTCAACGCCTACAGAGTGGCACACTTACGAAGAACCGCCAGAGGGCTTAACTCTTTATGACCTCTTAGAGCTGTACCCAGAAGAATTTAGGGGAGCTTTTGAAGCAGACGAAAAGGAAGCCCTAAAGCACTTTAAAAAGGACGCTCCCGCCCTGTATGACGCTCTCAAAGCCTATATAGAGAGTAAAGTACCGCAAGCCAGAGGGCTTAAGCCTAACCAGCTCCACAAGGATATTATTAGCTGGGGGGAGCTTGTTACCACAGGGCTTATAGGCTGTAGCAAACTAATACAGCCAGACGATAAAGAAATTATAGACATAGCCACAAGGGGAGAGGATACAACCGAAAACAAAAGCAAACGCCTTAGAACAGGGCTAAAGGGTATAGCTATCCTTAAACACCCCGCCCCTTTTCAGATGGACGAACAGGGAGACTATATAGAGCAGAAAAGCCCGCTCTTATTCTTCCAAAGCCTTTATACCTTAGAGGGAGACGGAGACAAAATAGCGGAGCTACAGGGCTATATAGACACCCTCATAAACCCCGCTTTAGGCTATCTCTATGCCTTTAATACCCTCATGGAGATTATAGGGAAAGTATACGATTTACCAGAGCTTGCGGAAGTGGCTTATTATGATACTTCCCTCTTTGAAAGTAAAATGAGGGGCTTTAATGGTATGCTTTATATCTTCTACCATGATGTTTACGGCAACGAAGCCGAAAAACAGCACAAGAGAGCCATTATAAAGGAAGCCTTTAGACCGCTGGAAACAGAGACCTTAAAGCCCTCACAGGAAACCATAGAGGAGATAACAACAGAGCTTACAAAGCTGGGGCTTAGTAGTGACGCAAGGAAAAAGCTAAAGTATCTGGACGCATTTATAGACCGCCTTATGAATAGCAGAGAGGGGGCTTTATAAATGGGAGTACAGAATAATAACAGCACAAGGGCAGAGCTGGAAGCCTATAAGAAGAAAACACAAGCGGAGACCCTTAGAGCCTTAGAGGAAGCTGTAGCGGAGACGAAGCCCGCCAGCTCCAGAGTAGCCCCCTCTATTCTCCCTACAGACGATAGAGAAAAGAGTACCTTTAGCACGATAAGACAGGGTACAGCTACTAACGCTCTTACAAAGGTAAAAGCCAGCACGAAGCGGAACACAGTTATAGACCCTATCACAGGGACAGCCACTATAAAACAGGGCAACCTCACTATAACCATTCCAGACTTTACGGAGCTTACAGGCTTTAAAACTTCTACCTACCAGCTCTTAGACGCTCTCACAGTAGCCCTAACAGAGACAGGAGCTAAAAGCCCTGTAGTAGCTCTATCCTTAGAGGAATACATGGCAAAGAGGGGGCTTAAGGACAAAAAGGAAGCCAGAAAACAGGCTACAGACGATTTAGAGACCCTCTTTAACGCTAAAATATCCTTTAAGGAAAAGCGGAAAAAGGGGCAAGAGCAAGACTTCCACGATATAAGGATTATAGACAGCAAGGGCATTAGAAAAGGCATTATAAATGTTTCATTCGGAACAGCCTTTTACAATATCCTTTTAGGCTATCCTATCATGCCTTACCCCGCTCAACTCTGGACGCTCAACAGCAAGCGCAACCCTAACAGCTTTTACCTACTAAGGAAGATAGCAGAGCATAAAAACATGAATGTAGGGAAGAAGAACGAAGATATTATAGCGGTAAAGACGCTCTTAGCTGTAGCCCCTAATCTTCCCTCTTATGCGGAAGTAATGGCAACGGACAGGGCATTAAACAGGCGTATTATAGAACCTTTTGAGCGGGATATGGACGCTCTGGAAGATACCCTAACATGGACATATTGCCACAGTAATAACTCCCCGCTTACGGACGAAGAATTAGCAAGCCTTAGCTATGATACTTTTCTCTCCCTCTTAATAAAGACGGATTGGAAGCTCTACCCAGACCAGACCGCCAGACTTGAGAGAAAAGCGGAGCGGATAGAACAGGCAGAACAGGGGAAGAAGCGCAAAACCTCTAAGAAGAAAAAAGCAGATACAGAGTAGAGGAGAGAGGGCGGGAGCTGGACAGGCTACCCGCTCTTTTTCGCTAATTGGCAAGCAGGGCATACATGGACGCTTTTAGCTGTATGCCTTGTTAGGGGAAGCCCCCTAAAACCCCAAAAGTCGAAAGCTACCCAGAGTATAAAACCCTGTTTTGTGCGAGGGGTGTATTTCGCTCCATTCGGAGAAATCAAAAAAAGGGGGTAACGGACAGCCAACATTTAGAGCCTTTAAGAGAAGAAGCCCTACAAGATATAGCTTTTCACTTACTCCCGCTCCAGACAAAACGGAGAAAAAAGAGGGGGTGAAACACAGCAAAAAGGGGGGTAACGGACAGCAAAAAGGGGGGTAACGGACAGCAAAAAGGGGGGTAACGGACAGCAAGAATTTTTTGAAACCCTTGTAAATACAGGCTTTTTAGCCCCTCTCCAGACCCTAATATAACTAATATAACTAATATATTTAAGTAGCGCACACCGCCCCGCTTGTATGCGGGCGGTATGCTATCATAAAGAAGCCCCAGAGCCTATAAAAAGAAGCTGGGGAGCGGGGTACTCTTTTCCTTAAAGGCTGTAGGGGGTATGCAAATCTCCAGCAGACAGGAAGCGGAAAACGGCGGGGGAGTATCACGCAAAAAAACGCATAATTCAAAGGGGGTATTAACCCCTGTAGAAATCAAAGCCAGAGAGGAACTTTATAGACGATGGACAGACAGGAAGCCAGAGAACAGCTTAAAGAACAGCTTAAGCCTTATGTAGAGAGCATAACCCACAAGAGCAAGGGGGCTAATATGTATGTATGCCCGCTATGCGGAAGCGGTACAGGAAGCCACAGCACAGGGGCTTTTAGCATAAAGGGGACAAGCTGGAAATGCTTTAGCTGTAATGAGGGCGGGGACATTTTCGACCTTATAGGGAAGCATGAGGGGATAACAGATTATAGCGAACAGCTAAAGAGAGCTGGGGAGCTTTTCGGAATATCCATAGACAGCTACAGGGCTACAGCTCAAGAGGATTTTAGAGAGTACCAAAACCAGCCCAAAAGCGAACAATATACACATAACAACATACACACAACAGACTACACACAATTCTTTTTACAGGCTAACAGGGATATAGAAAAGACCAGCTACCACAGAGGGCTTAGTATTGAGACCCTTAACCGCTTTAAAATTGGATATGTAGAGAGCTGGAGACACCCAAAAGCCCCAAACGCTCCAGCAAGCCCCCGCTTAATCATACCTACCAGCAAAGAGAGCTATTTAGCGAGGGATACCAGAGAACAGATACCAGAGGAGCAAAAGCCCTACAGCAAGAGCAAAGTAGGGAGTATTCACCTCTTTAACGCTAAGGCACTCCAGAACGCTACAAAGCCTATCTTTATTGTAGAGGGGGAGCTGGACGCTCTTAGCATTATTGAAGTAGGCGGGGAAGCTGTAGCTTTAGGGACTACCACAAAGGTAAAGAGCCTTTTAGAGATACTCAAGACGAAGAAGCCAGAGCAACCGCTTATTATAGCTCTGGATAATGACGAAGCGGGAGAAAAGGCTTATAAAGAGCTATCAGAGGGGCTTAGAGGGCTTAGTATTCCTTTTTACAGGCTTAACCCCGCTGGAGAGTATAAGGACGCTAACGAAGCCCTACAGGGCAACAGAGAAGCCCTTAGACAGGCTGTAGAGGAAGCGGAGCATATACAGGACGAAGCGGAACAGGCACAGAGGGAAGCGTATCTAAGCACTTCTACCGCTCATTATCTCCAGAGCTTTATAGATGGCATAGCCGATAGCGTAAACACTCCATATATTCCTACAGGCTTTAAGGGGCTGGACGCTGTATTAGATGGGGGCTTATATGAGGGGCTTTACATTGTAGGGGCTATAAGCTCTCTGGGAAAAACAACCCTCATAACCCAAATAGCAGACCAGATAGCACAGGCGGGGTATGATGTTTTAATCTTCTCTCTGGAGATGGCAAGAGCGGAAATAATGGCTAAGAGTATCAGTAGGCACACGCTCCAGCAAGTGCTAAGTAGTGGCGGGGACATTCGGAACGCTAAGACCACAAGGGGCATAACCACAGGGAAACGCTACGAAAACTACAGCAAGACGGAGCGGGAGCTTATTAACGGAGCTATTGTAGCCTATAGCCAGTATGCGGAACACATTTATATTAGCGAGGGAATAGGGGATATAGGAGCGGAGCAGATAAGGGAGACAGTAAAACAGCACACTCTCTTTACAGGCAATACTCCAGTAGTGATTATAGACTATCTCCAAATCTTAGCCCCCTATAGCGAGAGGGCAACGGATAAGCAGAACACAGATAAGGCGGTAATGGAGCTTAAGAGGATAAGCAGAGACTTTAAAACCCCTGTAATAGGGATAAGCTCTTTTAACAGGGCTAACTACTCTGTAGCGGTAACGATGGAAGCATTTAAGGAAAGCGGGGCTATAGAATATTCAAGTGATGTTTTGATAGGGCTACAGCTTAAGGGAGCGGGTAAAAAGGACTTTGACGCAAACGAAGCAAAGAAGAAAAGCCCCAGAGAGATAGAGCTTGTAATACTGAAAAACCGCAACGGAAGCACAGGGGATAAGCTGGGATTTAGATACTACCCGCTCTTTAACTACTTTGAGGAAGAATAAAGGGGGCTACTGTATGGAGTTAGACTTTTCAAAGCTCAATAGTTTAGCCTTTATGGACTTTACGGAGCTACCGCCAGAAAAACAGCCCTCTAAAACGCCTTTAGAGCCATTTTTAGGGACAGAGGAATATAAAACCCCGCCGAACGAAGAAAACGCCTTAGAGGGGCAAATAAACGGCATAGAGGGCATATCTACATTACAAAGACAAGCGGACGCTAACAAAGCGGACAGGGAGCGGGCTTTAGCGGTATACAGGGAGTACCAAAGCAATATAAAAGTATCCTCACAGCTCCAGACAGACATACTAAAGGGAGCAAAGCGGGGAGAGGATATATACAGCTTATTCTTAAAGGCGGTACAGGCTATAAGCCTTATGACCTCTAACACAGCATTTTACAGCCAGCTCAACGATGATATAAGAGCCATATATGGGGCGGGGCTATTAGAGCCTAAGCCCTTAGAGCTGGAGCTGGAAGAAGTACAGGGACGCTTAGAACGGCTTATAGAAGCCAGCAAGCGGGGAACGGAGACAGCGGACAGCCTACAGAGGATAGAGAGGGCTATACAGGCACACAAACAGAGAGCCACAGAGCTAAAAGGAATGATAGAAAAGGCACAGGGCGGGGAGAGCTTAACGGCTTAACCCGCTCCCTTTTTGTAAATAGTGTATGAATATATGAAAATGATACTTGACAAGCGAAAGAAAAACGCTATAATAGAAGATAGTAAAGCATACTCTTAGAGATATACACATAACAGTATACACATAAGAGTATAGAGAGAGGAGCTTACACAATGGAAGCATTAGCCAGAGTACAGAGCGGAAGTATCATAGACAGACAGGAAGTAGGAGCGGAGCTTTTTAACCGCTTTATTGCCTATCTGGATACCACGCCTAAGACCATAGAGACCTATACAAAAGCTCTTAGACAGCTCTTTAGCTACTTCTCTCTTAATGGCATTAGACAGCCCCAGAGAGAGGATATTATAGCCTTTAGAGAGGAGCTTAAAGCCAGCGGACATAAGCCTACAACCATTCAGAACTATATCACAGCTACAAAGCTCTTTTTTAGCTGGACAGCGCAAGAGGGCTACTACCCTAATATAGCGGAACACCTCAAAGGGGCAAAGCTGGACAGGGAGCATAAAAAGGACTACCTCACAAGCAGACAAGTAAAGGAAGTGCTGGAAAGCATTGAACAGGACAGCCTACAGGGGCTTAGGGACTATGCTATATTAACGCTCATGGTAACAGGCGGGCTTAGAGATATAGAAGTATCAAGAGCCGATATAGGAGACCTTAGAACCGCTGGAGAGTTTACTGTACTCTATGTACAGGGCAAAGGCAGACAGGAAAAAACAGAGTATGTAAAAATCTCCCCGCCAGTAGAAAAGGCTATCAGAGCTTACCTTAAAGCCAGAGGAAACACTGGAGAGGAAGAACCCCTCTTTACTTCCCTTAGCAATAACAGCAAGGGGAAAAGGCTTACTACCCGCTCTATAAGCGGAGTGGTAAAGAACAGGCTTAAGGAAGCGGGCTATAATTCAGAACGCCTTACAGCTCACAGCCTTAGACATACAGCGGTAACTCTCTCCCTCTTAGCGGGAAAAGACATAACGGAAGTACAGCAATTTGCAAGACACGCTAATATTGCTACAACGATGATTTATAACCACAGCTTAGATAAGGCTAAGAATAGCTGTAGTGAAGCCATAGCACAGGCTATCTTTTAAAGGCATGATGATAGCTATACACACATAACAGCATACACATAGACAGATAAGGGGGACAGCATGACAACTACAGAAAAGCGGGAAGCTACCCGCCAGAAAAACAGAGAAGCCCGCAAGCTCAAAGAGACGGAAGCCAGAGCAGACAGACAGCTTATAAGGGCTAATCTCTTAAAAGTGCTGGAGAGTGAAGAAGCAACGCCAGCGGAACGGCTGGAAAGTTCTAAGCTCTTAATGGAAGTAAACAAGGCTTTAGGGCTGTAGAGACAGCCTTTATATAAAGCGAAGGGGCTACAGCTCTCCCCGCTAAAGAAGAAGCCATAGCCCCAGACACCGCCGAAGCGGATAAAGGTATTATAGCCTTTTCCGCTCCAAAATTCAATATTGGAGAGGAGTAACCACAATGAAAGAACAGGAAAGACAGGCACAGGAAAACAGGGAACGCTCTACCCCCCCACAGTATCAAAGGAAGATAGAGAACTCTTTGAGCTTATCCTTATTCCTTTATGGGAAGAATGGCAAGACGAACTAATAGAGAGCGGAGAAGATGGGGAAACGCCCGCAAAAGTTTTTAGTGAATATAGCGGAGCTGGAGAGAACAGCCCTTACTCTCTCATGTTTTTAGCCTTTTGCGGGGGCATTGATAAGGGTATGAAGCTATTGGACATTATGAACAGACCGCCAGAGAGGAACTTAGACGATGGCACGAACAGCTTTTAATTATGAGATAGTGGAGAGGATAGCGGTATTAAGCCAGAGCGGGGATACCAGCAAAGAGCTTAATAAAGTATCCTACAACGGAGCAAGCCCTAAGTACGATATTAGGAGCTGGAGACGGACAGACGGAGAGGAGAAGCTATTAAAGGGCTTAACTCTCAATGAGGAAGAAATGGAAGCCTTAAAACAGGCTTTAGCTAATCTCTAATACAGGGGGCTTAACAATATGGATAAGAGGAGAAAAGACCCGCTCCAGCTTGCGGAAGAAGCCAGCAAGGTAATTAACGCACAGGCAGAGGAGACACAGCGTGAGCTTAATAAAATGGCTGTAGAACTCTCTGGAGCGGATATAACGCCTAAGAGCTGGATAAAGCCTAATAGGGAAGTGCTGGAGAACGCCACTAAAAGAGAAGCACAGGGAGACCCCGCCAGCTCTGATAACACTATTAAAATTGTATTCGGAACAAGCGGAGAGTACCCAGACGGCACACGCTGGGAGCGGGACGCAACGCCAGAGGAAGCGGAAGAATACGAAAGCTGGAGCAAGTAGGAGAGGAGCGGGAGACCATGAACATATTAGCGGTAATCAACCAAAAAGGGGGAGTAGGGAAAAGCACAACGGCTTTAGCCATTGGAGCGGGGCTTATCCTTAAAGGCTACAGAACCCTCTTTATTGACTTAGACGCACAGGGCA
>Ga0326513_10003833_pt1 | contig 10831 bp, 13 predicted proteins | sample 2_2465_0518_D_FD_203654 | JGI IMG/M metagenome (GOLD analysis project Ga0326513, IMG submission 203654) | Bovine rumen microbial communities from UC Davis, California, United States - 2_2465_0518 | ecosystem: Host-associated > Mammals > Digestive system > Stomach > Rumen | place: USA... | reverse complement strand
ATTAGGTGATTTAGAAAACGCTAAAAGTGATAGAGCAGAATTATTAGAAAAATTCAGAAGTATGTATCTTAAAGAACCTGAACGTAAGAAAATATGGATAGGTAAAGGTACAATGTAAAAAAAAAATGGATAGAATGATTGATTTCATTCTATCCATTTAATTTTAATGATTATAATCCATAAATATTACCATTATTTTCAAAGAAGATTAATATTAATCCTACTCTTCCATTCTTAAAAGCATTAAATAGAATTTGTTTCTTTTCAAGTTCATTTAATTGAGTTTCATATATGAAAAACATTTTACATGAACTTTCAAAATCTAAATTTGTATTATTAAGAATTTTTAAAAACTGAGCTAACATTTCACTATCTTCTTCTGATTCATACATGATTCTACATTTATCATATTGCTCACATTCATGCTCTTCTTCACAGTAAGTTTGTTCAAATCTAAATTTATCTTTAGGAGTCAACCTATTAAATAAATCATATAATTTTATAAATTCTGAGTCAAGTACATTAAATTCTTCTAACTGATTTAGGAAAGCATCAACTTTTTCTTTATCAACACTCATATCTATACTTCCCTTCTTGCATTATTTATTATAAAGTTTTTCATAAATAATACTCTTTAATAGGATATTTAAGTTCTTCAATATAATAACCTTTTTCATTCATTACTTTATGTATAATTTGTCTTTCACTACATAGCTTACTTGGTACTTCATATACCATAAATACTGCTATTGGTTCTTCTTTAAATCTTAATTGTCGTTGTACACGATCACAAATTACTTGAAGTTTCATAATCATTTTATCATAATTAATTTCCTCAAGTTGTCTTTGATAAGTCTTTAAAAAGTCACATTCATTTGGTCCACTTTCTAGACAAAAATCAGTTCCATGACATAAATTAGCACAATCTTTATTAGGTACTAATTCAGATATCCTTAATCCATTAACAACTTCATTCTTATCTAAGAAATTATGTTTAATAGATTGATAGTCATGAAACCAATCAGGATCATACATAGCTGTAGAAAAAGGTATCATATATGGTTTAAAATTTCTTATCTGATAGAAATAACTAGTTGCTAATTTCATCTTCATTATAATTTTCTATATAAAATTTTTTAAATTTATCAGATGTAAGAAATTCCAATTCATTATTAATAAGAATATTATTCATATTGTAAATTGGATAACCATACATTTTAGCTATAGCAATTTCTGCTTCACAACCATAACTAATTTTTCCTTGAATTTTCCTATTAAAGTATTGATCTACAATATATACTTTATCAGCTTTTGCCATTAATTTAATATCTTTACCAAGATATTCTAAAGGAAGTTTTCCTTCAGTAAAATCCAAATTATCTATAAAATATAATGGATGTTTATCATCATAAAAACTCATTATTCTCTTAATGGCATGATTTCTTATAAGAATTATTTCTTCTTTAGATAAAGAAGACATAGGTTGACTTATGAAAATATTTATAGTTTCCATAATTATGTCTTAATATTTAAGTCATCCTTTCATGTTAAATTTAAATCATCATTTAATAAAAAGCTTCCACTATATTTATTATTAGATGATTTATCTTTACTATTCTCTTTTCTTTCAGTATATAATTCTTCTTTACTATTACTATATCTTTCTATTACATCATACATATGAGGATTATTTGCTTTAATACTATAAAACTCAATATTACATGGTTCAGTTAAATAGTTATTAAATTCTTTAAATCTTTGTAGCATATTATTCATTATAGAAATGGAACTGCTAATATATGATTTCATAAGATGATCATCTATAACAGTTCCATTTAATAATTTATAATACCAGAATCGATCTTCATCAATTCTATATGTCAAAGTATATTTTATAATTTCTTCACGTTTTTTCTTAAAGAAGAATAGAAAAGGAACAGTTTCAATTTTTGATATAGTAATTTCATATAATTTAATTTCTGATAACATAATTTCTTCTTTTACTTTCCTTTCTTATTCTAAAGATTCTTCAAAATCTCTAGTATCATCATTTAACTTACTGTTTCTTATTATGGTTTAATCATTATTATTTGCTTCAATTATCTTTCCTGTATCACTATAATAAAAATGATTTGTCTTCACAAATGGAGACAAGCATCCCGTCATCATATATTTTATATTGACTATGTCTTCTATGATTCCTTTTTCCTAATGTACTCTAATTTCCTAATTGGATTTTGATAGTCGATGAACATTTTATGTCTTAATCATCTATTTCAACTTTAAAGTTAATAAGAGCATTATATAAATCTTTAAATTTATATTTATTTGTCTTAAAAGCTTTAATTCCATTTTCTTTAATAAAGATTTTTTTATATTTTTCTGCTAACTCATGTATATATTCTTCTTTAAGAGATTTATAACAATTAAAAGCTTCTTCTTTAGTTTTGAAACCTCTAATTTTAGTTCTCTTACCACCTTTATCTATACATGCTATATAAAGACTACAATTTTTTTCTTTTCTAACACCAATAGGTAATTCACTATTCCTATTTCTTTCATTTGATATCAATGCTTTATTTATAGTAATTGGAACAAATACACAATTTTTAGATGTATAAATTTTATTTTTCTTAAATAAAATATCTTTATCCAAATTCATTTTCTCATTATTAATTGTATAAAAATATTTATCATAAAATTTTTTAAAATTACTATAATTTAAAAAATTTCTTCCTACAGTAACTTTTTCATAGCTAGGAAGTTTTTCTAATTCTTTTTTATTATAACATCTTTTAATCATATCGTTCCAAGATTTATAAGCATCACATTTAGAAAATCCACTCGAATACTCACTTCCAATATATCCAACACCTTCAACAGTAGGTTGATAAGGATTTTTTACTCCATTTTTTAATATATTTGTCATACTAGTGTAATATTCATAACCACCTTCATATTTAATTTTTCCATTTTTAGAAACTATTTTTCTTTTATCTAAAAATCTTATAAGTACTCTACTTGAATTTTCAATTTCTATTATTTTAAATGGTGTTATATTTGCTGATCTTTTTCCAGTTAAATTTACTTTATTAAAGTTTTTAGGATTTTTAGGATCAAATATCATTCCTAAATATTTTGAACTAGTTTTCATATAAATTATCTCCTTAAATATATTTTATTATATTTAAGTTATAATTTTATCAAGGCATAATTTTGATTCAGCTACTAAGCTGAAATTAAGGAATTATTTATTAAAGATCCAAGAATGACAAAAATTTTTAAATTTATAACCTTGTCAAGGTCTCCTGGATCTGAATTACTTATACTATTAAGTGAAAGTCTTCCAATATGACTTATATGAATTCCACGATAATAAATACTAACTGTTTTTCTACTTCCCTCTCCGAGAGATTGCGGCTAAGTATATTATATACTCATGACTATTTCTTAATTGATTCATTTTCCTATTTGTACTCTACTTAATCACTTGATTGTTCGATAGTCGATAAACTTTATAATTAGCTTGGAATTATCTTCCAAATTAAAAATCTTTGATTAAGAGGCTCGCAATAATTTACCTCTATTACTAAATCTTAAACTACAATTAAAGAGATCCATATCATTAGTTGCATTATTAAATCTAAGCAACTTAGATTTCTGTAATTCAGTTATGATTACCATAGGATTAGGTTTAAGAATAGACTTAAGCTTATTCATATTAATAGTCTTACTATTAAGAATTCTATAAGTACTTGTTGACATCTTACTTACAAATGGGAAGATAATATATTCACAAAGTCTAAGTCTCTTATTAAGAAGACTAAGATTATCTTTTCTCATAAGACTATCAAAATTATTCATCATCCATTTAAGAAGATGAAAGATATCTTGTTTATCTTCTTCACTTATAAGAAGATTCTTCTTAGTACGTTCATCTAAGATACGTTTAAAACTGAGAATTACTGTTTCAGCTTTAGTCTTCTGATTATTAGTATTCTTAGTATAAATACTTCCAAGTTTTACTACCCAGAAATCTTTATCATTAATTCTATCAATAGTAAATTTCTTATTAAACATATCAAGAACACATACTACAAAATTCTTAAATGTTATATCATTATTGAATTTATTTCTACTTACAGATACATAATAAGCTTTATTAATAGAGAATAATATTCTCTTATTAGTATCTACTTTTCCTAAATTCTTTTCACTTACTATCTTTATATTCTTTTCATAACCAAAGAATTTAATAGTTTCTTCAAATCCCATATTAGCAAAATAATAATATAGAAAATTATTTTTATGATTAAACAGGTTTACCATATATACTCTACCTGTATAACTATTATCATCTATATCTGTAACTTTTACATTACTTTTCATTTGAAGGATAATACTCATTAGCAAAGATTTAAGTATAACACTATTCTTAGTATTATACGTACTTATCTCGACATGCTGATAAATAGGGAAATACTTATTACCATTTAGTATGAAGTAGTAATGATTTATCCATTTAGGAATAAATAATGGCATAGATACATTACTAGTATTTCCATTATAATTTATTGTAAAATTAAATATTACAAGATTTAATCTATTATCAGTAATACTTACAGTCTCTTGTTTTCTAAATTTATTTTCATCAGTAATGAGTTCATATCCATTGTAAGTAATATAAGGAATAGTCTCTAATGCCCTACACGTATCTTCCAAATATTCCAACATATTATCTCGTTCTCTTAAACCATATATAATTTCTTCATTAAATTTGTTGGGCTGACTATTCTGAAATTCTGCTAACCATTTTTGTTGAAGTTTAGGTTTCTTTCTTACAATGTCTTTCACAACACAAAATCTCCTTTCTTTTCTTCATACAGTTATATAATATATGAATATTTATAGAAATATATTTTTGTTTATGGAAATTTGAACTATAAAATTTTAAATTTTAAGGTTCATATTGATATTTTATTGCTAAAAAATTTAGGTTTATAATAACATAAAGATAAAGGGAGTGAAAATTAATCACTTTACTATATGTAACTAGAAAAATAAAATTAAACAAGAAAGTAGGTAAAACAGTTATGAACAAAACAGAGATGGCTCAGGCTCTCGTATCAAAACTTGATTTCGTAAAGACACAGAAGAATGCTAATCTCATTATTGATGCATTCTGTGATATCATCGGTGAATCTCTTAGAGATGGTGATTCAGTTCAGATTATGGGATTTGGTAAGTTCAAGGCAAGTCTTGTAAAAGGTAGAGAAGGAAAGAATCCACAAGATCCTGATTCTACAATTACAATTCCTGATCTTTACAGAATTTACTTTTCATCAGGTCAGGCTCTTAAGGATAAGGTTAACGAGTCTCTTAAGAAGTCTTCTAAGAAGAAAGCAGCTGCTCCTGCTAAGGCTGGAAAGAAGTCTGCTCCTGCTAAGAAGTCAGGAAAGAAAAAGAAGTAATTTGATCATGTAAAAATAATCAATTCTCCATAGGATATATAATTATCCTATGGAGAATTTTATTACATAGTTATTATAGAGACTATTACATAAATACAAATTATTAAAGTTATAAAGCATAATAATAATAATGTAATATTTTTCTTATTTTTTATAATAATTATTTCCTTTATATAAAGTATTAAAGTATATTTACTACATTAATTATCTAAAAATTCAATAGCAACTACTCTATCATCATAAATTTCTTGAGTATTCATATCATCAAGTACAAGTATTACTTTTTCACCTTTTTCACATTCAGGTGGATCTAATACTTTATACAATAATCCATTAGTATTAGTATCTTTTCCTATAAAAATTTCACTATAATCATAAGAACAAATTGCATTTGTTTTATATGTATTTCCAACAACATCAGTTGTTACAATATAATTACTATCTCTTGCAGCTTTTTCTCCTATAATTTCTTTACTTTCATTTCCATTTACTATAAGAGTTTTAAAAATAATTACTGTAAAGATTAATACTATTAAAAATAAACTTAAAATATAAGCAATATAAGATTTTTTCATTTGTTTTCTCCTATTTAGTTTTTAGTCACAATATTCAGTTTTAAATTTTTCTTTTAATGAATTAAACATTTCATTTAAAGTAAAAAATATTTCTTTTATACATATTATAGTACTTTTAATACTACATTCTAATATTATTAAAGGAATTAAAATTATTATCAATATAAAATTTATAAAAAAGTCAAAATATTTCATTATATTCCTTTTTATTTTAATTCTTCAAATTCGTAAACTTTTCCATTATCCATACTTAGAGTTTTCTTTACATCAATAATTCTTTGATTTGAACTTCCCCTATAATTTAAATTTACATTATGTAAATCTTCTATAAATGGACCATCTACCATAACTTCAATATTACGTATAATTTCTATAGTTGAATCTGGAAGGTATGGAATATGTTCCCATACATAACCTGTATATATCCAAATATTTTTATTAATATAAGTATCTTTTACTCTTTTGACTAATCTTGCTACATCTGGTTGATTATATTCAACCATAGGTTCTCCACCAAGAATAGTAAGACCACTTATATAAGATTGTCCTAATTTTTCTATAATTTCATCTTCAATATCTTTAGTAAAAGGTTCTCCATAATTTCTATCCCAAGTATGTTCATTAAAACAATTTTTACAATGATGAGGACAACCTGATACAAAAAGACTAATTCTTACTCCTGTTCCATTTGCAATATCACAATATCTAATACCACTATAATTCATAATTTAATTAAGACTTCCTTTTCTTATTATATTAATCACAACTATCACCAAGATCAAATTTTACAAAGTATTTACCATCTTTTTCAATTACTCTTTCATTATATACACCATACCCACAAATCTCAGATGATTTAAATACCTTTCCATAATCTTCTTTTGAGAGAGTCTTTAAATTTCCTCTCATTTCACATCTGTCAAAGACTTCTTTACTAATTTCTCTTTCAAGTCCATACTTCATGTCTTTAATTCTCCTTAAAATTTTAATATTATAATTTATTCCTTTATAATAATATATTATTATAAATTCTTTCAATAGTAAAAATAAGATACTAGATAATTTATTTTATCTAGTATCTTATTATTTATTTTAAGCTTTTAATTTAGACCATGTCTTTTTTCCTACTTCACCATCATGTTCTATTGGATTATTAGGAAATACTTTCATTTGAAATTGTAATACTGTATTTTTAGTTGTTGGACCGAAACATCCATCAATAGCTATATTATATCCAAATTTATTTACTAATAACCATTGTAAATACTTAACATCAGTTCCTCTAGAACCAACTTTAAGTAATTTATTACTTTCAGGATAAGGACATACTTTAGAAGATTTAACTACATTATCATATTTATATAATTCATTTTTTTCTATAATCTTTAATACATTTTTTATATAATGAGGATCTGTTGCATATTTTCCTGCAATAATAGCTCTAAGACTATCTTCATAAGATACTGAATTTAAAGTATCTTTATATCTAGGTAAGGAACATAGTAAATCCATATAATCTTCTATGCTATTTTCCAAACTATCATATTCTCTAAACCAATCTTTTATCTTAGTTGGATTCTTTCCATCATAATATTCAGTAGTACCTGATTTATATCCTCTTCCACTCCAAGCAGTTCCATATTTTCTTCCTGAACCTACTTTTACTCCAAATATAGAATTTGCAGATATCATTTTCTTAGTAGTACCCCAACCTGTTTCATAACATGCTTGTCCTATTGTAACACTTGCATATAATTTATTATTATGCTTTAGTATCTGTTTTTGTACTAAAGGAATTATTCTTGAAAGAAATTCAGCTTGCTGTGCTTTTGTAGCTGACATAGTAGTTTCTCCTTTCTTTTTTATCAATATATTATAAATTAAATATAAAGTTTTATTTAATATATTATTAACAAAAGTGAAAGGAAATTCTAAATAATGGGAGAAAGAATAGTTGTTGGTTATTGGGATTGTCCATATTGTGGTAGAAAAGGAATTAAAGGAACTATTTATGATTGTCCTGGATGTGGAAGACAAAGGGGAAAAGAAACTAAATTCTATATGAAAGCTCATAAAGAATATTTAGATAATGATCCTAAATATAAACTTGTAGATTGGTATTGTGAATACTGTGGTTCTTTGAATTCAGGAACTTTAAATAGATGTGAAAATTGTGGTTCTCCAAAAGAAGAAGCTAAAGATGATTATTTTACATTAAAAGAAAAAGAAAAGAAACAAAAAGAAGAACCTAAAGAAGAAATTAAAAATGATATTGATGAATTAGTTTCTTCTGTCAAAAATATGGATGAAATTAATAAAGAAATTGAAAAAGTAAATGATGAAATTCAAACTAATCTTAATAAATTTCAAGAAATTATAAAAACAAAAGATAAACCTAAGAAAAAAGAAAAAAGATATGATAATTTTACCTTATTAGATACAATAAAAAGAAAATTCAAAAAATATAAAAAAGAAATTCTTATAGGTTCTTTTTCTTTAATTGGAATAATCTTATTAGGGTTCTTTATTAAAGCATTAGTTACTCCTAGAACTTATGAATATGAAGTAACTGATATGCAATGGCAATCTAATATAGAAGTTGAAGAATATAAAACTGTAAGAGAAAGTGATTGGTCAGTTCCTCCTGGTGGTAGAGTTGTTTATACTAGAGAAGAAGTTTCAGGTTATGTAGAAGTAATAGATCATTATGAACAAGTACAACATTCAAGACAAGTTCAAAGTGGTGGACATTATGTGACTCATCATTCTATAACTTATACAGATAATGGTAATGGAACTTTTACAGAACATGATAATTCATATAATGAATATGTACCTGATTATACTACTGAGTATTATTATACTTCAGAACCTGTATATAGAGAAGAACCTGTTTATTCCACTAAATATTATTATGATATAGATAAATGGGTATATAAAGAAACTTTAAGTATTACAGGTAATGATAAAAAACCATACTATGATAAATTTATTCCTAATGATAAATTAAGAGAATCAAGAAGATATATTAAATATAATATGACAGGTAATCAAAAAGGAGATCTTCTATTTACTAAAAAAGATAGTAAGATAGAAACTTATGCTTTAAATGAAAATGATTATAAAGAGATTTATGTAGGAAATAAACTTGAAATCATAGTAAAATTAGGTAATATAATTGAATACAAAGTAATAAGTTAAAAGCGTAATAAATATACTTATAAAATTATATTATATTTGTGATAAAAGGAATGTATGATTTCAAAGGATAGTTGATCATATGTTTAACAGGTGGCGACCTTAAACCGCAAAGTTAAAACTATCCATATGAAAAAAGAAAGGGGTATATGAAGTTATAGATTAGCTCTTCATATATCTAACAGGTGGCGACCTTAAACAGCGAAATGGTGCTAATCACTTCTCATTCATCAGAGAAGTAAGAATAAAAAACATTAGATAATCTTTAAAAGATTATCTAATGTTTTTATGAAAGGAGTGATGACCTTTCTTTTTTTTATAATTTAATAAGATTGTATTCTTTAGTTCCTATACCAAGTTCTTCTGCATAATCTAAGATTTTAGTTCCTTGTCTACTTTCTATCCTTCTAACAAAATGATCTCGTCCTTTATCCTGTGATTTATATATCATATCAACACAAGCTTGATCAAGAGCAACTGGATCTGTACTCATAAGAATACCAATATCTTTCATACAAGGATCTTCTGCTTTAGCACAACAATCACAATCAACAGATAAATTCTTCATTATATTTATATAAAAAATCTTACCTTTATAATATTCATTGATTGTACTAGCTGCTTCAGCCATAGCTCTAAGGAACTTTTCTTGTGGAAATCCTCCTTCAACTCCTACAAATTTACCTGCAGGAACTCCATGAATATTTCTCTTACCATAAGAACTAGCTAAACCTATAGATATATTCTTCAAAGAACCGCCAAAACCAACCATAGGATGACCTTTAAAATGAGAAAGAACTAACATACTATCATAGTTTTCCATTCTTCTTCCTACAAAGTTTTTATTAATAACTTGTCCATTAGGAATATCTAATACTAAATCAGGTTTTTCTGAATCAAGAATATCTACACTAAAATTCTTTAACCAACCATGATCATATAAGATTTTTCTATGATCTTCAGTATTAGTTCTTTGACCTTCATAAGCAGTATTACATTCTACTACTATACCATGAACATAATCAATTATAGGTTTCCAAAAATCAGGTTTAATGAAATTCTGATTACCACTTTCTCCTGAATGAAGTTTAACTGCAACTTTTCCTTCTAAATCAATATTCATTGATTTAAACATCTCTAATACTTTATCACCATTTAACTCAGATGAAAAATATATATTAGGAATATTATCAGAAGATTCAGATAAGGCTTTCATTACTTCTTGTTTATTTACTGATTGAACTTCATAATCTTTTAGAATACCATGATTTATATCAATATTACTTTGAACTAACTTTTCACTATCAGAAATCTTTTCATTATCAATATTAGCAAAACCGACTTCACCATCTTTCATAGTTACAGTAAGTCTATCTTTTAATAAATCAGGTTTATTCTTTTCATTAATATCTTTTTCAGTTAATTCATATTCTTTTAAATCATATGGTCTTCTATCTTCTTCTTCATTATATTTTTTAATACGTTTACTACCTTTAATTATATCTTGATAAGTTCCATATTGAATTCTATCAATTATTTTTCCAAATAAAGAATTATCATAATTCATAGTATTTTTCTTATATTTTT
>Ga0326513_10003832_pt1 | contig 10833 bp, 7 predicted proteins | sample 2_2465_0518_D_FD_203654 | JGI IMG/M metagenome (GOLD analysis project Ga0326513, IMG submission 203654) | Bovine rumen microbial communities from UC Davis, California, United States - 2_2465_0518 | ecosystem: Host-associated > Mammals > Digestive system > Stomach > Rumen | place: USA: California... | reverse complement strand
GTGTAAACCCATGCTGACGGGCACGTTCAGCCACTCCTACGGCACTGATGATACCGCCAAGGATGTTATCCTGCTTACAGCTGATGCTCAGCGAGAAGGCATCCTTCGTACGACTGAGGAAGAAGGATGATGCACGTCCTGTAGCACTCTGGAACGGAGGCACAGGGAGCTGGCGCAGCTCTACCAGACGGTCGTTGAGCATGGTGCCTATCAGACCGTCGATATAATTATCGCGCAGGTACTTCTCAGAGTTTTTCTCACTGTCGGGAGTAGCCTCACGCTTCTGGTAGAGATGACAGAGGACAACAGGCTGCTCGGCATCCTTCTCTATGCATACAATCATAGAGTCGTTGTCGTTGACAGGATAATATATGCGTTCTGCGGCATTCTTCGGCATAGGGATCGACGAGAAGGTCTTCTTGATCTTCTTCTCCATCTTGTTGACATCGAAATCACCCACCACGATGATAGCCTGCAGGTCGGGACGATACCATTTATGATAATAGTCACGCAGATCCTTATAAGGGAAATGGTCTACTATATCCATCGATCCGATTGGCATGCAGTCTTCATACTTCGTGCCCTTATACACCTTTGGCATAGCCTGCTCCATCAGTCGTTGTACAGCCATGCCTGCACGACGTGTGCGCCACTCCTCGTGGATGACACCACGCTCCTTGTCGATCTCTGCATCTTCCAACAGCAGATAATGGCTCCAATCGTGGAGCACCAACAGACAGGAGTCGATGATACCCTCACGCTTCAGAGGGGCTGAGCCGATATGATATACCGTCTGGTCGATAGAGGTATAGGCATTGAGGTTAGCACCGAACTTCACACCGATGGTCTCACACCAGGGCACAATACCCAGACGCTTGCCCTTGCCGGGGAAATTCTTCGTACCATTAAAAGCCATGTGCTCCAGGAAATGTGCCAGTCCGCGCTGACGGGGTTCTTCTTGTATGCTTCCTACTCGCTGTGCAATGTAGAAGTCGGCAAGTCCGGCTTCCTTGGCATTGTGGCGGATGTAATAGGTCATGCCGTTCTTCAGCTTTCCCTTACGCACGGTAGGATCCTGTGGCAGTGTCTGGGCAGAAAGGTTGGTAAAACCAACCAGCATCATAATTGTAGCGAATGTTATTTTCTTCATTTTCCTTAGTTTTTTGGTTGCAAAGGTACAAAAAAAACAGCAAACTCATAACATAAAAAAGTCCCAGAACCTAAAAATCATCCTTTTTAGGTATTGCGCATTTAAGCGGTTCGTAGTAATTTTGCAACATCAAAGAAGACATGACAAAAAGAGTATTTACCACCATCATATATATCCTGTTTTTCGTGGTTACTATCGTAGCTCAGCAAGTGACCATAGCAGGAAAAGTTGTCGACGAGAAAAATCGGCAACCAATAGAATTTGCCAGCATTCTGATGAAGGAGAATGGGCGCTGGGCCATTACTGACAGTAATGGAAACTTCACCATTAAAGGGGTTTCTACGGGTAAGTCTACGATGATCATCCAGTGTCTGGGTTATGCCACACAGACATTCTATTTGACCATAACGAAAGACATACCGAAAATGAATATCAAATTGAAGGAGGAGAGCTTAAAACTCGACGAGGTGACAATTACTGCACGACGAAAACAGGACGAAGCCACCACCTCGTTTACCATCGACAGAGCTGCACTCGACCAGCAACAGATACTCAATATAGGGGATGTTACGACTCTGCTCCCAGGTGGAAAGACCATCAATCCATCGCTGATGAGTGACAACCGTTTCTCGCTGCGCAGTGGCAGTCAGGAAAGGGGTAACGCATCATTTGGTACTGCCGTAGAGATTGACGGTGTAAGACTTGACAACAACTCCATGAGCGGTGAGACTGCCGGTGCCTCTACACGTAATATCAGCGCATCTAACATAGAGAGCGTAGAGATTGTTACAGGAATCCCTTCCGTTGAATATGGCGACCTGTCAAACGGTATAGTAAAGGTAAACACCCGAAGAGGTAAATCGCCATTCATAGTAGAGGGAAAGATAAGTCAGCTTACCCGACAGATAGCACTTAACAAGGGTTTCGATCTGAGCCACAGCAGAGGATTGCTAAACGTATCGTTAGAGCACGCACGCTCTTTCAGCGATGCTGCTTCGCCCTACACCGCCTACCAGCGTAACATTATCTCGCTGCACTACATTAATGTGTTTATGAGAGATCGCATGCCACTGACGCTGAATATAGGAGTGACAGGTAACATTGGAGGTTACAGTTCGAAAGCTGATCCCGACGAGATGCTTGACGATTACCAGGAGACCCGCGACAACACTATTCGCGGTCACTTCGACATCAACTGGCTGCTTAACAAGTCGTGGATTACTAATCTTACGCTAAAAGGTTCTTTATCATATGCCGACAAGAAATCGGAGGACTACTACACTACCAGCAGTGCTTCTGCACAGCCTTACATCCACTCCACGGAGCAAGGCTATTTCATAGCTACCGACTACAGTGATAATCCACAGGCAGAAATAATCCTGAGTCCTACAGGTTATTGGTATGTAAAGAGACTGAACGATTCGAAGCCGATGTCGTGGTCGTTGAAACTAAAGGCAGAGAAGAATGCCTCGCTAGATGTAGGAAAGTCTACCGTCAGGAATCACCTCATGATAGGTTCCGACTTTACCGGCAGCAGAAATGCCGGACGCGGAACTTACTACGACGATATGAGAGTGGCCCCCTCCTGGCGCGAATACCGATACGACGAACTGCCGACAATGAACAACCTGGCTCTTTATGCCGAAGACAAGATAATGATACCTACAGGCAAATTATCTACATGGGAACTTACAGCAGGACTTCGCGACGACATCACCTTTATCAGCGGATCAGACTACGGCACAATAAGCAGTCTGTCGCCCAGAGTGAACAGCAGATACATTTTCTGGAGGAATCGCCGTAAGCAACTGGTAAACAGTCTTACAGTACATGCCGGATGGGGCAAGAGCGTAAAGCTGCCTTCATTCCAGATATTATATCCCACTCCAGGATATTCAGACCGTCTGGCTTTTGCATCTACAAGCACCAGCGACAACCGTTCGTATTACGCCTACCATACCTATGTATCGAAAGCTCTATACAACCCAGATCTGCGATGGCAGTTCACTAACCAGACAGACATAGGAGTAGAAATGGACATAAAAGGCACCCATATATCATTGTCGGCCTTCCATCATAAAACCAGCCGTTCATATATGTCTACCGACGTGTTTACACCCATGACCTACAGATACACTCCACCATCATCGCTTAATGGCTCAGGCATAGACGTGGCTAACCGCAGGTTCAGTGTAGACCAGCAATCGGGTGTTGTAACACTGAGCGACGCTACAGGTGCTGTACAGTCGAAAGAACTCGCCTATACCGACCGTAACACCTACGCAGTAAACAACCGCTATATTAACGGCAGCGATGTAAACCGCTACGGACTTGAGTGGATAATAGACTTTGCACAGATAAAATCGTTGAGCACAAGTGTGCGCATAGACGGTAACTACTATTATTATAAAGGTGCCGACGATATGCTCTTTGCCGACATCCCATTAGGAGTAAGCACCACCATGACAGGCAATGTGCCATACGGTTATGTGGGCTGGTATCGCGGGGCAAGTGTTACCGGTACAGGTAGCAGCGCCAGCGCATCAGTAAGCAACGGAACAGTTACAAAGCAGGCAAACCTGAACCTCACACTTACAACGCATATTCCGAAGATACGTATGATTGTATCTCTGCGCCTTGAGTCATCGCTATACAACTATCGCAGACTGATAAGCGACTATAGCTTCGATGACGACGGGCTTGCGGCTGTTTATCCAGAATACTACACTACATGGGGCAATCCCACAGAACTTATTCCGTTTGCCGAGAAGTACCTCTGGGCTCGCGATAACGACGTAACACTTTACAACGACCTCTCGAAGCTTTTTGTGCATGCCAACTATCCATACGTTCTGAACCCGAACCGTATTTCAAGCTACTATTCAGCAAATCTGAGTGTAACAAAGGAGTTGGGCGACCACATATCACTGTCGTTCTATGCCAACAACTTCTTCCGCAACATGAGTATAGTACATTCATCGCAGACCGATCTGGATACATCGCTCTTCAGCAGCGGTTATATTCCAAGTTTCTACTACGGTATGTCGTTAAGACTGAAATTATAGTTATCCATTAATAAAACAATTAGAAATTTTAAGCATTATGAAGAAATTAAGTTATTATCTCGGTGCAGCTGCCTCTTTAGCACTCGCAGTATGCATGAGTATGTCACTCAGTTCTTGTGCAAAAGAAGACAACCCTAGTGGTGACGTCAAGCCAAGTGGTTCACCTAAAGTAGTTTTCAAGGAAATCAATATCGGTGGAGGCTTTAAGAAGATTGAAGACGGTAAGAGCTATAGCTGGTGTAAGGCCATCACTCTTTACAACAACAGCGATAAAGCAGTAACCCTCAAGAATCTTGCGATGGGTGCAGTTCCTCCTGCTAATGCACACGCTCCAAACAATTACAGTTATGATGAGAGTGGCAAACTGAAATGGGCAGGTGCCAACTACACCCCAGTATGGGCAACAATATGGTATATCCCCGAGATTACCATCCAGCCATATAGTGATGCAGTGATAGCTGTCAATGGTGCCATCGACCACTCTGCAATTGCCACGGGCGCCTTTGACCTGAGTAATGCCGGTTACGCAATGTACGACCCAGAGAGCGGTCTTAACAATGCCAGTGCCTACCCGACACCATCGGCTTCTATTCCTGCCTCTAACTACTGGAAGGCAATCATGTTTGGAAGTGGCAACGCATGGGCTGTCAGCATCATGTCGCCAGCACTCATCCTCTTCGAAGTACCTGCAACACACAATCTGGCCGATATGGCAAAGGCAGAGGAGAATTTCTACTACGACGGACAGGAGAAGCAGTCTCAGCTGTGCATAAAGATTCCAAATGCATGGATTCTCGATGGTGTGGAGTTCTATCGCGTGGGATTAGAGGCTGACAGCAAGAAGCGTCTTGACACGACAATCGATGCCGGCTACGGTCTATACAACAGCAACAAGCAGTACTCTGCATACCGTAATGTAGACAAGACTGCTACTGAGGCAATTGCTGAGAATGCCGGAAAGCTGGTTTACGACTACGATCAGGCCGTAGAGGGCACAAATGATCCAAGCAGTATTGATGCAGCAGCATCTATAAAGAACGGTGCAAAGATTGTATATCAAGATACAAATAACTCTAGTGCAGACTTCCATCTCCGCAAGACCTGGTCGTTGAAGTAAATGAGGAAATTACTATATATAATAGCTCTGGCACTATTTGTTTGTGCCTGTGATTACGACGAGACACTGGAAACGTGTGCCGTTGAGGTACAGTTGGTATACCCAGAAAACAGCATTGATCCCTACGCAGGGGTGCGCGTTGAACTGAAGGATGCCAATGCCAGTATTTTCGTCAACTCCACAGATGCTAACGGGACGGCACGTTTCAGCGTGCCTCCCGGCATCTATGAAGCCAGCAGCATGTCTCGCCATAACGACACCACAGGCGAAACCTGGTGGCAATATAACTTCAATGGTGTAAGGAGTATGATTATCATATCGCCCGGCAATACCAACAAGATTCAGCTAGACCTGATGATGTCTAAGAAAAGAATCGTTCATTAACAATAAGACAACACATGAAGAAAAGAAGTTTTATCCTGCTTACGGCCATGCTGTTTTTACCATCACTACTGATGGCAGGGGCAGTGCAATACCTGGTATTAACAAGAAACAATACCGAAGTGGCCAAGTTTTCTCTCATCGACACGCCTGTAATCACCTTCAGCGGTGACGACCTTGTTGTTACATGCAATGGTGAGGAAAAGCTCAAAACCAGCATGGAAGGTCTGAAGAATAGTTTTGAGAGCGTAGAAACCGGAATACAGGATATTGAGAGCGAGGAGCCCGCTAAACCTCGTTTCATATTTGGCGAAGCCATCCTTGAGGGACTTAAGTCTGGAGACCCTATAACGGTATACACCCTCGACGGTAAAGTTGTAAGCCACACCACAGCAAACGCCAACGGCAGTGCTACGATAAACATCAGCAATCTCGGCAAAGGCATATTCATACTGCGTACGCCATCGCAAAGTATCAAAATAAAAAACTAAATGAGTATGAAGAAGGTTTTACTCGCACTATTTACCTTGATGGCTATCAATGCCCAGGCTCAGACCTGGAGAATGGTTATCACCATGACTAATGGCGACAAGGAAGAAATATCTACCGAAGATATCAGAGGCATAGAATACGTACAGTCAACTGTTCAGCAGGAAGACAAGAATGCAGACCAGATTATCATAAAAGAAATCTACAATGGCGGAGTTTTGCTTGATGACGGCAGCAAAAGCTATCACTTCGACAAGTGCATAATACTATACAACAACTGTCCGCAGCAGGCAGTTGCAAACAACCTGTGCTTCGGGTTCTGCAGCCCATATAACGCACAGGGAAACAATAACAACTATTCTGAAAACGGAAAACTCTCGTACGAGAGTCTCGGCTTTATTCCTGCCCTTAACGGCATTTGGTATTACCCACATTCACTTGTAATAGAGCCTTACTCACAGGTGGTAGTAAATGTTCACGGTGCAATAGACAACACCCAGACGGTAAGCAACTCGGTAAACTATGCCAACAAAGACTATTACTGCATGTACGACCCTGAGAGCGGTTACGACCATACAAGCTATTACCCCACCCCTGCTGATGTGATACCAACATCCCACTATCTTAAAGCCATAAGATACGGACTAGGCAACGGTTGGGCACTCAGCAATACCTCTCCTGCAGTATACATATTCCAAACAAAGAATGCCACCCCCGACGTATATGCCACTACCGCCGACAACCAGTGGTACGACGGCGGAAATACCCATCAGGAATCCGGACACTGTATTAAGGTTCCTAACGAGTGGATAATTGACGGAGTTGAGGTCTACACCAACTCAAAGAAGGAAGATTGCAAGAAACGCCTTACTGCCGATATTGATGCAGGTTACGTTTGGCTTACCAACCAGATGGGGCATTCTATCTACCGCAACGTAGACAAGGAGAGCACCGAGGCACTGTCAGAGAACAGCGGCAAACTTGTATATAACTATTCACTGGGCGTAGACTCATCTACCGATCCCAGCGGCATAGACGCTGAAGCATCTATCAAGAACGGTGCACATATAATCTATCTGGACACAAACAATTCAACAGCAGATTTTCACGAACGTCAGAAATGCTCGTTAAGAAACTAACATACACAATAATTCTTTTAGCAATGGCTGTTAGTGCCAATGCTCAGGACTCGCTGTTGATGCGCGATTATCAGTTCGTAAAGCAACAGGAAGCCTGGCTGAACTGCGACAATGCAGCCGGACTTACACGCTACAACCACCGTAACATTGCCGAGGCGGAGATAAGCCTTAACTGCTGGCGCGGAGGACTTACCGACTACTATCAGTCGCCTAATGCTATACAGCTTGACGCCAATATAGAGTCGTTCTACCGCATATCAAAAAGGGCCGAAGTATTCGGACGCATGAGCTACGAGAACTTTACCGGACGTAATATGGCTGGTTCTGCATTCATGCACCTGAACAACCACTATCCATTCGACATAATAGAAGACTCACTAACCAATGAAGGTCGCAAGCATAGCGACACCTATCAGCTTGTTGGCGCTGTAGGAGTAGATGTGTGGAAGGGCGTTTCGTTGGGTTTAAGAGCAGACTACACTGCAGCCAATTACGCAAAGTACAAGGATCTGCGTCATAAAAACAAGTTGATGGATCTTACGGTTAGTGCAGGTGTTCTTGCCCCTATAGGCAGCTTTGCTACAATCGGTGCAAACTATCGCTACCATCGTAACAACGAGAGCGTTACCTTTGGCACATACGGAAAGACTGACAAGGTTTACAAGTCGTTTATAGACTATGGTAATTTCATCGGGAAAATAGAACAGTTCGGCAATTCAGGATATACCGACAAATCACGCGAAATGCCACTCTTCGACGAGAGTCACGGTGCAGCCGTGCAGTTGGAGCTAAAACCTATCGGCAGTCTGTCATTCCACAATGAATTCACTTATAGCCACAGGGCAGGTTACTACGGACGCAAGTCGCCTTACACCATAACCTACACAAATCATCAAGGCAACAGCTATGGCTACAGCGGCAAGATTATTCTTACGCGCTCACATACCCAACATCTGCTTGGCATAAGTCTTCAGACAGAAAAGCTACAGAACAACGCGGAGACCTATCGTGAACTCCAGAACGAAGCCGGATCTTATTATTACGAATACTATCATGACGTTAAGACCTCCGACAAGCTATGGATGAATGCAGAGATAGATTACACCCTGCACCTTGGCATCTGCGGAGAGCTGCCCTCATGGACACTGGATACATCGTTGGGATTGTTCCGCCGAAAGCAGACTGCTTATATTTACCCATATCTGCGCAGACAAGAACTAAAAAGCTGCACAATAACAATGCGTGTTACACGCAATCTGCAACTGCGCAGAGGTATTCTGACGGTAAGCGCAAATATAGGGTATAAGAGAGGTAGTGGAGAGCCTTATCAGGATGAAACCATTATCCCACCCAGCGACAAGCAGACCTCGCCCGACGAGATGAGTGCTTATCTGTGGCGGGAATACCAATACCTTACAGCTGCCCAATATCAGATAGGTGGCAATATTAAGTATGCAGTAATTTTTCCAGGTACAAAACTCAAGACTCACGTTGGTCTTACAATAAATCATCGTAAAGCAAATGAAACTTATGAATATAGCAATGGGAAAGACAATACACAAATGGCTGTTTCTGTCGGCTGCACTTTTTAGCGGCATGTTAGCCAATACAGCATCGGCACAGGATTATAACCTGCAGATACGTCTGAAGGACGGTAAATTAAAATCTGTTCCTACAAGCCAGATTGCAAGTATTGAGTTCAAAGAAGACCTGCCCGCTGCAATAGATGGTCTTACAGGACGATGGATGCTTGTTGCATCGCCCGCAGGAATGGCAGGAGATGGAGGAATACATACCTCTACTATCGATACTATACGATTTACAGCATCGGCTACCGCTGAACAGGGAATACTAAAGTGTCATGCAGATACGCTCTACATACAGTCGGGAGTGGTATATTCTGCAGATTGGCAGATACAAGTGGGACAAAATGAGCAAGATGGAACCCGCAGACTGGGTTGGATGCTTAGTGAACAGACTCCTGTTTACACCAAGGATAATGCCAACCTCTATCTTCTATCTGAAAACATCGCAACACAGCGGTTAGAAGGAATGACGCTATGGAGTGATTGGCAATCTGCAGATTCTACCACCTTCATATTCCCTAAGAATCAGCAAATCTATGGAGTTTTCTCATCAGCAATACCTTACGCCTCTGGTTCGGCCAGTTATCTTGAGATATGGGCTAGTCCACAATTTATTAAACAGTAGCTGTCTGTTAAATGACATAAAATAGCATGGCGTTTCTGCATGTAACATTTATAAATATGCAGCAAAACAAAAAAAATACATTAAATCGACAAAAAAATGAAGAAAAATTTGGCAGAGAGAAAGAATCTTCTTACTTTTGCCGACGAAATTAAACATAATAGCAAATGATTAGAATAGCAAATAATTGGTGGTGGCGCAACTCAAGATTCAAAAAGTCGTGAGAAGATAGCCGCGTACCTATGGTTTGTTATAGGAGAGATACTGAGAGGCCTGTCGATCTTGCGACGGGCCTCTCAAAGTTTTAACATGTATTATCAACACAAATAAAAGAATATATGAATTATCAAGTAGACAAAAACGGTTTTTACGGAGAGTTCGGAGGTGCGTATGTGCCTGAGATACTCTACAAGTGTGTGCATGACCTGCAGGAGGCTTATCTGCCGATTATCGAGAGTGCGGAGTTCAAGGCTAAGTATCATGCGTTGTTGAAGGATTATGTGGGGCGGCCATCACCACTCTACTACGCCAAACGCATGAGTGAGAAGTACGGCTGTCAGCTGTATCTGAAGCGTGAGGACCTGAACCACACTGGTGCCCATAAGATCAACAACACCATCGGACAGATTCTGCTGGCCAAGCGCATGGGTAAGACCCGTATCATCGCAGAGACAGGAGCAGGACAACATGGTGTAGCAACTGCTACTGTCTGTGCACTGATGAACATGAAGTGCGAGGTGTTTATGGGTGCCACAGACGTAGAGCGCCAGCACACCAACGTGGAGAGGATGAAGATGCTGGGAGCAGAAGTACATCCCGTACGCACAGGCAACATGACACTGAGCGACGCTTGCTCTGAGGCCATACGCGACTGGTGCTGTCATCCCGCTGACACCTTCTATATCGTAGGTTCTACAATGGGACCTCACCCCTACCCTGACCTCGTGGCCCGCATGCAGAGCGTCATCTCAGAAGAGATAAAATGGCAGTTGGAGGAAAAGATAGGCCGCGACTATCCCGATTATCTCATAGCCTGCATCGGAGGCGGAAGCAATGCCGCCGGTACCATATATCATTATATGGATGATGAGCGAGTAAAGATTGTGTTGGCAGAAGCAGGAGGACATGGCTGGGATACTGACTATACAGCAGCAACAATCCATCGTGGCACTACGGGCATTCTTCATGGTGCGAAGATGCTGGTGATGCAGGACGAGGACGGACAGATACAGGAGGCATTTACCATCTCGGCAGGTCTCGACTATCCGGGTGTGGGTCCGATGC
>Ga0326513_10003830_pt1 | contig 10837 bp, 10 predicted proteins | sample 2_2465_0518_D_FD_203654 | JGI IMG/M metagenome (GOLD analysis project Ga0326513, IMG submission 203654) | Bovine rumen microbial communities from UC Davis, California, United States - 2_2465_0518 | ecosystem: Host-associated > Mammals > Digestive system > Stomach > Rumen | place: USA... | reverse complement strand
CTACTTCTATGTGCCCTCGGCTGCCGGGCGCAGTGAGTTGCCCGACGACGAGGCTGCTCATGCCATCCGTATGCTACGCATGAATGCCGGTGACGAGATGGTACTGATGGACGGTCAGGGCACGTTCTATAGGGCTGAGGTGACGATGGCCTCGGGCAAGCATTGTATCTATGCCATACGGGAGACGATGCCGCAGCAGCCGGCGTGGAGGGGACATCTCCATCTGGCTATCGCTCCAACGAAGATGATGGAGCGCATGGAGTGGCTGGTAGAGAAGGCTACGGAGATGGGTGTCGACGAGTTCTCGTTTCTGGATTGCCGTTTCTCGGAGCGGCGTCAAGTGAAGTTGCCGCGTGTTGAAAAGGTTGTGGTCGCTGCCGTGAAGCAGAGCCGTAAGGCGTGGATGCCGATACTGAACGAAATGGAGGGTCTCAAGACGTTTATAGACCGCCATCAGACGGGGCGCCGTTATATAGCCCACTGTTATCAGGAGGTGCCCCGCGTCCATCTGTTTGATGAGTTGCGCAAAGGTGACGAACAGGATGCCCTGGTGCTGGTAGGTCCTGAGGGTGACTTCTCTATCGATGAGGTTCGCTATGCCGTAGAGCACGGCTATGTATCTGTAAATCTGGGAAATAGTCGGCTGCGCACAGAGACGGCAGGACTGGCTGCCGTGATGATGATGCAATTATCGAAACAATGAAAAGAATACTGTTATACCTCGCGCTGTGTGTGTCGCTACAGACGACGGCACAGTCGCAGCAGACAACCACGGTGAGGGATGCCTTCAAGGCCATGCCCGATTCGCTGCTTCCTTATCTGACTACCAACAATCGTCTGGACATGATGGACTTCATGGATGCGAAGATGAAATCCGTCGTCACCAATCTGCTGGATGGACAGACGGAGATGCTGTATCTGACGGACGACAGTCTGGCTGTCGCACTGAACAAGAGTGTGCTGATGCAGATGTGGCTGGAGCCTGTCGATACGGGCAGGGTGGTGTGTGTACGCAAAGTCTACCACGCCGGTGAACGACAGCGGCAGGTGGTGGAGGAACGCTATACCATGGATTGGCGGGTGCTGTCGGGAAAAGTAGTAGAGTCCACTTTGCTCCGACGGGATGAAGAGATAAAAGAGAAGCCTCATCTCTGAGGCTTCTCTCTCTGCGCTCATCTCTGAGGCTTCTCTTTTTGTTGGTTATATGGATAGTTTTTGTGTTTAGGCACTCCGTTGTGCCATCCCCTGAGCATACGGCGGTGGAAACGGTCTTCCGCATGAATAACGTCGTAGACCTTGGTGGCCGGGAGAATGTCGAAGAACTTGGCATGATAAGTCTGTTGAATGCGCTTCATCTCCAGTTCCAGTTCGTCTCGGTCTTGAATAGCCTTCTTGCAGCCGTTCTCGTCTTTCGGCTTCTGGCGTCCAAGGCTCATCTGCTTGCCATAGACCATGCGCTGCTTCTTCTGCATCTCCTTGTAAACAGGGAAGAAGACTTCTGCTTCTGTGGGGCTCAGATGGGCCTCGCGGGTAATAAATTCTTGTAAGTCGGCATCGAATTTCTCCGGCGAGAACTTCTGCGACGGCTGGTTGCCCTGTGCCATCACGGCGATGGCGAAGGCCAGTGTCATCATCATTGTTAAGCAGGCTCTTTTCATCATAACAGTTCCTCCATTTTTAAATGTCTGCCAGCAGACTGTAGTAGATTTCTTCATTATCGAGCATGGCATAGTCGGCAGCCTCGTCGATATAGGTGTCGGTATAATAGACATCCTGTTGCGGCGCATTGATGGCAGCCACTTGCTGCTGCTCGGCATCCTTGTGGTTGAAATAGATGGCAACGCTGAAGACAGCGATGCAGATGCATGCGGCGGCATAGAGCAGGGGACGTAAGCGCTTGACGAGTGCCGGCTTCTGCTGGGCGCGCTCCTCGGGCAGTTGGCTCATGACCCTGGCGGTCAGTTGCTCGAAGTATCCGTCCGGTACACGGAAGGAACACTTGTTGCCCATTTTGTTTCTGATATACTCTTCTTCGTTCATCATATTGATTCCTTTTTGTTGTAATAGACGTGTTAGTAATGATATCGTTTAATCGTGTCGCCTAAAAAAATCTGTTATTTTCTTCACGGCGATGTGGTAGGAGGCTTTCAGACCGCCCTCCGATGTGCCGAGCATCTGGCTGATCTCGCTATATTTCATCTCTTCGAAGTATCGTAGTGTGAAAACGGTTTTCTGCACATCGGGCAGTTGGGCGATGGCCTCTTGCAGTTGTGCCTCTGTCGTGTCGCCATCGAAGTATTCGTCGGCCATCAGACGGTTGGCAATGCCCAGGTCGCTGTCGTCGGCACTGATGGTGGGCTTGTTCTTCTGCTTGCGCAAGAAGTCGAGGGCTTCGTTGATGGCGATACGCGACAGCCAGGTGTAGATTTTCGAGTCACCATGGAACGTGTCGATGGAATTCCAGGCCTTGAGGAAGGTGTTCTGCAGCACATCGTCGGCATCTTCGTGTACGAGTACGATATGTCTGACCTGCCAGTACAGTTTCTCGCTGTATTGGCGCACCATGCGCTCGAATCCTTGGCGGGTGGTCTTGGGATTCTTGATGAGATGGATAATCTGACTATCGTCGAGTGTTTCTGTCATCATGTTTTTTGACGTTTCAAGGCAGGAAAGGTTTAATGGTCTTGATAATTTGGATGTCGTACTCGTGGCGGTCGCGCCATGTTTCCCATTCGCCGGTCTCTGGGTTGGGGTAGAGTGTATAGTAGTCGATGATGACAGGCACCTCGGCTACGTGTCGCCGGCGCGTCCCTCCATGTTGCTGATGATGCGGTGACGGTCATTGCCCGTAGAGTCGGCAGCCAATAAAGTCATCATCTGGCGGTAGAGTGGGTGACATCGGATAGCAGATGTAGTCGCTGCTGCGCTACTACTTCTGCCGGCGTTAAGTTGTTGTGGCAGGCTGTGGCCACTGACATCAGGGCCACGGTCACTAGGACCGCTACTTAATGGTAACCTTTCTGACCGTTTTTCCTACTTTCAGAATATAACATCCTTTAGGCAGGTTTAGTTCAAATCGCTGTGAGGGATATTCTATCTTGTAAGATGCAACAGCCTTTCCTGTGAGAGATACGATTTCAAGAGTCTCACCGCTACCGCCATTCACGTAGACCGCATTGCCTTGAACGGTGATGGTGGGGGTTGCTTCCTCGATTTTCTCAGCCACCCCCATTTCGCTGACCATGGTCATGGCCATAGAGGGAACAGAGAAAGTGAGCATGGCAGCCGCAATAAATAGGAGTATCTTTTTCTGCATAAGCATTCGTTTTCGTCTATAATCTGTTGCAAAGATAGGCAAAACTCTTGGAATCTCCAAATAAATTGGCAGAAAAGTGATGATTAGATGTCGAAAAACGTGTTTTCGTTCGTCAAATAGGTGTTTCCAAACACCTGGCGGGCTTCTTCCAGTAAGACCCGCTCATCGTTGTAGCGGGCGCTGTAGTGCCCCAGAAGCAGTTTGCCCACCTTGGCATCGCGTGCTACCATGGCCGCCTGTCGGGCCGTGGAGTGGTAGTACTTTTCGGCACCTGCCTGTTTGTCTTGTGCATAGGTGCTCTCATGATAGAGGGTGGTGACACCTTTAACTATTTGGTGCAGCGTGGGGATGTAGCGGGTGTCGGAGCAGTAGGCATAGGAGCGTGGCGCATCCGCCGGCGTGACCAACCGCTCGTGGGGAATCACCGTGCCGTCGTCGAGGATGTAGTCCTGTCCTGCCTTGATGTTGTTGATTTGCGAGACAGGGATGTTGTACAATTCAATCATGTCGCGACGTATGTGGGGCAGCAGAGGCTTTTCGCGGAACAGGTATCCGGCACAGGGCATGCGATGTTCCAGAGGGATGGTCTCAACAGTGAGCGACCGGTCTTCGAAGATAACTTGTTGTCTGGTGGTGTCGACGGGATGGAACTCCACTCGATAGCCGATGTCATAGTTGAAGAACATGTCGAGTTGTGCTTTCAGGATGGTTTCCATCTCGCCGGGGGCATAAATATGGAGTGCTGCTGTTCGTCCGAGCAGTCCCATAGTGCTGATCATGCCAATCAGTCCGAAACAATGGTCGCCATGCAGGTGGCTGATGAAGATATGTCCCAGTTTGTCGAACGACAGCGAGGAACGGCGCATCTGTACCTGCGCCCCCTCACCGCAGTCTACCATATACAGTTTACCGCGGCATTCGACCACCTGCATGGATGGCATGTGGTGAATGGTGGGCAGCGCTGACCCGCAACCAAGGATATGTACGCGAAATGTCTCCATCAAATTCTAAAGTCTTCTTCGTCAAATTCTGAAGTCTTCTTCATCGCCCCAGTCGAGTTCGATACCCAGGTCTTCTTCCTCTTCTATCGTCTGGCGCTCATATTCGAAAACATCATCCTCCTCGTCGACGAGGACCAGTGTGTTGGCTGTCAATTCTTTGATTGTGAAGTTGAGGTTCTCTTCCATATCGATGCCGTCATCGCGGGTGGCTGTCACCTGAAGTGTTCCGTTGAATAGTCGCCACGACTTATAGACGATGCTGCTTTGGTCGATACTCTCGGCCGTTCCGCCTTTGTTCAGTCTGATGCCTATTTCCGAACTGCCGTCGATGGGGTTGGGCATCACCCAATTGCCGAGCAACATCGATTTGTTGATAACCATCAGTGCCTTGCTGGCATCTTGTGTGGTGATGACGGCCATCTCGTCGCCGACGGAATAGTCACCGAATACCTTCTCTTGACTACGTGCCGACTCTACACTGACCATGATGGTGTCGCCTCCGTCGGTGATTAGTTGAAGGCTGTTCGTGGTCGAGCCTTGACCGCAAAGACCGTAGATGGTAGAGTCTTTCAGGATATAGTCAACATTTACTTCCTCGAAAGGCACTTTCTTTTCTCCGCTGCCACAACAAACCATGAGGGCGGCGGTCATCAGTGCAAGAATTGTCTTTTTCATTGTTACTGTTTTCATTGATTGCTTTCTTTTTGTTTGGCCTCGTTCCAGAGGGCATCCATCTCTTCGAGCGACATTTCCGTCAGTGGGCGTCCGGCCTTGATACTGTGTGCTTCGATATAGTTGAAGCGGGAGATGAATTTCTGGTTCGTGCGTTCCAAGGCGTTCTCCGGATTCAGATGGTAGAGCCGGGCGGCGTTGATGACGGCAAAGAGGAAGTCGCCTAACTCAGCCTCTGACCGTGCCTTGTCCTCGCGGTTCAGTTCCTCTTCCAGTTCCTTCAGTTCCTCACGGACCTTATCCCATACGTCCTCTTTCTTCTCCCAGTCGAAACCCACGTTGCGGGCTTTGTCCTGGATGCGGTAGGCCTTGATGAGCGAGGGTAGGGAGGCCGGTACACCGGAGAGCACCGACTTGTTGCCGTCTTTCTCTTTCAGTTTAATCTGCTCCCAGTTCTTGAGCACCTGATCGCTGGTCTCGGCTTTAGAGAATTGGTCGTTCTCGCTGCCGGCATCTTCAGGTACATAGGGTAGGGGCTTGGGGTGCTCTGCCCCCACCTGACTGGGATGATATACGTGAGGATGACGGAAAATCAGTTTGTCGGTCTCTGTGTTCAGTACGTCGGCAATATCGTAGAGACCCTGTTCGCGGGCTATCATCGCATAGAAGCAGGTGTGCATCAGTACATCGCCCAGTTCCTTCTGCATCTCGTGCTGGTCGTTTTTCATGATGGCATCGCAGAGTTCGAATGTCTCTTCGATAGTGTTTGGACGCAGGCTCTCGATGGTCTGTTTCTTGTCCCAGGGACATTTCTGGCGCAGTTCATCCAGCACGTCCAGCAGTCGGCCGAAGGCCCGCATTTGTTCTTCTCGTGTATGCATTCGCTTGTCGTTCGGTTACAGAATGATGATGCAAAGGTACGAACTTTTTTCGAAACAGCCAAATTATTTTATGCTTAGCAACCATAAAAAATGACATGGTGTGATTAAGATACTGACACTCCTCCTAAAGTAGTGGTTTGCTCCTTCCAAAGTAGTGGTTTGCTCCTTCCGAAGTCGGGGTTGTGCCGTCTAAAGTAGTGGACAGATATTTTTTAACTTCGATTAACACATAAGATTCTCACTTGTCTTCCCCATTCTCGAAAATTCTTTGTACCTTTGCACCCCGAAAGAGAAAGTATATATTAAATAGGTATGGAAATAGCTAGCAAATACGACCCGAAAGAGGTCGAAGGTAAATGGTACCAGTATTGGGTTGACAATAAGTTGTTCAGTTCGAAGCCCGATGGCCGCGAGCCCTACACGATTGTCATTCCGCCGCCCAATGTGACGGGTGTGCTCCACATGGGTCACATGCTCAACAATACAATTCAGGATATCCTTGTGCGTCGTGCACGGATGGAGGGCAAGAATGCCTGCTGGGTGCCCGGTACCGACCATGCGTCGATAGCCACCGAGGCCAAGGTGGTGAAGCGTTTGGCTGAACAGGGCATCAAGAAGCACGACCTGACCCGTGAGCAGTTCCTCAAGCATGCCTGGGACTGGACCGACGAGCATGGTGGCATCATACTGAAGCAGTTGCGCCGTCTGGGTGCTTCGTGCGACTGGGACCGCACGGCGTTCACGATGGACGCGACGCGATCGAAGAGTGTCATCAAGGTGTTCGTCGACCTCTATCGCAAAGGCTACATCTATCGTGGCCTGCGTATGGTCAACTGGGACCCGAAGGCGCTGACCGCTCTGAGCGATGAGGAGGTGGTCTACAAGGAGGAGCAGTCGAAACTTTATTACTTGAAGTACTATCTGGCTGATTCGGAGAATCCAGGCAATCCGGAAAATACAGATACTCCAGAAAATCAAGACAGTCCGAAAACTCCCGGCAACGTCATCCATAAGGATGCGAGGGGCTACTATGCTGTAGTGGCTACCACCCGCCCTGAGACCATTATGGGTGATACCGCCATGTGTATCAACCCCAAGGACCCGAAGAACCAGTGGCTGCGCGGCAAGAAGGTCATCGTTCCTCTCGTGAACCGCGTGATTCCTGTTATCGAAGACCGCTACGTGGAAATAGAGTTCGGTACCGGCTGTCTGAAGGTGACTCCTGCCCACGACAAGAACGATAATATGTTGGGCAAGGTGCACCATCTGGAGACCATCGACATCTTCAATGCTGACGGCACCATCAGCGACCAGTCCACTCTCTATGTGGGCATGGACCGCTTCGAGTGCCGCAAGCAGATAGCCAGCGACCTTGAGGCTGCCGGTCTGATGGAGAAGGTCGAGGACTATACCAACAAGGTGGGCTATTCTGAGCGCAATCCCGATACTGCCATCGAGCCGCGACTCTCGTTGCAATGGTTTCTTAAGATGCAGCATTTTGCCGACATCGCCCTGCCTCCCGTGCTCAACGGCGAGATGCATTTCTATCCCCAGAAGTATGTCAACACCTATAAGAACTGGCTGGAGAATATTCAGGACTGGTGTATCAGTCGCCAACTGTGGTGGGGACACCGCATTCCTGCCTATTATTATGCTGACGAGAAATTCGTGGTCGCAGAGACGGCCGACGAGGCCCTGCTGTTGGCTCGTCAGGAGAGTGGCAACCAGAACCTGCAACTCAGCGACCTGCACCAGGACGAGGATGCCCTCGACACCTGGTTCTCATCGTGGCTCTGGCCGGTCTCGCTCTTCGATGGCATCAATAATCCCGGCAATGAGGAGATTAACTATTACTATCCTACCAGCGACTTGGTGACCGGACCAGACATCATCTTCTTCTGGGTGGCCCGCATGATTATGGCTGGCGAGGAGTATATGGGTAAGTATCCCTTTAAGAATGTCTATTTCACCGGTATCGTGCGTGACAAATTGGGACGCAAGATGTCGAAGTCGTTAGGCAACAGTCCTGACCCTATCGGACTGATTGATAAGTATGGTGCCGACGGCGTGCGTATGGGTATGATGCTCTCTGCCCCTGCCGGCAACGATATTCTCTTCGACGAGGCTCTTTGCGAACAAGGCCGTAACTTCAACAACAAGATTTGGAATGCCTTCCGTCTTGTGAAGGGCTGGCAGGTCGGTACCGAAGGTATCACACCTGCTGCCAACCGGACGGCAGTACGCTGGATGGAAGCCCGCATCAAGCAGGCTAACGAGGAACTGGCCGACCACTTCTCGAAATATCGTATCAACGATGCCCTGATGACCGTCTACAAACTCTTCTGGGATGAGTTCTCGCAGTGGTATCTGGAGATGATCAAACCCGCATACCGAGACGGTCAGCAGCAGCCTATCGACCGTGAGACCTACGATGCCACGTTGCGCTTCTTCGAACTGCTGTTGAAGATGTTGCATCCCTTCATGCCTTTCATCACAGAGGAACTCTGGCAGGCCCTCTATGAGCGCAATGCCGGCGAGAGCATTATGCGCGACAAGTTGGAACTGCAGGCTCCTACTGCCAACGATCTCCGTCTTATTGCCGACATCGAACAGGTGAAGCAGGTTGTTTCGGGTGTGCGTACCGTTCGCAGTCAGAAGAACATTGCCCCCAAGGAGAAACTTACCTTGCATGCTATTGGCCAGAATCCTTACGAGGCTTATAACGACATCATCGCGAAGATGGCCGGTCTAACGGCCGTTCTGGTGGTCGATACCAAGGAAGCCACCGCCAGTGCCTTCATGGTAGGCACAGACGAGTATGCCGTACCTCTGGGTGACCTGATAGACGTGACAGCGGAGATTGAGAAGATGGAGGCTCAACTGAAGCATCTCGAGGGTTTCCTGGCTGGCGTACAGAAGAAACTCGGCAACGAGCGTTTCGTACAGAATGCCCCCGAGGCTGTCGTGGCCTTGGAACGCAAGAAGCAGAGCGATGCCGAGGAGAAGATTGCTGCCCTGAAAGCGTCGATTAATGCACTGAAGAAATAACAGAAAAAGAATCGCTATGGAAAATTGGTTTATAAAACTGTTCACCAATATTGAGAGTCCGGCCCATATCGCATTGCTCTATGCCATCGTCATAGCCATCGGGGTCTATCTGGGCAAGATAAAGGTCTTCGGCGTCTCGCTGGGCGTGACCTTCGTCCTCTTTGCAGGCATCGTCGTGGGGCATATCTATCAGTCGCTGGGCTTTGCAGAGGCTGCACCTACTGCGACGCTGACCTTCATTCAGGACTTCGGCCTTGTGCTCTTCGTCTTTATGATTGGTATGCAGGTGGGTCCGGGCTTCTTCGAGAGTTTTGGCAAGGCCGGCATCCGTCTCAATGGCCTGGCAGCCGCAGCAATTCTGCTCAATATCGGTGTGATGTTTGCCTGCTGGGCTATCTTCTTCAATACCGGCGACAACACCACATTGCCCATGATGGTCGGTACGCTCTATGGTGCCGTCACCAACACCCCCGGTCTCGGTGCTGCCAATGAGGCCCTTAACTCGCTGTCTTCTCATTTCGCAGGCGGTACTCCTCAGATAGCATCAGCCTATGCCTGTGCCTATCCTCTCGGTGTGCTGGGCATTATCGGGGCCATCATCCTGATCCGTTATATATGCCGTGTCAAACTCGACAAGGAAGAAAAGGAACTGGAGGCAGCCTCAGAGACGAAGGCAACGCTAAAGCCCCACCACATGCACCTGGAGGTGTCGAACAATTACCTGGAGGGCAAGACGCTGCTGCAGGTCCACAACTTCCTGAATCGCGACTTCGTGGTGTCTCGCATTCTGCACGACGGGCATGTGTCGATACCCAATCGTGACACCGTGTTCCACATCGGTGACCAAATGTACATTGTATGTCCGGAAGCCGACTACGAGGCTATCGTGGCCTTCATCGGTCCTGTGGTAGAGGTAGACTGGGCACAGCAGGACCAGCCTCTGGTGTCGAAACGTATCCTGGTGACCAATCCGAAGATCAACGGCAAGTCGTTTGGCGACATGCATTTTTCCAGTGTCTATGGTGTCAACGTGACCCGTGTCACCCGTCACGGTATGGATATCTTCGCATCACCCTCGCTGCCCTTGCAGGTGGGCGACCGTATTATGGTCGTTGGTCCTCAGGATGCCGTCGACCGCGTTGCCAATAAGATGGGCAACAGTATCAAGCGTCTCGACGCGCCCAATATTGCCACCATCTTCGTGGGTATCATCGTGGGTATTATTTTCGGTTCACTGCCCTTCATACCTGCTATGCCGCTGATGAAACTGGGCATAGCCGGAGGTCCGCTGATCATCGCTATCCTCATTGGCCGTTATGGCTACAAGGTAAAACTGGTGACCTACACTACAACATCGGCCAATATGATGCTGCGCGAGATTGGTCTGGTGCTCTTCCTGGCCTCTGTCGGTATCAAGGCCGGCGCCAACTTCTGGGCTACGGTGTCTACGACGGCCGGACCGCTTTATGTGCTCACCGGTTTCCTGATTACCATTATACCTATATTAATAATAGGTCCCATCGCCCGTCGAATGAAGTTCAACTACTTCACAATCGCCGGCATGATAGCAGGAACCTATACCGATCCCCCTGCACTGGCCTATAGCAACAGCATCTGTTCGAAGGAGGCGCCGGCCGTGGGCTATTCTACGGTCTATCCGCTCTCGATGTTCCTGCGCATTCTTACGGCACAACTCATCGTGATATTCTTCTGCGGATGAGTATTATCAATGAAAGAACTTATATAATCACACACGTATCTATAATATGGCTAACTTAAGACTTCTGCTCGGCGCGCTGGCATTCCTCAGCGTCACGACGGTGTTCGGACAAGGTGCCCGCAACATCGTGATCAGCGAGGTGATGACCGGCAATACGCAGAGCATTGAGGACGAGTACGGCGAACGGGAGGCTTGGATT
>Ga0326513_10003829_pt1 | contig 10840 bp, 8 predicted proteins | sample 2_2465_0518_D_FD_203654 | JGI IMG/M metagenome (GOLD analysis project Ga0326513, IMG submission 203654) | Bovine rumen microbial communities from UC Davis, California, United States - 2_2465_0518 | ecosystem: Host-associated > Mammals > Digestive system > Stomach > Rumen | place: USA: California... | reverse complement strand
AGAAGCGTTGAACCTGTCGTCGATCTCCATGATCCTGCTCACGACGAATTGCTTTAATTCTACGATCCGCTCCGCGTCTGGTGCCTTATTAGCATTCAACGCTGCCTTTTCTGCGGCTTTTCTTTTTTCTTCTTGTGCGATCTGCTGCATATCATCATTGGCTTGTTTCGCGAGCTTCGCTCTTTCAACTTCGACCTTCGGGTCTTTCAGGTTCGACAAAAGACCCATCACCCCTGGGTAATGCCGCTCCATCGTGCGCTGGACATAATCCGCATTGACCTTTGGCTTCCTCTGCGCTCGTACATAATCTATGTTCATGTACATGTAAAGTCCTATAAGCTGATCAATGATCCCTTTTGTACAGTCATACAGCTTATCGATGATCTCCTTATCTGGCTCTACAAGTTTGTTAAACCACTGGTAATTAAACAATTGTTTCACATTATAATCAAACAGCTCTCTGTTCTTGCAGTATATATCTGCGTGTATCTCCGCTCCCAGCCGCCTTGACTGCCGGAGGTTTCCCGAAAAGATTTTGTCATATGCGTCCTCAGTACCTACAACACCGAAGGCAACTTTTGTCTTATTGGACAGTTCAAGGATACTCTCAAAAGAATTTTCCAGCGTGACATCGAAGTGTATATGCTGGATCTCGTCAAAGATAATGAGCCCAATAGCAAATTTTTCTATGAGCGTCCGCACCTTGTCAGTATAGATGGACAGAGTCCCCCGGTTTCCCGCATCCAGTTCTTTTTCATATACTGGCTTTACATTTCCAAGAGCACGGTCTATGGCAATACCTATGTTCTTGTACAGGCCCCTGAAATTAGAATGAGGCGGGCACTGGACGACAAGATATACGATCTGCGGGTAGGTGGTCATCCCTTTCCCTTTGTGTATGATGAACTGCGGATAATTGCGGAACAATGTTTCAAGCGCGGATGACTTTCCGCACCCGGAATAGCCAAGCATCGTTATACCAGCATTCGCTGCGGCAGCATCATTTCCAATAAGAATGCCGTCCGCATGCTGTTCTTGATTCTTGGCTTCATATTCCAGACTTATGTCGCCGCCATCGTCGCGGAACATAGTTCGTGCCCGATAAGACAGAACCAGCGCATTAAACACTTCATCTTCAAGTTCATAATTTAATGGCAGAGGGAACCGTACGTCCCTCAGTTTCAATATAGATAATATCTTTTCGTGTGGCTCCTTCTTTTTTTCTTCTTCGTACCTGTATCCGGGAATACCTCTCCGGCAGGCAATATCAAGTTCGCTCTGTATTCTTGGCTTTGGAAGCGCTTCTATATACGGGTTTCCCGTATCCGTGCTGTAACTAACGTACCTTGCCTTTACTCCTCTCATTGATAAATAATCAACTGCATCATACTGTCTGCTGCCATTTTCCAGTTTTTCGTACTCATATTCTATAAATGAAGACATTGTCTTCCTCCCTTGCCCCGTTGTCCGTATTTGTTAATATTTCCATAAAGCAGTACGTTATTTAGTTTTTTTGACGTGTGGTCAGCTGTCCTCCTCTTCGTATTCTCCTTCATAGTCGTAGAAATTACCGACCATATTGAGATATTCTTTTTCTGTCAGTTCCTGCCTTGGTTCCGTGGCTTCAGACGGTCCCGGCAAACCGATATCAATTATCTTTGTGCTGTCGGAACCTTCCCCGATAGCTTCCCCCTCTTCCTTGGCAATCCTGTCGGTGATAGAGTCCATTCTGTTTATCAGCTGTTTTTCCTGCTCTCTCACCTTTTTCATGTTTGTAGTCTCTGCATATGTAGGGCTATTAGCCTTGGCAGTTTCAACGATATCTTCTACAAGGTCAGCCCGCATGGCGTCGATCTCCTCATTCCTTTGACGCGCTTCTTTGTTTTTGACTGCTATCATTTTGAAGTAATCACTTGTTTCTTTGAATGTCAGTCCTTTAATATCCCCTTGCCAGCCGACCCCTTCATTCAGTTCCGCGTAGACCATATTTCCAACAGAATCTGTATAATAAATCCTGCTGTTATCCCTTGGGTCATATCTGACGCTTAGAGCATACTTTTTATTCTGGGCCCTGTACATACGGCCAAGGAGGTCCTCATCATCATAGTTTATATACGTGAGTCCTTTGAAATGGATGCCCTTCTTGTCGATCTTCCCCTGTTTTGGTATGAGCAGTTTATATAAATAATCTGTTCTGTCTGTGATCGGACGGGGAGCGCCTTTTGTTTTGCAGTAGTACTCCCACAGCACAGAAGGAGTAGAATCTATCCCGTCCTTTATCTCACAGGCACGAGGCTTATAGTTGTCCATATGTTTTTGGTTGTAGGACAGGATACAGATCAACAGCATCTTTGTGAAATCATGCACCGTAAGAACAGCCTGCTTGTGATGCTGGGAGTCATGCCTTTTCTGGATCTGCCCGGCACCCTCTGTGTAAGGATTGACCATCGTGTGGATCTGATGGAACCACTGTTCTATCATGCCTTTCATGCTTCCTGAACCCCCGGTGACAATGTGTCTGTTGATCCCGAGGGCATTACACAGCTTTTCGGCCGGATCAGATTTGTAATCAGAGCCCCGGTCAGAATAGAAATCCAAAGGCAGGAAATTGGAAGGGAAGAGCCGTTCGTCATCAAGATCGATGTCATATTTTGCACAAAACTCTTTTTTGTCCTCTCCAAGGTTCAGGAACAGGTTTGTATATCCGAGAAAACTGTTATTCTCCAAACTCACAGAGACCGCGACGACCGCATGTGTCAGCACATCCCTCATGCAGTAAACAATGGGTCTTCCGATGGTCTGGTTCGTTACGCTATTGAACAGTGAGATCAGGGAAAGGTCTACTTCAAGGGAATCTGCTTCTACTTTTTCACCTGGCGCCTCCACGTTTGCGGCATCCTCTGACAAAAGGAGCCTCTTGTTGTTGCGCTGTTCCATCTTTGATGTTTTGATCGCGTCATACTCTTCCCTGGGCAGGTTTTTATGGCAATAATAGTAGAACTGCCTGAATGTCGGCCTTTCATCGATCGGCAGCAGCCTGCTCTGTACTTTCCCTCCTACTACAACATCATGAAAAAAATATCTGTTGTTCATGGTGTCGTACGCTGCCTTGAAGCTCTTCGCTCTGCCTGATTTGTAAAAGCCAAGTCCATACTCAAACGCTTCTATAACCTCAGTGGTAAGAGGGCACCCGGCTGAGATCCCGAGATCCCCTTTTGAACCACGTTTTTTACCCGTTACGGAGTCTCCAGTCTTGGGACGTTTCTTGCGAAGGAGCGATGACTCTTTCATTCCTGATTGGAGATATACTCGACATAATTTCCAGACCGCCTTTTTTTTCAGATCATATTTTTGAAGAATCTCAGTAATGGTTGCTTTGTGCTTTTTCCCCATTAGATCTAGGTACGTTGGGCCATAACTTCTGTTGATTTCTTTAATTATCTTTGATTTTATTAGATATGACTCTGCTTCTTTTTCCGACATATTGTCCAGGTCTATAATCTGGCTATCATTGTCTGAGATAACGTTTATATCTCCGTTCGATATCCCTGTTCTGATTGACTGTAGGTCATATTCCGCTATATTGAGTTTCTGAATATCCATTTGACACAATACAATAGACGGGGATGATATATAGATAACCCTATAGAACTGGTCATCGATCTGCAATATATCTCCGACCTGTATAACTATCTCGTTCATTTAGCCTCCCATCTATAAGTACTCCTCGACAAGTTTTCTGTAATCAATCGGCTTAAACAGGTCCACTATTATTTGTTTTGTCGCAATCAGGTGCTTGACCTTTGAAATGTCATCGTGGACTTTGTTTTTGTTATAATAGACTACGATGCGGCGGATATTGTTCACATATTGCGGATCAAGGTCTTCCTTATATAGAAGTTTCCATGTAATCCCCTTTTCTGCCCAGTATTTTTTCTCGATAAGCAGCTTTTCGGCTGTCCGCATAGCCTCCTTCTGTTCATGCTCTGTTTTAGCAAGTTTATAATTCACATCCTTGCGGCTCTCCTTGATCGAGATAGCTTCTTGATGCCCGTCAGCATAATCGATGAGCATATCCGTTGTCATTGTCGTGTTCCGATTCCTCGGATGTCTGAAGCCAAAGGCGTCAGCGATCCTGACTGTATCCTCGGGTTCAAATAACGGGAACTGTTCTCGTATATCTGTTACATTGTCATCCCACCTCAGCGCGTAATAATACCATTCTTCGCCCTGTGACAAGAGCTGTGTCGTTCTCCCGTGTTTCCAGTCTACGACATTGGCCGTGGTTCCGGCGCTGTTGAACTCCCTTATCTTTATCCAGGGTTTATAGTTTGCGCCATGTCCTTTTCCACGCCCTTCTCTGCGCTTTCCAGCTTCACTTATCCTTGGCATTTTTACCCTCTTCCTTATACAGCATGTCTATGAGTCTCGTCATCATGGTCCTTATGTTTGCTGTTCTATATCCGTTGATAAGTTCGTCGAACTGTTCCCTTTCAGGAAGCTTTCCGCCGTTTTCCTCTATTAAATGACGCCGAACTGCCGTTATCACTTTACCAACAGGAAGATCCGTACACTGTCTGTACTGAATAAGAAAATCGATCGTTTCCAGAACAAGGTAATTATTATCAGTAATCTCAACGGGCATTCCTTTAATATGAATATCTTTCCCGAGAAACCTTGTTTTCCTGTTTGGTGTTTTAAAAGACTCCTTATTTGTAGCGATATGCCATGCAGTTGGGTTAGCAGCAAGCCCAAGCATGCCAGCATAACTTGCCCCCCTTAAAAATCCTATCCTGTTCCCATATCTCTTAAGATAACGTGCAACAATAAGTTCATCATCACTGAATGTCTTTTCGGATATGGTGTAAATTCCCGCTGCATGGCGTCGAAGATGATTCCCTTTCACCAAATTGGAAAGAACGTCATACAGTTCTTCCCCCTGAAGCTCTTTATGCTGTATATCTTCAGCAAATATGAGCCCCTCTCCAAATTCTTCTGCAAGATATGACAAAAGTTTCTCTGTCTTTCGTGCGTTGTGTACTAGAACTGCGTTGCCCTTTTCATCTAACGGAAGGATTGGAGAAGGCGTGGGACGGGACAGTTCCTGCATAACCTTTGCCTTCAGCATTTCTCTGTCCGCACCTGTCTCATTATCATGTATCTTGTACATGTTTTTTGTTGGTCGCCCTGCGACTTCATAACGACCAAGTGAATATTGCCTTACATAATCTGAGAATTCACGGTATGTAAGGATCTTCCTGCATTTCCTACACCTTTGTCCGTCAAGGAAACGATGGGGTGCATACTGTTGCACAGTTTTGCAGACATTGTGCCGTATCTTTACAGGGACTCTTGCCCCTTTGTACGCGCCAAGCAGCGTATATTCGTCGCCCGTCAGGTCAGATATGTCTTTTATCAGGTCGTTTGTTGTCCGAATATCGAGATGCCCCTGCCTCTGACACGCCCTGCATCTGGGTGATTCCAGAAACTTTTCATAGTAGATACTGAATTCACCACCGCATTTATGGCGGATCTTTACAGGTTTATCCGCACTTATGAATTCAACAAGGGAATAACCTTCGTACTTTTCTATCTTTTCCTTTGCAACATCATAATCAACACGGTATCGGCAGTCGCATCTCACTCCTTCATACAGGAATGCTCTCGCCTTTAACGTGAGTTTTTTCCCACATCTTTGATGCAGAAGGGATATATTCTTGTCCATACTGGTAAAAGGACTCAATGGACTATATTCGCCATCTCCAATGTTTTTAATGAGTTCTTCATATTGTTCCTGTAATAATAGGTTTTTGCTGCATACCGGACATTTCCATCCTGAGAGGAATCCGTAAGGAGACGTGCAGAATGTTTCCCCACACTGGTTATGCCTGATCGTTACGATATCGTTTCGATATTTGCTTACAAGAGAATACCCTTCTGTTTCCAACTTCTGAAGGAATTCATCCTGAATATGTGAATCAACCCTTTCCTGAAGTGCTTTAACTGCTGCTTCTGCATCCTCATTAAATAAAAACATCAAAGCAGCTATGGCAGACGAAGCTGAGAGGTATTTGCTTCGAAACTGCGCATCAAAAAATATTTCCAGCCTGTCGATTATGGCTGAATAACCCGCTTGGGCCATTTGGCCTGCCGTTTCGTTTGTTTTTTTCTCAAAAATCAAACTGATGACCTCTTTTTGCCCGCAATCAGGTTTCGCATCCATGAATGCCTTTGCAAAAACAGCATAACGGTGTTCCAATGACGGATCAGACACATTCAGGGCTGTGTGTTCGGGTGCTTTATCAAGTCGAATACTTAAATACTTCTCTTTAATCTTTCCCAGTGTGCATCCATGCTTGTGACACATTGTTACGCCGGGTAGATGGTGTGCTCTATGAAGAGTAAAATATCCCTTTTCCCGTAATTCCTCGGCAACGCATTCAGGGCATAAATATAAGCCATTTATTGTCCCGTGAGGAAAAGGGAAAAGAGCTTCCATCTGCTTATCTGTATAGAATGCCTGGTTGATATACCTCTGGCGCTGTTCCTTCATCATAAAAGGAGATGTTCCAGTAAACGTGGATGTCCTTATAAACAGTTCCGATTCTTCTACTTCTTCGTGAGCGAACTCAAGTGCCTTCCAAAAGAGTCCAAATGGGATCCGGTGGTCCATTTGTGGAAATGAGTTACGGGTGTCAGATTCGTTTGGATATATAAATGCCAATAAGAATGTTTTTATATCAGAGATGACATTTTCCTTCGCCAAACGGATAATCCACGAGGCAAGCATTTCATCTTCATCAGGCTCTATGATGCGAGGGATTCTGATTATTTTAATCACCTCCAACAAATAGTTTATGTTAAAATAACTATGTTTCTTTTTGAATTGCACATACTATTATATTTGTTTCCTTTTAAATTGTACATATCAAACACTCAAACCCTTTGTTTCTTTTTTGTAAATATTCATGAGCTAATAAAAAGGCACCTCCGTGAGGAGACAATGTCATTAAGATAAAGAACAGTGCTGACCCGATTTTGCGGTCAGCACTATCTTTTCGGAAACAACTCGTTAAGATAAGGATTTGACGAAAATAAACAGAGCCACCACCGATAGATGTACAGGTGATGACTCTGTTTTTCTGTCTCCGGGGAGATATTCCATGCACGGCTAACAGGCAGTCCGTATCGGCTGCCTGTTTTCTGTCATTATGCTGCTATCCTGTACCAGAAGATGACTGCGCCCTTGCTCTGCATCTTCCGTTCGTCCTTCCTGCCTGGTCTTACCGGTTCGGTGTTGGACGCAATCCTTCTCATTAGTTCTTCCCCGTCAGGCGGGGCGTGTACGAGTATCTCGCTGAAGAAATTCAGGCACTCAAAGACCGCCATGGAGATACTCACGGCGTATTTGTGCTTCTTATCATCTTTCTGTTCAACAGCCACATTTCCTGCTATCGCCATGGAAAAATTGTACATGGTAAGGGCAGCCCACATGGACTGGCAGACAGCGTTGTCTTTCTTACTGTGAAAGTTGAGGACTCCCACATTGTATTTCAGGACACGAAAACTGGTCTCTATACCCCATCTGAGGTGATAGAGATACTTAATGGTTTTTAAGGGGAACTTCTTCCTGTCGAGAGAGGTAAGTATCGTCTCATAGGCTTTTTTCGGGTCGGGGTCGTCATTTATTCTGAAACGGACAACACGGACATTAATATGCCCGCGCCTTCCGTATTTCCAGCCGACACGTTTCTTTTTCTCAACATACTTGGGAAGTCCCGCCAGAAGTGAATTCTTCCCCGGTACATATTCAGACTGTACTGTCGTGATATCCGCTTCCCTGTCAACATCCAGTTCTTCCATCGGGAGGTCTTTGAGGAAATAGAAAGTATTACTGTTCGGAGTCCTGATGAGGTATTCCATCAAAGGGTTGCGGTTCACCGTCTCCATGAGGTTATAGGAAGGATATCCCCTGTCCGCTGTCAGTATCGCAGGGGCACCGTCATACCTTTTTATCATGGTCTCAGCCGCTTCACGCTCATCAAACTCATAGGGAAGGATTGCGTCCACATAGAGTTTGTTCAGGACGTCATACATGGCGTTGATGTGGGACATATTCCACGTTTTGGGAATGGCCCCGTTCTTGGTTGCCGGGGCAGGCTTTACGTAAAGTTCCGAGTCCGGGTTGGGCGGCGAAAGTACGTCTGAACCGTCGACCGCATAGACGCGGTATCCCTTTACTGTTCTCCGTGCAGGAAGTCCCTTTGAGAATTCGTGGAACAGGAATTCAAACGCATCGGGGAGGATTTGGTCACGCCTCTGGATAAAGCCGGACGCTGTGACGTCGATACCGAGTTTGGACAGTTCCTTTCCGATAGTCCCACCCTGCATGCTGATCACCGCCCTCATCATTGTGGGCAATCCAAGTTTCTTTGTCCTTGTGAAAGCGGTGTTGGACACAGCAAATAAAGTGGGGCACGTCCCCATCTCGTCGATAAGGCTATTCAATTTTGTTTTGAGCGCATCGGCGGGATTTTTCAATTTGGGTACACCTTAATAAGGCTGTCCCTTTTAGAATCCATTTGACTTGCTGTTAAAGAAAGGATACAATTAAGACAGTCAAAAAGAGCAAGGGATAACCTTGTATGTGGAGCACCGATGAAATGTTTTCCAGGCACGTTCATCGGTGCTTGTGCTTTTTATGGATAAATACGATATCCGAAGCTGGCGGGTAGTCAGTCCGCATAAGCGTTTCGGATAGGTATATTATACCAAAAAAGCCCTTATTTATCACGTTTCTTGAAGATGCCGGCGGTCAGGATGGACCATCGGCATTTTTGTCTTATGTATGTAAGAAGGATGCTAATAACAAAATAAGCGTTATCCTACGCTTTTATCGTTCGCAAAATTACGCCGTTCATTAATTCCGCATAGAATTACACATAAAGTCATAAAAAGCCCTTAAAACGGCTCAGAGAGCCTTATTTCGGTGCCTTGTGCATCCATACGAAATTTCATGCCGTAAACTGTGCAACATTCCTACACAAAATATAGTAATCCTGATGCCTTTCGCTCACTATATCTTGTTTGTGAACAGGAGTTCAGATTGTCCGCCCTAATACGGTCATTTATAATCTTCTTAGCGCTGATTGGCGCAAGGGGGAAAACAGATGCGTATCGAATACGGCAGGCAGGAAACAGAAGCAGAAGTAAGGACAAGGTACCTGAAGGAGATGATGCGTGTCCGGAACGTGACAACGAAGCAGTTGTCCATGATGACCAGGATAAACATTAGGACACTGGAAAGGTATACGTCCGGCAGGACGGATACGGCGGACGCAGCAGGGTTGTCCGTCGCGCTTATAAGCTACGTCCTTTCCATGAATGCTTATGCCCTTGGCGGCGCTGAGACTCTGAAACCCGGTATGGTCTTTTCGAATAACGGAAGGCAGGTAGTCGTTAAAAAGTATGATTTCGCCCTGCACACGAAGCATGCCGCGACTGACGCCTTTAATTGGAGCATGAATCGAAAACGTCTCGATGCGGAGATCCTTGCGAAGAAAGCGGGCGTTCCGAAGCGTGTGATATTGGACGTAACAAGCGGACGCACGAACCTTCTCGGGATGAAAGCCCGATCACTTTACCCATTGTGCAGCATTATGGAATTCCACCCCTACTTCCTGTACGGGCTAAGAGAAATGAGTGAATATGATGCCTATGTAAAAAGCCTGCGGGAACGTCGGGCGCAGAGGAAATTGATTGAAGAGGCAAGACGGCAGGCTTATCAAAAACAAGACAAACAATCAATATAGATACTTCGAAACACGGTATTTCTCTTTATGAGAGATGCCGTTTTTATCGTTATTTGCCCAGAAAAATACTTTTGACCATAATTTCTTGCATACTATGTATTAAAGAAGCAGATTATGGAATTCCCATCTAAAATTATACATATAGAATATATAAGTATTTCTGTATGTGATTTACATGGGACAGAATGTGATAGAATAGATTACGGTGTAGAGGCACACATGACAAACGATATTGCTGTTATGAAAGCATACGGAATGCCTATCAAAGAGACAAATGAAGCGTCTTGCGTTGCATGGCTCATGAAGGTGTATCAGGAAAAAGTAAATAAAAACTAATGGAGGCTCAGTTTGAACACGCAAAAATTATTCGATTTCGGATTGGTTTTAAATGCTTTAGGGCTGGTCATCGTCGTTATTTTAGATATTGTGTTTGATCTATCGGAAGGTCTTTTTGATATTTTATCCATTCTGTTTATTGCCGGAGGCGTAGTATGCGTTTATTTTCATAACAGATATAAAAGAACCGAACAAAGAGAGGAGGACTCCACATGAAATGCCCTTATTGTGGAAACGAGATGACCATGGGATATATCCAGTGCAGAGATGGCGTTCGTTGGACACTTAACTTACAGCCTGTCGCCGCACTGTCGTTTCTTGGGAAGGAAAGCACTTCCCTTGCAAACGGCGCCTCGGACGGTTCGAGCGCAGTGTACGCGTATAAATGTGCCGAATGCAGGAAGGTCATCATTGATTATTCCGACGAACAGTACCGGTTTCTCGGCAAGCTATAGTCCGTTTTAAAGATGGAGCAGGACACTTGGTCCTGCTCTTGTGCTGTAAAATTGTTACAAAAAGAAAAGGGTCTCGCATTTTTTGCGAGACCTTTTTCTGTCTTTCTTGGCCCTCAAAATCTTATCTTGATGACATTGCCGTGAGGAGATGCCTTCTATTCTGTATTGTTTCAGTTATGAATCATTGGTGGAATTACCCAGAACCCTTTTGGAACTACGGAACCTTTACCTTTATGT
>Ga0326513_10003826_pt1 | contig 10845 bp, 6 predicted proteins | sample 2_2465_0518_D_FD_203654 | JGI IMG/M metagenome (GOLD analysis project Ga0326513, IMG submission 203654) | Bovine rumen microbial communities from UC Davis, California, United States - 2_2465_0518 | ecosystem: Host-associated > Mammals > Digestive system > Stomach > Rumen | place: USA: California... | reverse complement strand
ACAAGCTCCAGTACCCCTTCCAGACCTCCTGGGGCTCCACCACCCGTATGATCGGCGCGGTCATCATGGCTCACGGCGACAACAACGGTCTGGTTCTCCCGCCCAAAATCGCCCCCATCCAGGTCGTCATTGTCCCGGTTGCCGCGCACAAGCCCGGTGTCAGTGAGAAGGCACAGGAGCTTCTGGAGAAGGTCTCCGCCCTCGGCATCCGCGCCAAAGCCGACTTCTCCGACAACAGCCTCGGCTGGAAATGCGCCCAGTATGAGATGAAGGGTGTTCCCCTCCGTCTGGAGCTCGGTCCCCGGGATATTGAAAACAACTCCTGTGTTGCGGTCCGCCGCGACAACGGTGAGAAGATCACCGTCTCCCTCGACGACCTGGCCGAGCAGATCCCCGCTCTGCTGGATGCGGTGCAGCAGGGTCTGTACGATGCCGCACTCGAAAACCTCGAGAAGCACATCTATGCCGCTTCCAATATAGAAGAGGCCAAGCAGCTGCAGGCGGAGCACGGCGGCTTCATCAAGACCATGTGGTGCGGTGAGGAAGCCTGCGAGCTGAAGATGAAGGAAGAAGCCGGCATGTCCTCCCGCTGCATCCCCTTTAAGCAGGAGAAGCTCGGCGAGACCTGCGCCTGCTGCGGCAAGCCCGCCAAACATATGATCTACTGGGGCATCGCGTACTGATCCCATTTTTTCTGAAACGGCAGCGCCTTTTTCAAAAAGGCGCTGCCTGACGCATTACCTCATATCACAGCGCTTGCGCGCGTCTTCCTGCAAATTGGCTGAGAGGAGAATCCGCAGTACATGAGGCTGTATATCGATCCCGGCACAGGGAGCATGCTCTTTGCGATTCTGATCGGTGCCATCGGCGTGGCACGTTTTGTTCTCAAAGGGGTATTTGTAAAACTGAAGTTTCTGTTTACCGGCGGACGGCAGACGGACACCGATGACGACACCATACCGCTTGTCATTTTCTCCGATGACAGGCGGTATTGGCAAACCTTTGAGCCGGTCGTCAGGGAACTGGATTTGCGTTCGTTTGATGTACGTTACATGACCGCCTCTCCGGACGATCCGGCCCTGAAAAGCTCTTATCCCCATCTGCATGCAGAGTTTATCGGGGAAGGAAACAAGGCCTTTGCCAAACTCAATTTCCTGAAAGCGACCGTTCTGCTGTCCACCACGCCCGGCCTCGACGTATATCAGTGGAAGCGTTCCCGAGACGTCAGATGCTATGTCCATCTTCCCCACGGCGCCAATGACGCAACGACGGGCTACCGTTCTTTCGGTCTTGATTTCTATGATGCCGTGCTCCTTTCCGGGAAGTATCAGGAAACCGCCATGCGCAAGCTGGAACAGCTTCGCGGGGAATCGGAAAAAGAAGCCGTACTGGTCGGGGTCCCTTATATGGACGAAATGGTCCGGCGCCTGGCGGCTTGTCCGGAGCTCCCGCCCCATCCGCGCACGGTGCTCGTCGCCCCAACTTGGGGTGCAAGTTCCATCTTCAGCAAACACGGCGCTGCGTTCATTGATGCCCTGCTTCAGACCGGCTATCATGTCATTCTCCGGCCGCATCCTCAGTCTTTTACCGCGGATAAAGAACTGATGGACACGCTGATGTCCGCCTTTCCGGACTCGGATCAGCTGGAATGGAACCGGGATCCGGATAACTTTGAGGTTCTCCGGCGCTCGGACCTCATGATTTCGGACTATTCCGGAGTCATTTTCGATTTCGCCTTTGTTTTTGACAAGCCGGTGATCTGTGCGGATACCGAGATGAATGTCGATCCGCTGGATGCCTGGTGGCTCGGGGAACCGCTATGGGCCGTCACAGCCCTGCCCCGGATCGGGCCAAGACTGACCGCGGACAGACTCGGGGATCTGAAGGCCCTGATCGACTCGGCAATTGACGATCCTTCGTATACCGCAAGCCGTCACGAAGCAAGAAACGAAACCTGGATGTACCCCGGTGAAGGGTCCTCCCGGGTGGCGGATTATCTGTTGGCCAAGTATACGGAATTGACCCGCGTCGAAAGCGCTTCATCTGATTTCGCTCAATCATATTCTTCCTGACGGATTTGATCGCCCTGTGAGATACAGGCACTGCATTTTGTTAAAGGGTATCACTGTCAGAATACCGGAGAGAGGAAACAATGTCCATTCTGCAAGCAATCTATCAACTCCTGTTCGGCCCGCTGGAGCTGTTTTTTGAGGTCATATACGGAGTCGCCTTTCACATTGTCGACGGGAATGCCGGCGCCGCCGTCATTCCGCTGAGCCTCTGTCTCAATTTCCTGCTGCTCCCCCTGTATAACCGCGCAGACGCCATCCAGAGAGCAGAGCATGAGCGGGACCAGCGAATGGCCCCGGGTGTTGAGCACATCAACAAAGTGTTCAAGGGTGACGAGCGCTATATGATGCTTCAGGCCTATTACCGCGTGCATGCCTATAAGCCGATCTATGCCCTGCGCAGCTCTCTCCCGCTCCTTCTGGAAATCCCTTTCTTTGTGGCAGCCTACCATTTTCTATCCAATCTCGCCGATTTCCACAACACCCCCTTCGGCCCTCTTGCGAATCTCGCAGCACCGGACGGTCTTCTGAAGCTGGGGAGTATTTCTATCAATCTGCTTCCCATCCTGATGACCGCCGTCAACATCATCTCCAGCCGCATCTATGCCAAAGATCTTTCCCGGAAGGATAAGCTTCAGCTTTACGGGATGGCCCTCATCTTCCTGGTGCTGCTGTACAATTCTCCCTCCGGCCTGGTCTTTTACTGGACACTGAACAATATTTTCTCGCTCTTTAAGAATATTGTCAATACCTCGAAGAACCGGGAGGCCGTGGCCGGCACGCTCATGTCCGGCCTGGGTCTGGCGTTTCTTGCCTACTTCCTTCTGGTAAGCCGGCGGCTTAGCTTCGGAGGGCTCACGGTCCTCCTGCTCGGCGTTCTGTTCCAGCTTCCCATGCTCCGATATCTGATTCGAAGAAGGAAGGGCGGCCGGCCCCTGTCCCGTCTTGCGGAGCCGAAGGAAAAGGCGTCCTCCCTTTTTGCTCTCGGCTGTTTGTTTCTGGCCGTGCTTACCGGGCTGCTGATTCCCTCCTCGGTGATCCACGCGTCTCCTGCCGAATTTGTTGTTCTGACGGAATACCGCTCTCCGCTCCAGTATGTATGGAGCGCCCTTCTGCTGGCCGCTGGAACCTTCCTGCTTTGGTTCATGCTGTTTCACTATCTGGCCGGGCATCAGGCCGGACACATCATGGATGCCGGCATCTGTGTCGCTTCCGTCCTTGCGGTAGTGGACTATATGTTCTTTGGGACAAAGCTTGGGAACCTGTCGGCAATGCTGCAGTATGACATCGCGTTTCACTATTCATGGAAGGAATGCCTTCTTAACCTCGCGGTCCTCACGCTCTGCGGAGCTGCGGTGCTGCTTCTGTGGTGGAAGAAGAAAAAACTACTTCAGGCGGTGTTTCCGGTACTGATTCTCGCGGTGTTAGGGATGTCCGTCTACAACATTGTCGGAATCCGGTCCGAACTGCCGCAGATCAGGACGCTGGCCGAACGGGAAACCGGCGAGAAGGCCTCCTTCCCCCTCAGCCGGAACGGAAAGAATGTGATTGTCTTCATGCTCGACCGCGGCATCAGCAGTTATGTTCCGTATCTCTTTCAGGAAAAGCCGGAGCTGAAGCAGCAGTTTGACGGCTTCACCTGGTACCCCAATACGCTGTCCTTCGGATGCACCACCAACACCGGGTCCCCGGCGCTCTTCGGTGGATATGAGTACACTCCGGAAGAGCTCAACAAACGATCTTCCGAGGCCCTCGCCGCCAAGCACAACGAGGCCCTGAAGCTTCTGCCGGTCCTCTTCGGCGAAGCGGGATATGAGGTGACAGTCTGTCATCCGCCCTATGCCGGCTATACGGAGATTCCGGACCTTTCCATCTTTGAGGACTGTGAAGGCATTCATGCGTACAACACCGAAAACGGCCAGTTTCGGGATCAGGGTGAACTGCTGGCAAGCAGGCAGAAGATCTGGAACCGCAACTTCTTCTGCTACAGCATCATGAAGATTTCTCCCCTGGTGCTGCAGTCCGGGCTCTATCAGGGCGGGCAGTATTTTAACTCCCGGGATCTGGACAGCATGCTGCGCCATACCCAGTTTGTCTCCGGCCGGTCGCTCTCCCAAGGCGTGGACGATAGCTTTATGAACGCGTACTCCGTGCTCTGTGCGCTTCCGGAAATCTCGACCATCACCGAGGACAGCCGGAATACCTACCTTGCCATCAACAACGGAACCGCACACGACGTGATGCTCCTGAAAGAGCCGGAATATGAACCGGCGCTGTATGTCGACAATACGGCTTATGACGCGGAACATGAAGACCGCTTCACCCTGGATGGAAGAACCATGCTGGTCGACATCCCTTACACGATGAAGCACTACCAGTGCAATATGGCTGCTTTTCTTCAGCTCGGAAACTGGTTTGACTTTCTGCGGGAGCAGGGTGTCTATGACAACACACGGATCATCCTTGTCGCGGATCACGGCCATGGGATGGCGCAGTTCGAGGATATGATTTTCGGAGACTGGGTCAGCGGCACCTGGCATCATCCGCAGGATGTCATGAGCTACAATCCGCTGCTCATGGTCAAGGATTTTGACAGCCGGGACTTTCATGTCGACAGCCGGTTTATGACCAACGCGGATACCCCTGTTCTGGCCCTTGACGGTCTGGTAGATGAGCCCGTAAACCCCTTTACCGGCAACCCCGTCTCAGATGCCGCCAAGGCTGCGGAAGAACACCATATCTTTTATACCGACATCAGCGATCCGTGGGACAACGACGGGAATACCTTTCTGCCGGATCGCTGGTACGCCCTCAAAGGACAGGATATCTTCGATCTGTCCGCCTGGAGCAGCCTCGGCATCTTTTGACCCGGAACCGACCCCAACCCAATGAATGCCGTTTCCTGTATTCCCATGAAAATTGAACATCCGGATTCCGGTCATTCTCCTTCATAACTGCCGGACTGATCAACAGTCTCCCTGCTTCAAGCAGAGAGACTGTTTTTTGTTTGTTCCAAACAATTCAATTGACAGCCCAATTTGGAACGGTTATAATACCTCTCGTCTCAGGGAGGATGGATGTTTATGATGGAATTAACGCGAAAACAGTTTGATATTTTGGAACTTCTCGTGGAGGGTCCCTGTTCCCAGCGCCGGATCCGGGAAAAAACCGGCCTGTCCCTCGGCACGGTCAACCGTACCATGAAAGAGCTTTCCGACGCGGGATTCGTCTCGGACGGCATCATTACCGCAGAAGGTAAATCAGCGCTGGAGCCTTATCGGGTCAGGAGGGCGATCTTCATCGCCGCCGGTTTCGGAACGCGGCTTGTTCCCATCACACTCAACACCCCGAAGCCCCTGGTAAGGGTTCATGGAACACGAATCATCGACGGGCTCCTGGATGCCTGTCTGGCCCTTGGCATTGAAGAGATCTACGTTGTTCGCGGTTATCTTGCCGAGCAGTTTGATCAGCTTCTGTACAAGTATCCTATGATCAAGTTCCTGGAGAATCCGCTGTACAATGAAGCAAATAACATTTCCTCTGCTTTGGTTGCCCGCTACCTTCTTTCCAATGCGTATGTGTTTGAAGCGGATCTTCTTCTCTATAACCCCGGAATCCTGAAGAAATACCATTACCGCTCCGATTTCCTCGGATTTAAAACCGAGCGCACCGACGACTGGTGCCTGGAGGTCACGGATGGGATCATCACAAAGGAAACGGTCGGCGGCGAGGGAAACAACATCTGGCAGATGGTCGGCATCTCCTACTGGAATGACACGGACGGACGCCGTCTCTCCGCCGACATTGCGGACGTCTTCGCTACACCCGGCGGCAAGGAGCGCTACTGGGAGCAGGTTCCGCTCGTATACAGGAAAGACCACTACACCGTTGAACTGCGGGAGTGTCTGCCGCAGGACATCATCGAGATCGACACCTTCCGCGAACTGAAGGCGATTGACAGAACCTACGACGTATAAAGGAGAAAACCATGGAAAACAACAACCTTCGGCGCCAGCTCTCTCCCATGCATGTCTGGGCGATTGCCTTCGGCTGTGTGATCGGCTGGGGTTCCTTTATCAATCCGGGAAAGAAATTCCTCCCGAACTCCGGCGTGGCCGGAACGGCGATCGCCATGGTTCTCGGGGCGCTGGTCATGATTGTCATCGCGTTTTCCTACGCCTACATGGTGCCGAAATACCCGTCCGCCGGTGGGGAATTCTCCTTTGCCAAAAACTGCTTCGGAAAGAGGATGGCTTTCCTCTGCGGCTGGTTTCTGGTCGTAGCCTACCTGACAAATGTCCCTATGAACAGCACCGCAATCGGCTTGATCGTGGACGGTCTGGACGGGACCGCCGACTGTTTGAAATTCGGTTTTCACTACAGCATCGCCGGATTTGAAATCTACGCCGGTGAGATGCTTCTGTCCATGCTGATCCTGGTTCTGTTCGGCTGGCTGAATGTGATCGGGGTCAAGAAGGCCGGCATTGTTCAGACCGTCCTGAGCAGTCTTCTTGTGACCTGTGTCTTTGTGCTGTGTGTCTCCGCTCTGCTCAGTTCCAAGGCAAAGGGGATCAACATGGAGCCGATCTGGGGCTTCGATAAAGCCGCTGCCATCGCCGCCGGTGCCGGCACCGCGGAAATCGGGACCTATGCCCATACGGGAGGCGCCGGAATTGCGGGCGCCATCCTCGCCACCTTTGCCATTGCCCCCTGGGCCTACGTCGGCTTTGACGCGATCCCGCAGGCGGCAGAAGAGTTTAACTTCAGCTTCCGGAAAGTCAGTTTCATCATGATCATCGCCATTGTGTTTGGCTGCTTTGTATATGTCAGCAACAATACGGTTGCCGCCGCGGCTCTAGAAAACTGGCCGGACCGCGTGATGGCCGGCGAATGGGTTCTGCTTGTCGCGGCAGAGGAACTGCTCGGCGGCTTCGGCAAGGTCCTGATCGGCCTCGGGGTCAGCTGTGCGGTACTGTCCGGAATCATGGGCTTCTATCTGGCCTCCTCGCGGCTGATGTACTCCATGAGCCGGGAAGGCTATCTTCCGAAGTGGTTCTCTGCGGTGGACGGGAAATACGGAACGCCGAGAAACGCCATCCTCTTCTGTGTGCTAATCAGCCTGAGCGGGCCGATTCTCGGCCGGGAAGCATTGGGCTGGTTCGTGGATATGAGCGCCATCGGCGCCAGTATCGGGTACTTTTTCACTTGTGCCAGCACCCTGATCACTGCAAAGAAAAACGGCGACGGGACCGCCTTTCTGAAGGGCATGGCATGGATCGGTGTGGTGTTCAGCCTGACCTTTATGGTTCTGCAGCTGATTCCCATTCCGGGCCTGTCGGGCGTTCACTTCGGCAAAGAAAGCTATATCATGCTGGTCATCTGGATTCTGATCGGCCTTGCGTTTTATTTTAAGCAGAGAAAATGGTTCAATTCCTGATCTGGGCTCCTGTTGTCCTTCTGCCGCTGTCAAACCTGCTTTCCGCGATAAATTCCGCTGTAAGTTTTGATTTTTCCCAAACAGCGCTCTGGGTTTTCGGTGCCGTCGCAGAAGAACTTTTCTACCGCTTCTTTCTGCTGAAAAAGCTGCTGCTCGACCGGTCAGGGATGAAGCCCCCGAATGCAGTTCTCCTCGTCTCGCTTCTCTTTGCCGTGATGCACCTTTTTAATCTGCGCGCCGGAACGGACCTCTTTCCGGTACTGGTCCAGGCGTTCTGTGCCTTCTGCTTCTCGGTATGGGCCGGGGCTGTCGTATGGAAAAAGCAGTCTATGACCGTTCCGCTCCTGGCCCATGTGCTTTTGAACCTGACCGCCTTCGAGGGTGGCTGTGTTCTCATTCCGATCATGGCCTGTATTCTTGTTCTGATTGACGGGCTTTTCCTGCTCGGCACAACATAAAACAGCTCCCCGCCAATGGTGGGGAGCTGTTTTATGTAGGTCTGTTATTTCGAAGTCGACTTGCTCCTGCGCATTCTTCAGCGCATTCCGTCGATTTCTCCGTTGTACCTCCCCATCCTCGACAGGGAGCTATTTTATGTAGGTCTGTTATTTCGAAATCGATTTCCACCTGCGCATTCTTCAGCGCATTCCGTCGATTTCTCCGTTGTACCTCCCCGCCCTCGGCGGGGAGGTACAACATCATCAGCCTGCCATCGCGAAGTCGATTTCCTCCTGCGCATTCTTCAGCGCGGTGTCGATGTCGGTGCCGTTGATGATGTTGGTGATGGCGTTGCCCATGCTGGTACGCACGGTGTAGTGGAAGTCATTCTGCTCAATGACGGGGACATAGGCGCCCATGTTGACGATCTCGTTGTAGATCGCCTGGCCGTTGAAGTACTCGACCGGAGCAAGATAGGCGTCTGAACCGCCGGCGGAGATGCAGGTGGTGATCACGCCGCCGTCAAGCAGCGCACCGTCATAGGTCTCCATGGCGCCCTCGCCGCCGCCGAAGGTGTAGGCGAGGAAGGCCTTGGCCAGCTCAACATTCTTGCAGTTGCCCGTGATGTACAGGGACGAGCCGCCGTTGGCCGCATAGCCCTGCTTGTCACCCTCCAGGGTCGGGATCGTGGTGATGGCCCACTTGCCGCTGTTGTCGGCAACCTGGCGGATGGTCGGGATGATCCAGTTGCCGTTCATGACGCCCGCAACCTGGTCGCCCTGAATGGTCTGGTCGGTGTACTCGGACCAGGAGTTGGCAAGGATGATGGTGCCGTCCTTGGCGCCCTGAACAATAACCTCGACGATCTTCTTCAGGGTTTCGTTGTCGGCGATCTTGGCCTTGCCGCCTTCAAACTGAGAGACGCCCTCGGCCTGCAGCATCATGTAGGGCAGATCGTCGCCGGAATGGTCCATGGAGAGCATGGCCTTGCCGGTCTTCTCCTTTACCTCGCGGGCAATTTCCAGCCAGCGGTCCCAGGAGATCGCGGTCACATCGTCCAGGGTGTAGCCGCACTCCTGCAGCAGGTCGGTGCGATAGGCGAAAATCGCGGTGCCGTTATCCACCGGAACGCCGTAGTGCACGCCGTCGATGGTGCTGTAGCTGATCTTCTCGGCGCCGAAGTCGGTCCAGTCGATTCCGGCGTCATCGATGTTGACCCAGGCGTTGGGATAATCCCGTACATAGCGCTGGATATAGTGATCCTGGAACAGGACGATGTCGGGCAGGGTGCTCAGGTCGCCGGAAGAGGCTGCCAGGGTGACCGCCTGCTCCACGTCCGAGGAACCGGACTGCTGGACAATCTCCAGAGAGAAGCCCGGGTTGACCTTCTGATACGCCGCCTCGGCGGCCTTCAGCGCGGGGATGTTAAAGTTGGCGTCCCATGCGTACACGCTCAGGGTGCCGCCCTCCGGGGCAGCCGCCGTCTCTTCTTCCGCGGGCGCCGCTTCCTCGGCGGGCGCGGCCTCTTCCGCCGGTGTTGCCTCGTCAGCGGGGGCCTCGCTTGCAGCCGGTGCTTCCGTGGCGGCGGGCTTCGCCGAGCTTCCGCATGCGGTCAGCAGTGCCAGGCTCATCGCCAGCACGAGAAGAATCGCAAGAGTCTTCTTCATTTCCATTTCCTCCATTTATAATAAAATAATTGAAGACGGTATCACAACTACCGTTCTGGCGGTATCATACCACGCTTTTCCCCCTGAAGCAAGCTTTCCCTTTCTTTCCTTTTTGATTTAATCTTAATTGTTTCTTAATTTTTTACTAAATGAAATTTTTTTGAAAATTAATTGTTGCATTTTGTCACCGTTTGTGCTATCATGCGCATTGATAAGATAGCCGTCGGGCAGAGTATCTCTTTTTGTCCTCGGCGATAGTTTCAGGAGGAACAAGTTATGAAGACGAGTCGTTTCATAAGTCTGTTGCTTTGCGTGGTCATGATCATGTCTCTGTTTACAGGCTTGGCAGGGTCGGCCTCGGCGGATGACGTCATCACGCATGAGGTCCAGTCCGGCGAGATCCTGATGAAGATCTGCGAAAAGTACGGACTGAATTACTATAACTGCAAAAACGCGATTATGCAGCTCAACGGCTTTACCAATGAAAACCAGCTGGCAAAGCTGACCGTTGGTCAGAAGCTGAAGCTGCCCGGTTCCAACGCTGTTGCCGGTACGGTTTCGACCACCACGGCAACCGTAACCACCACGACCGTCGGTGGGACCACCATGACCACCACCAGCTATGGCCTCGGTGGGGTTGTAAGCGGCGGCGCCGCGTTTTATCTCACTCCCTATACGGTCAAAGCCGGCGATACGCTGAACAAGATCTGCAACGAGCTGGGGAGCAACTATTATTACTATGCTCCGGTAATCCAGGGCATCAACGCTCTGGCCAACCCGAACCAGATCCATGCCGGTCAGGTTCTCCTGATCCCGACGGCGTCTGCCGCGGGTGCGGCCAGCGCCGTCGTAGGCCATGTGGTTCAGCCCGGTGAGACCATGTCCTCCATCGCCAACCAGTACGGCATCAACTATCAGGCCCAGCGTCAGCTCATTAACGGCCTGAACCGCCGTGACAACATGGACAAGATCTATGTCGGCCAGACCGTTCTGCTTCCCGGCGCCGCGGCCACAGCCGGATCCACCGTTGTCACGACCACAACCGCAGCCACCGCCGCAACGACGGCAGCGGCATCCGCCGCGACCAGCGGGAACTATCAGATCTCCCTCACGGCTGCGACCAACGGGAGCCCCTATGCAGTGGTGAACAACACCCAGTACGCCTCCCGAGCCAACGCCGGCGAGACCGTGAACATTGTTCCCTCTCCGAAGGCCGGTTATGCGGTCCGCGATA
>Ga0326513_10003825_pt1 | contig 10846 bp, 8 predicted proteins | sample 2_2465_0518_D_FD_203654 | JGI IMG/M metagenome (GOLD analysis project Ga0326513, IMG submission 203654) | Bovine rumen microbial communities from UC Davis, California, United States - 2_2465_0518 | ecosystem: Host-associated > Mammals > Digestive system > Stomach > Rumen | place: USA: California... | reverse complement strand
TACCAGCTATTGCAGTCACTCAAAGGTGATTCTTCCTGCTTTGATCTGACTGTAGGCATCTGCATCCATATTTCCTATGCGTAACCTTCCAAGCAGTTTGACGTCTCCCTTCTGATAGTCATCAACATCCTTGGTATAGATATATACTGCAGGAGTGTCATAACCGGACTTCTTATACAAGAAGCATTCTTGGTCATATAGTTCCGACAGCTCAGACAGGTTGTCTCGGAATGACTCTTCATCATTCAGGTTGACTGTCAGGAAACTGTTCTCCCTCGCCATCTCTCTATTCTCTTCAGAATACCATCCAGTCACCTTCGTCACGCCATAGCCCAGCTCACGAAGTCTTTGCTGAAGCATCCGGTTATTATCGTCATTCTCTTTTCTTACCCTACCTTGCCGCCATGCTGAAAGAATAGCACAGTCTCGTGTATTGAACCATGTCCTGGCTCTTTCTATGCTACATGCATCGGGTTTATTTAAGGAAAGATTGCCTTTCTCGTCTTCCACAAACCGATTCCTTTCCTCGATATCAAGCAGAGCATCATTATTCTCTAGCTCCTCTATTTCTTCTTGACCAAGGCGGATGGTTATTTGTTCTGGCGTTATTCCTTCAGACATTATTGGCTCCTCACCATCCCCCATATCTCCATCCTCTATGTCATAGTCCACAAAGTTCCCTTCAGCATCATACGCGGCATCAGCCAAATAACCTATTTCTACATCATAATAGAACAGGCTTGTCATACTTTTCGAATCGAGACATAGGTATCTCTGATACGGGTCGTTGTTCTTCATCTCAATGCCAGTGAATCTACTTTCAACTTCATTGGCGAACATGGTAAAAGGAAACATATCCTGTGTCATGTCCTTCACTTCAACCACTATCGATGACAGCTCGTCGAAGTATATCACTTCGCCTTTGATGAAGGCATCATCCACCTCAATCTCTGTACACTCGTTGATAAAGGCCATGAAATCTTGAGAATTCACACCAGTATCCAAAGGGCTCTCTAGAGTCCAATTTATAGAATCTCCTTCTTTATAATTGTTCATATCAAATTATTATTTTTATGCATAATGTAAAGTATGGCATCTCTTCTAAAGTGTAATTATTTCTGCCGCCATTGATGTTTGCAAATCTTCTTCGTTAAACTTCGGATAGGGTAGGGAGGTTGACACATAATCCTGCAACCAGATGTGATTCAGAGTAAAAGCAATAGAGTCGAGTGTCTCTTCACGCTTTGCAGGTTTCAGCTCACACTCCCACACTGTGATACAGTGCCACCCCATAGTAGCTAATGCTCGCTGCTCCTCTCGATCCCTTTCCTTGTTCCTGCGAATCTTCGTCACCCAGAACTCCTTGTTCGTCTTTGGAATCTTACAGCACTCCGAGTTTTCAATTACATCTTCCATCTGACCTCTTCCATCAGACATCTGTGGCAAAGCCACATTGTGTCCATGCCAAAAGCAACCATTAACAAAGATGCAAGTACGATACTTCTTCAGAACTAAGTCGGGATGCCCAGGCAGTCGCTTGTGGTTAAGCCTATACCTAAATCCTCTCTTCCACAACCCACGTCGCAGAATCATTTCCGGCTTCGTGTCCTTCGACCGGATGGCTGCCATGATATTATGCCGTTGCTGTTTCGAGAGCTTTTTCATAATTATATCGTCTTTGCAATCTTCATTAACTCTGTCAATCTAACTACGTCAAGCCTTCCCAAACGGTTCAACTTTAGTTTCTTGAGATCTTGTGGATTCCAAGTGTATTTCTGCAGTTCCTTCTCGATTCCCTTCTGGTTCAGACGGAACATCAGGTATATCTTATCTTCATTGTTGTCATCAGGGTTGAAGGGATAGTCCAAATCCTTCATCTCCTTGTACCCATACACCTTCGGTCCGCCCAGTTTTATTTTCTGCAGCATCGCTTCATGTCCGTTGTACAACAGGATATATCGTGCTATCACAATTTCCTTGTTCACAGACAATGTCCCTTTTCTGTCACCAGCTCTGCCATTATACATCCAGTGCTTCATAATCCACTCCAGATGCTCCTGACTCTTATAGTAGCCTATCAGTACTGTTGTCTCGTCTGGCAAGAAACCTCGGTTCTCACCCTCAGCCTCTGGCAGACTTTCCATTGTCATCGTTTCGTTGGCAGATAGGTGCACGTCATATTCATAGTACGATAGCTTTTCTCGATCTGACGTACGGTCGAGCAGATGTGCTTTCACTTCAGCCAGAAACTGTTTCAGATAGGCAGAATCCTGCAGCCAATGTCCGGGACGAATGCTGAAAGCCCCCAGTCCTGGTACTATCTCATGGAATCCACGCAGCTCCCTGTTCTCCTCTCCAGGATACAGCACATACGCGCCGCTCGTTCTCCGGATGGCATCCTTGTAGGCATGCATCTTCAGCAGGTCGCCACGTTTGTATATCTTCAGCTCCTGCTCTTGTTTTTCTCCAGCTAATTCTTCGGAAATATCCCTGCCTGTGTCTTTGTCCTCCAGAAGCACTTTATCCAGTCGGTATTTCGCATCGAAGTGGATGTGAATGATACGCTCCTGCCGTTCTGCCTCCTGCTCCGTAATCAGTCCTGGCCATAGTGACAGCGTATAGTCGGGCCTCATGGTCATCGTCCAGCTTCCAGCCTTGTGGATGGAATCATCTGTCACGCGATTGAACGTTCTGTTATAATAAAAAGCCACGTTCAGCACTCTCGAAAAAGTCTCTTGCCTACCGCTCACCATTCGCATCCTGCCTTGTCGCAGACTCAGGTTGATGCCGTCTTTGTCCATCTCTACCAGTTCCTTCTTTGCCTGAGGTTCAATATGGAAGAACTCCGATATCAGTTCCATCAGCTTGAAGAACAGCCAGTACTCGTAGAGCGTAGCCACATTCTTCTTTCCTGCGTCATACACATCGTTACCGCCCGTCCAGTTCAGCTTGGCTGCCAAATCGAATAGCAACCATGCCTGAAGCACCTCGCGATAGCCTTCCTTGCGTTGCAATACAGGGCTGTTCATATTCATGTGAGTTGGTTGCGATATCTGACGGAAGAACTGGTTATCCAGATGCTCGTATAGCCTGTTCAGTGTCTGGTTCGCCTCTGCCTTCAACTGTTCTGAGGCATTTGCGTAGCACTTGATTTCCGAACAGAAGTTCACGAACGTCCTCAACACAAACTTCACAAACTGATTCTCCTGACAGTCCGTCGTGTCACGTTTGTATTCCACCTCAATCCTCCGAGGCACACTCGTCAGACAATCAGGCATCCCCATGCGCATCTCAGAAGGCAATTTCACCCTGTCTGTGCTCGATGCGATCTGGCGGATATTCTTACGACTAAGTCGCCTCACCCCCACAATGTTCCTCTCGATGTTGGCATCCGTCCATTTCTTTACAGGGTTGGAGATAATCTTATGAATGGCTTCCGAGAATGATTCGCTGTCAATCAACGACCTCACGAACGAGAACCTTTGGTACAGTGTCTTCGCTGAGCAGTTCTGGTCTATCTCCAGCCGTTGCGTCACGGGTGCTCCCTGTTGCAGCACCAAATCTGTGTAGTATTCCGCAATCTCATCGAGCATCAGCCTGTAGTCACTCCTGTATTCTGCTTTCGTACTGCGTATCTCCAGACTCACGCGCCCCACCTGTTCACCGCTGTCCACCGCCACCACTTCCAGCGTCAGGTGTCCCACATAGATACCCGTGGTCAGCGTTCCCTCACAGGCATGATGTATCTTGTTGGGATGGAATCGCACAATCTCGTTCTCCTTCTCAAACTGATAGCGATACCTTTCATGCTCATCCACAAACTCATATGTATACGTGCATCCCTCTACCAACTGCCACCGCGATTCGCCAGCTATCGGTTCCTGCTCCTCAAAGACCTTCGCCTTCGAGGACTGCGGGTACACCACCAGCTTCACGCTGCCTTGCCTCTCCGCAACTGGAATTTCGAGATACTCAAGTTCATCTTGCATATTTATGCCTCCGCAAAACTCGTAAATCCATTGGCCGTTGCCGACTCATACATACGACGTATCTTGTCGGCACTCTCCTTGAATTGCGCTTTCTTCACATGTTCCTGAGCAATGTTCAGATCTTTACTAGAACCTGTAAAGCATAACTTCCACAACTGTCCCAGAACTGGTTCCAACTTCTTGCGCGACCCGTGCAGTTTAGGCAATAGCTTCTGTACGATTGCAGCATCCAGTATCTCTGCATCTGTCAACTTTGGCACAGCGTCGTCGTTGCTCTTCGCCTGACAGATAAAGCGGAATATCTCCGTTGCTGAGCGGTAGCCAAATTCTGCATTCACACCCTTCAACTCATTGAAGAAGCTCTGTAGTGTCGTTATAGCTTTTTCATCCTTCTCCAAATCTTTCTTACATGCTTTCTCCACGAAGTCCGCTCCCATGTTAGCAGCCTTACCATTAATACTCTCACGGTCTATTTCCTTCATATCTTTCAGAAATTCCGCCATCTCATCCTCTGCAATTTTGAACTCTATCACATTGGCGCGGTCCAGCACCTTGGGCGAGAACATATACGTCGTCTCGTCCACGTTGATTGTGCCAATGATGAAGAGATTCTCAGGCAATTTCACCTTCTGAGGCACACAGTCTACCTCTTCGTTTTTGTCTTTCGATTCATCGATACTCCACAAGGAAATAGCCTCCTTACTCTCCATTGCAGACAAGAAGTCCGCAAAGTAACGCTCCACGTAGCTCATATTCATTTCGTCCAATATTAGGAAGAATGGCTTGTTCTCATTCTCAGTCTTATTGGCCTCTATCAGCAAATCTAGCACTCCATTTTCCGGCTTCACGTACTTCCCTGGCTGTAGTGCATTAGGGAATCCAAGCAGTGGTTCACGGTTTGTCCAGTCAGCACCTACGCTCACCACACACATTTGTTTCTCTTTGTTTTTTACCAGTGCGCTGGCAAACGCTAAAGCCAACTGCGTCTTTCCTGAACCTGCCAGTCCGCTCAATATAAGGAACCTCTTTGACATCAGCGAGAAAGCAAATCGCTTTATCAGATTGTCGGAATATACAAGGCCTGTCTGTTTTATATATTCTATGATTGTTTTTATCGAGAATGACAAACCCTTACTCTCAGGCTGTTTGGACAATTCTAATGGTTCTTGTACAACAGGACTGTCGTCTTGTAGCTGCATATATTTCTCGTATGCATCTCTAAATGCCAACAACAATCTTTCACAATATGTATTATCTGTATACTTCCATTCATTTGAATAGATAGCACTCGCTTTATATTCTTTACTGTCAATTTGTTGATCGTTATATTGAAGTAGCAATGTGCTTTCCAATTGAAGCTCATTTCTTAAATCTTCACGGTTCTTTATAATCTCAGGAAGTTTAAGATTTGTCACGCCTTGTGCTAAAGAAAGATATATAGTTTTCAAATCTTTTGAGAAGAGAAATACCAAATAGATTCCACTTTGAGTAGACTCCGTCTCTTTCTTATTCATGATGGCTACCCATGGACATTTTGAAACACGTCCAGTTCCAATTGATCCTTTAATTCTATAGTCGTTCGTTGAGAACACCTCTTTAAGCTTATTGGGAATAGCGCTTCTCAAGATCTCACCACATTGAGACTCCAAAGACACACCTTGTCCAATATGTTTTTCATAATGAGCGCCAGCTTTTTGGAAATCTGCAATTAATGCATTCAATTCCTTGATAAATCCTTCTCTCATATTTAATTCTTTTAGTATTCGTTTTATGCTTTACAATAATCTTTAATAAACCGCTTTACAGGATTATCCAACCCTGCTGTATAACAAAACATGATGTCAATACGTGACATATTGAGAATGTATAGCTCTCCCGCCTTGGCAATCATTAAGTAAATGTCATTGGGGGAAGTCGTTGGCAAAATCTCAGCACCAAACCACATACGTTTATCTCCTCTTTTTGCTGCTTTATAGACAGAAGTAGAGATTTTTTTCTCATCCTTAAAGGTTAATAGGTGTGTGGTGATATAAGCCTTTTCACCAAATCCTTGTGAATCAAAGTCATGAATACCCTCATCCTTAAGGAATTTGTCTATGGATTGTGTAGCGTCAAAAATATGATGCGAAAGTATGTTCTTGGTCATCAACACTTTCGAAAAATGAATTCCTCGATCTCTTAAGAAACTTTCATTTTGACTTTCTATCTCTGTCAGTGCTCTCATTAGCGAATCTTTTTTAGAATTACGTCACCTATTGCCTTAGCCATAAGAGGAGGTACAGCGTTACCAACAAGTGTATACTGGGGTATGTCTACCTTCCTCATTTCGCCACCAGTGGTACGTTTGCCTTGAAACACAAAAGAGTCGTCAAACGATTGCAGTCTCGCCATTTCTCTAACCGTCATTGCGCGACATGCAGAATAATGTATGAAATCATCCGGCATTGTTACCACTGTGGGGGACTGCCCCTTGGGATTCAATACCGTGTAGTTTCTTTTATTTGACATTACATTTCTTTCCCTCAGTTCCTCTTTGCATGCATCGTTATATTCTCCATACCTAACAATAATTTGCAATCTTGTTTTAACGTCATCGTTTTGTAGGCTAGTCTGATGATTGAACAGATGGTATCCCTCAATTATATTACCTGAGTCAAGGTCTTCCTGGTTCTTAACATAGAAAGGCGGCTTTTCCATGCTGAATCTGAATCCTAACCTACCATTTCGACACCAATCAGAATAGAGCGTATTGCATCTGCCTCTACCTATAGAACTATCTGCCTTGCGATGCCTCAATAACCCCAAATATTGATCATTTGCTTCAACTGCCTCATATTCTGTTTTCTCTTCACCATTGTCGATGAAGTTCAAATCTGAGATGGCCTCATATACTGTAACTTTGTCTTTGGCATCAATAGTTGCAGGAATGTTCTCAATTAGGGTCTGGTCCTTTCTACAACCAATAAAGAGAACACGTTCTCTGTTTTGTGGCACGCCATAGTCAGATGAATTAACAACAATGGGAGATTCGATTTGATATAATCGTATATCTCTTGCTAAACCATCAAGTTCTTCCTCAACATCTTCTTCGGCATATTCCTTAATCGATGTAAAACATTCATCTAGTGATAGAGGATATAGACCAATCATATCGACTAATTCAGAAACGTCCTCTTGGTAATCCTCAAAATCTTCTATGCGGCCAAATGCTTCACGAATATTCTTAATGATAGTTTCATCATCTAAAAACTCGATGAACTTATTCATTGCTTTCACAAAATAGTCATTATCAATATATGCCTCTGTCTTTTCTTGTATGATGGCATTTATTATTGACTCTCGTTCTTTTGTCCTCTTCAAAAGATTTAAGCCGTGACGTATCGTGTTTACATTTTTATCACTTTTACTTGTTTGATATGCAATCTGTTTAGTTAGTGATTTGTATTGAGTTTCTATCAGTTGAATAAAGTCGTTTCTGAATTGTTCTTCCTGAACATCATCGGCCAATTCCATCTTGATCTTAGCGATAATGCAAGAATGAATGAATTCAGATTTCATTGTTGTCCTATCCAAAAAGGCAAGAAGCTTGGGAACCTCATTGTCATCAATGATAGAACGAATTTCTTTCATTACAGAATCCTTGAATTTTCCCTTGTCCTTTGTCAGAATACCAGAAACATTTTCCATAACAAAGTATTTTGGGCGAAGTTTACGAATCACTTTCAGATAATGCAAGAAAAGGTTGTCACGCTTGTCGTATTGCTTGCGCCTTCCACCTAAGCTGAATGATTGACAGCTCGGGCCGCCTGTAACAACGTCTATGTCTAGATTACCAATCTTCTCAATTAGATGAGTTAGAAACGAATCTGACATAATGTCTTCTCTAATAAACTCAGTTTTTAATCCTAACTGTTCATTATATCTAACTTTATGTGTCAGTTCACAGTTACTATTTATATCGCTTGCTAGTACAAAGTCAAAATATTTGTCATTTGTGTGCGCTTGCAAAAACCCTTCGCTGATACCACCGGCACCTGCGAAAAGATCTATAAACGTGATAGGTTTTTTCCCTTTTATGAATTCTTTTTTTTCTGACATATTATTCAAATATTAACTCTAACTGACCACTTGCAGCCTCTTCATCCAATCTTTTTTGCACCTTTCTATCAATAATTCTACTTATTTGTTCTCTATGTGCGTCAAGAAAATCGTAAAAATCTTGAGGCGTCCACATTGATAACTCAACAACAGCACCTGTCTGATTAAGGAGTTGTATGCAATAATCCGTTTTCTCTTCAAAATGCGGTGTTAGCAATGTGTTCTCATTTTCCATGTAGAATCTCAAAATCCCATGAACGGCATTTTCGTAACTAAATAGTTTTGAAGCAGCTAAACCACGGTTGCCAAGTTTCGTTCGGGAAAAGAGAAACTTTGATAGCGTGTAGTCATTTGACCCATCTTCTTTTTTTATCACACTGCGACGAACCATCCAATACAAACCTTCAAGCTGATTTCGAACAATCGATGAATTAAACCAATGGTCCTTAATGTACCTAACGTTTTCTTCATTAGTTCGTTCTGGCTTTTGAATTTCAGGCCAGCGCTTTATCATATAAGGTAATAGTTCAACGTGTGACAAATGGTGCCAAAATGGCTTGTAAGATGCCTCCACTGGCGTGAGATGTTGATACTCTTCGTAAAGAGCTTTTGCTGCGGGGAACTCATTGCTAGCCCCACTAACAGCATAAGGTAGCATTTTGTATAGCAATTCTCCTGAGCATTCAACAGACCACTCATTTTCGACGTCTTTAAGGTTGCCAAAATCGCCATTCCTATATTTCGACAAATTATCCTCAATGTCATAGACGAGAATGTTGTCAAAGTCTTCTGTAAATATTTTCTGTCTCATAGGCCATTCAGTTTTTCTGTAACTTCACATAAGTTCTTCAGCATTTCCTTTTCAGGTTTTCTGAAAATGTAATCAGCAATAGCATGACAAGTTTCCATGTCATAACCTCCATCAGACAATTCTTCTGGAGTCAATATCCCTTCTTCCTCTGGGATAGCATCTATCATTTCCTCTAATACCATATACCATTCCTGTTCTGAGTATTCTGTAATTCTTGAGCAAGCCATTTCAAGTGCTTGTCGATAAAATGTTGAAAGCATTGTATACGAGAATTGGTCTCCACATGCATCAAATTGATCCAACATCATTTTCGGCATTAAGATAGTAATTTTGGGGTTGTCAAAAACAAAATCTACATCATCTCCTTCATACCTTTTTACAACAAAAATATCTCCTAAAGAATGTTGTTCTGACGTAAATTGTAGTTGAATAGTAAAAGAGGTGATGTATGCCAGCATGGCACCTTTTGGGAATAGTACGCCCCCAGAATAATCAGAGTGCAGAGAGTCAGACTTAAAGTCAAGAATCTCTTCTTTGCTGACAATCATCCATTTGCACTCGACACCTTTACTAACTTCTACTCTTGGTATCGATATAGAAAACTTTTGATGGTCACTATAAATGACTTTATGATAAAAAGTCTGAGAGCATTCAATCACACATATATGGCATGCTTTTTCTGGAATTAACTTTTCAATGTCTACATTGTGAGAAAGAAGTTCCAGTTCATAGTTAATCGAGTTCGCATCAGAGGCTATAGGTCTTACGTCATAATCTACCTCATTATTGACATAATCATCTGACCATCCCCAAACGGGATATGGATAATTTATCTTGTTACTGATTTTCATAAGCCTTTATCTCTAAACTATGGACTTCATTATCTTCAAAGAGAATGTCAAACGTATTTTTTCCAGGATATAATTTAAAACCAACAAGTACGTTTTTATCTTTACCCGTTATTGTACAAGTGGGATTTACAGAGCGTATTCCAATAGAGGAACTCTTTTCCTCTCCAGCAATTTTGACCACCATCATGCATTCTTCGTATTTTTGAGGTGAGTCAATGATAACACGATGGAGAAGGCCGTAATCTCCAATTAATGTCCTCAAACGGAAGGCTGCAGTTATATCCTGAGCGTGTTTTCCCCCTGTCCGTGACTTATATTGGCCCTGTAGGCTTTCCCTTCCTTCATAACCTCTAGTGTCACCTGTATCAGGTTTGACTGTTTTGTCTTCAGGATCAGGGTTTGGGACTGGTGGGCTTGGAGGTGTTGGCTTAGGAGGAATATCTTTTGACTCATGTATAGAAGGCGTTGGCACAGGCACCTGAATACTTGACAATTCTCCTTTTTCCTTTCTTTCTCTTTTCTTTTTCTTTCCACGTTTTTTGTGCACAACAAGTTTTGCTTGGAATTGTGCAGAGATGCGATTCTCCTTGAATTCTTTAACTTCAGTAGACATGCCAGCAGGCGAACCTTTGCTGTTTGCAGATTTTACAGCTCCAGACTTAGACTGAACATTAGTTCCAGAACCAATAACGTAGTTTTTCAACGAACTTATGTTATGCTCGTCATCCTCGTTTTCTGGGAAAGCATCTTCTATACTTTTGCGTATGAATGCATTTATCTCTTTGCGTATTTCTATAGCGTCTCCTTCTTCTGGTAAATCTTTTGTTTCTTTTACATCCCATTTCTCATGAGTCGCATTTTCCATAAGTCGAAGAGTTTCACTACCTTTCCCATCACATAAGAAAAGCCCATAAAACCCCTTATAACTATTCATTCGATGGAAACAAATGAACATCTCCTTATCTCTCATACAGATGATACGGTCCTCACTATGACTCTTGATTTCAGGATTAATATAAAACCTTAAGACTGCATGTTCAATATGAGGATAGTCAGATGCAGAAGCTATATACTCTTTATGGTAATCGTCATCTTTC
>Ga0326513_10003824_pt1 | contig 10846 bp, 9 predicted proteins | sample 2_2465_0518_D_FD_203654 | JGI IMG/M metagenome (GOLD analysis project Ga0326513, IMG submission 203654) | Bovine rumen microbial communities from UC Davis, California, United States - 2_2465_0518 | ecosystem: Host-associated > Mammals > Digestive system > Stomach > Rumen | place: USA: California... | reverse complement strand
AGGACGTGCAACGCGGCGCGATTTCGGACGCCCACGGCGTGAACCCGTATCCGGCGGTTGCGAAGGGAACCGAGCTCGGACAGTTCGGAACTCCGGGATTTAGAGACGAGAAGAAATTCAGGTACTAGTCAAAAACTTGCGTACAACGCGCATAACTGCTATCCTGTACGCGAAAGAGGACCACAGACATGGCACATACGAAGACGACTCTTCAGTCCCTTCTTGCGAACGATCGCTTCCAGAGCGATCTGTATCTCTGCAAACAGGCGCAGATCCAGGCGGATGACACGCAGTTCGAGACTGATTTCACGAACATGGCGTTCGGCTTCCTCCAGGACAGGGCGCCGGCGCTTATGCGCTATGTCCTCGGATTCGAGACGGTTCAGCGCAACGACGACGGAACGCGTGCGGTGGGCATCTTCGGCTTCAAGGTCGGAGACGACTACTATTACGTTCCGGCGTTCTTCATGAACAGCCAGATCAAGGGCATCGACTCGATCCTCAACAAGCGAACCAACTCGTTCGTTCCTCTCACGGAGGAGTGGGTGAACTTCATCGTCAACCGGAAGGTCGTCGAGCTCGGAAACGGCGTCGACGACAAGGCGGGCCGTGTGAGCGAGGACTTCGAGAATCCGAACTTCGACTTCCTGCGCCGTCCTACGATCGGGCCGCTCGGCGGGCCGAAGTACTACAAGGTTGCCGAGGAGAAGGGCTGGTCGCTCAAGCAGGCCTGGCACGCCATGAAGGCGAAGACGGCCGAGATGTTCGAGAAGGACAAGGAGTTCCGCAAGGCCGTTGCCGGCTCGTTCTGCGCCATGCAGAAGCAGCAGCTGCCGTTCGACAAGGAGGCGGAGGCGGCCGGCGCTCTTTCGAATTACCTTGCGAAGTTCGGCGGCCCCCGTTCGGAGGCGGCTCTTCTCCGCTCGATGCGGAAGAACATGAAGTTCGCCGAGGCGGCCCTTCGTCTGTATCCGTCGTTCGAGGCGATGCGCCCGAAGGCGTACGACAAGGACTGCCTCTCCGTCAAGAAGGCCCAGGAGGCGGCGATGATCTCGCTCGTCCAGGTCACGTTCACGGACAAGCCGAAGGACGGGGACGAGGAGGGCGCCCGCAACGTGATCGAGGACGGCTTTACCGTCATCGACGACCGCGACGAGTCGAAGAAGTCCGTGGTCTACGAGACGGACTACGAGAAGCGCTTCCAGAATCCTGACCATCCAGGCGTTTACAACGTGGTCACGTCTGATGGAACTTCCAAGAAGGCGTACGTCATGAACCAGGACCGCTGCCTCGGCATGAAGGAGCACGGCACGACGCTCGTGTTCTTCCCGTCCGACAAGTCGTGCCGGTTTGCCGACAACCGCGACGTTCTCGTCGACGGAGACTGCAACGGCTCGTCGCTCGACATCTACAACGACGCGATCGAGCTCGGCAGCATGAAGCCCGGCAAGAAGTACGTCTTCGTCGGTCCTGACGGCTCGGCGCTTGGAATCTTCCGAGCCGGCGGCGTCAAGAACGACCCCGGAACAAGGCGCCGTATCTTCGGTTCGTTCGATACGTGGTGCACGGAGGCGCCAACGAGAAACCGCGTCGAGAATGACGACGACTTCTCGAATTATTTCCGCGGCGACCGCTACCACGACATGAACGGCGCTCCTCGCAGCGAGACGTGGACCTGCGTAGACGCGATCGAGATCGCGGACTTCAAGGGTCGTCCGACGATCATCGGTACGGTCGTGCAGATCCCGAAGAACTGGAAGGCGATTCGCGTACGCCAGGATCGCTGGGAGCCGATCGACGAGGACGCTCCGGCTACTCCGTCGTACGGCGTTGCCGAGGATTCCGACGGAACTCCGAAGGATCCTGAGTACACGAAGAAGTGGACTTATCTTGCCGACCTCTCCGTCGTCGACGACTTGCTTCGCAAGAACGGAGCCAAGTCGCTTGAGATCAAGACGGCCGGCGCCGACGAGTATCTCTTCAGCTACGACAAGCACTACTTCACGGCTCCGATGAACTACAAGGAAGCCAGCGTGACGCTTGTGACGAAGCTCAATCTCGACTACAAGGACGCACGCCGGCTTCTCAAGAAGGCGGCCATCGAGCACGAGGCGAAGTGCATCGTCAAGGAGGCGCAGTTCGTAGGCGTGTCGCTCAATCCGATGGGAGACCAGACTCCCGAGTCCGATCCGTACACAGGAATCCCGGTCTACAGCACTCCGTACGAGGACGAGACACGCGGTTCGTTCACGAACGTCGAAGATCCTCGCATGCGCGCCAACGAGCTTGGAATGAACGTCGGCGGCGAAATGGAGCTCAACTCCGAGAGCGGAGAGGGCGGATCGGACGCCGCCATCGACGACGAGGCGCAGCAGCTTGCGCAGGAGGCCGCGCAGCTCGGACAGAAGAACGTCTTCGACCATGCCGCCATCGGCGGTCTTGCGAAGGTCTACGATACGTCGGCCGTCGTCGATTCGTTCCTGCCGGAATTCATGCAGACGATCGACCGTCTCGGACGCGTTCTTTTCCTCTACTACTGGAAGCACGACGACTTCGTAGAACGCTACGGCACGGACGACGTGATCGCTATGGAGGACATGCTCCGCAGCGTGTTCAAGTCGCTTGGCAAGCTGGTTCTCGACCTCCGCAAGAAGGCCGTCGGACAGGGAGATGCCGATTCAGTGTCCCTGTAGGAGGTTGAAGATGGACAATTCAGAGCTTACGGCAAAGGTAATCGAACAGGGCAGCAAGATCGAAGGGCTCGAGCGCGAGGTTGGCACTCTGAACAAGGCGATCTTCACCGGAAACGGGCAGCCGTCTCTTACGTCGAGGATGTCGTCGATCGAGACGCAGCTCAGCTCGAATTCGAAGGTCCTGATGCGGGCGGCCGCCGGCGTGTATACGCTTCTCTTCGGATTTGTGTTCTTCGTCTTGAAGAACATGTACGACAAGGTTTACGGCGTTTAGGAGACCGGGATGTCGTATACGAAGAAGGAAGCAGAGTTCTGCAAGAAGGCCATGAGAGCCGGCTACACGGCTTTCCAGGCCGGCAAGCTGTTCAAGTTCGCGCAGATGGGCATGCCGTTCGACAGGGCGCAGGCGATGGCGAAGGACGTCATGGCCGCTCCTACCGACGGCGACGCCGACAACGGCGGAAACGTTCCTACGGAGATTTCGCCTGATGACATCATCGGACACGGCCCATCGTCCAGGCAGGTGATGCAGGCACAGGCCGCCCGTACGGCGCAAGGCGTTCCTCCTGGGACGCCGGTTCCCAATAGACAGCTTGCGCGCAGCGCCATTCTTTCCGTCCTGAACAGGCGTCCGGCGCCGGCGCCAGTTCCGGCAGCTCCGGCGCCCGTGGCGGCGATGGCATGAAAAGAGCTTTCTACGAAGGTTTCAAGTACGTCTGTGAAAAGTACGGCGTAGACCCGATTCCTCTGTTCAAGGCGGCGGCTACGGCCGCGGCTTCCACGCCTGCAAAGTCTTCTCCGGCTGCTGGCGCTCCTAAAGGCACGTCGGCTGGTGCTGCTCCGTCTGCTCCAAGGCCGGCATCGCCGAAGCCGGCTGCGCCAGCGCAGGCGCCTGCGGATCCATTCACTGTTGGTGGCATCGAGGGCTATCGCCTCGGTCGACAGGGCAAGACGACTTCCGCGCCTGTTGTAAGCAAGCCTCCGGCGTCTCTGCAGACAAAGACTCCTGCTCCTGTCGCAAAGCCGGTCGTAAAGACTCCTCCGGCATCCACAGGCGGCGTAGAGAATCTTAGGCGTCGCTGGGACGAGGTCTACAACCAAGGGAAGGTTTCTCAGAATCCAAATGCGATGGACCCCGAGGCTCTGAAAGCTAATGTCAGAAGCAACATAGACGCGTACAAGCGTCTTACGCAGAGTCCTTTCGGCACCGCAAATCCATTTGAGATGCACCAGGCCTTCACCACAGGCACAGGTCCATATTCCGGCTGGGCGGATAGCGCATCGGCTGCAAGTCCAGCCATCAATCGGCAGACGCCACAGCAGCAGAATCCTTCTCAGGCGGCACAGCCGATGCAGACAGCTCAAAAGCCTACGGCGCCTCAGGCGAAGCCATACCACTGGCAGAACGCCAACGGAAGAAACTTTCAGACGATGGATGAAGCGAAGTTCCTTGAAGAGTGGCGAAAGGGAACAGCGCAGCAGCGAAATAAGGCGATGTCGTCTATCGGCGTGAACCAGAAGATGTGGGAGCAGGCCGACGAGAAGCAGCGTATGCTGTGGCGCCGCCAGGCAGCCGATAGCTACTACGCCAGAAACGTACGCAATGCTGCGGCACGAGCCGCGAGAAACGCCAACTTCGGTGTGCATCCGAATATGACGCCTTCGAGGAATTTTTATCGGCCAGATCCGGAGAATCCAGGGTTCGCTGTGAATGCGTACGGCCAGAAGATTCCGATGAATCCGGTAGGTTCTCTTCTTGGAAATTCGCCGTATGCGGTTGCCGGGTGGGATAACGGAAGAAAAGAAGTAAACGGTCTTTTCTACGTGGGACAGAACAATACTGATCCTAGAACTACTGTCTTGCGCCAACCCAGGATAGGAATGGCCTGACGATGCAACTCGGATCGACGGTAATCGTTACTCCGATCGACAATCCGAGCCAGTTCGATCCAGATTGGCGGAATTCGATCGCGATGATCCTGGCGGACGACCCATCCGTCAGGATCGATCCGGATTATATCGCTTACAAGAACGATCCGTGGATTCGCATGCAGCTTGGATTCTTCGACGCCGAACGCCGCAGGATCAGGCTTACGCCGAAGCAGAGAAGCCTTCGTCTCGCCAATATCTGGTTCCAGGGAAACGCGAATGTTTCGGACACGAAGTTCAGGCTCGAGCCCCTTCTTCTGACGGCTGCCACGTTCGACACGATTGCGCTGGACCTTCTTGGAGGGGACGAAGACGCCGCCGTCTACGGCCTTTCTTCGCCGGTGGACGCAATACAGGCTTACGAGCGTCTTTACTTCAATTCGAGGCTTGCAGACGGACGTTTGAATCCGTCGTGCCAGCTCAGGCAGTATTTTTCGCTTCCTGACGGGCAGCTCAACGAAGATACGCCGCCCGAGACGCTGTGGAAGATGATCGGCGCCCTTCTTGGCTACGACACTCTCGTCGCGATCTGGTTGTGGAAGGACGCCCACGGAATCGAGAACAACTCCCAGACCTATCTTCTGGACGAGATGTGGCGCGTGGCGCAGTCCAGGCTGTTCCTCAACATGTTCGCCGACCGCATCGGGCACGAGTCGATGGCGAAGCTCCTTGCGTCGATCACGGCGCAGTCCAAGATGCTCAAGGAGGATTCGCAGGCCGGCTCGGCGAGCCTAGATACGGTCAAGACGCTGATGGCGTTTCTTGGCAAAACAGGTCCCGTTGTGCTAAACTCGATTGCACGCAGCGTGGACGAGAATCCAGAACTGTCCAGGCAGCTTGAGTCTGAGTCGGCTTCCCGCAGGGCCATCTTGCAGGCGCCGGCGATTGCGGAAGACGCCGTGATAGAAGTACCGGAGACAAACACATGAACTTCAAGGAAAGACTGATGACGGAAGCCCTGCCGAAGGCCGTCGAATACTACAATTCCGGCCTGTCGTCGGACGAAGCCATCGCAAAGACTGCCGAGTCGCTCGGATTCAATGTCGAGCAGACGGACCGCCTGTCCGAGTTCTTCAACACGGCAAAGACGATCAATTTCTACAAGACGGCAGAGGACCGCACGAAGAACTTTGAGCTCGCCGACAAGAACCATGTCCACGAGATCATGTTCAAGCAGGAGAAGAAGGCTGAAGCTCCGGCGGAGTACAAGGATTACTCCTTCTACACGTCCGACGAAAGGAGCTATCTCGACGATTCTCCGGTAGACTCCACAGAGATCGACAAGGTGATCAGAAAGGTCGCCGAGGACGACAAGTCCGGCTATACCGTCGATTCGCTGCTCAAACAGGGCTTCGACATGGCGGACACGCTCGATGCGCAGGCCGACTTCGTCGATGCCGGCATCGGGCAGATTAAGGCAAAGGCCCTTACCGACACGATGAAGATCGCCGAAGCCTTGATGAAGGGCTACTCCCCCGAGGAGGCGTACGCCAAATTCAAGGCCGCGTGCAAGAGCGCGTCTGCCGCTTCCATGGTAGAGGGCTGTATGCCGGAATTCGTCGTCGAGGGAGCCAAGCCCGTTCTCGACAAGATCGCGGAGGCCGGAGTCGTCGATTCCCGTTCTGTCGGAGAGCTTGTACGTATCGCCGAGAAGGTCGGTTCGGCCGTCGACCGCCTTGCGTCTTACGAGAAGCGCTCCTCTGCCATGCGCAAGCGTGCACAGTTCATGCGGAGCAACTTGCAGAAGATCGCGGCGAAGAAGTTTAAGCCGCCGAAGCCTCCGACCAAGGGTCCGCCGACGTCTCCGAAGCCACCAAAGGTGAACTATCACTTCGATCTCAGGATCAAGGCTCCGAAGGAGAAGAAGGACGACGACAAAGACAAGGACAGCCGAGACAAGGAAAAGAAGGACGACAAGTCTCCGACGCTTTACGATCGTCTTCCGGCGTATCCGAAGGCCGTCGAGGACATGCGGGACTACGTGCTCGGCGGGCTTCTGCCGGGACGAGAGTCGCTTGAAACGGCGATCTTCGGTGCTCCGTCGAAGAGCACATACGTCAAGGATCGCATCGACAACGTACGTCGCTCCGTTCTGATCTCAGATCTTTATCAGAACGACCCGATTCTGTCTGAGGCGGATCCGAACGAGCTTGCGCGGGCCTACCAGTCGCTCGTGCAGACCTCGCCGAAGTCGTCCCTCAACAAGGAGGTAGTCCGCGCAATCCTCCGTCAGGCCGTGGCTTCTCCCGCGATCAGCCCGTACGATGCGAAGTCCTGGGCCGATCTGGATGCGGCGATCGCAAAAGCAACCACGCCGGCTGCAAAGCAGCTGAGAGCATAGGAGCATCACATGAAGATCAGGATTTTCCAGGAAATCGTAAACGGCGTTCTTCAGGTTCGCCTGAATACCGAGGATTGGAGCGAAGGCGACCTTGACGCCATGCGTTCGTTCGGCGAGCCATCCATCGATCTCGGCGGTTCGTTCTCGTCAGGTGGCTCTGTAAGCTTCGAGCGTCCGCATGCCATTCAGCGTGTGAAGACGGATTCTCCGTTTGTGGCGAAGTTCGACTCCAGAGACTACGACGATCCGGCCGGTATGGCTCTTGCGTGGAAGCAGGAGGTGTCGGCTCGTATCGTGAAGGCCGTGACGGACATGCGTTCCATCAAGAACGGCTTCGACAACGAGGAAGTAATCAACGTCTAGCCGGAGGCATACATGAAAGGCATGATCCAGCAGCTTTACGACAAGCGCTGCGAGAAACAGCGCGAGCTGGAGAAGAAGGCGTCGTCTGGTTACGACGTTCTTGAAAAAATGGCTGGCGCTGTCGCTACGCTTGAAAAGTGTGCAAAGACCGATTGGGGCGATGTTACCGCGAGAATCGTAGGAACTGCTGCTCCGGCTGCTATTGGTGCTCTTGGAGGAGCAGCGATTGGAGGCATTGCCGATGCAATTCGTCCAAAGGCAAAGGACGAGCGCGACCGCAAGAAGAGGCTCGTGAAATCATTGCTGACCGGCGCTGCATTTGGCGGTCTTGCCGGAGCTGGTTTCTCCGCGTATAACTATCAGGCTGGCGGCCCAGCAAAAGGCAGTCCGCTTGGATTCTTCGACGTCACTTGGCCTGATGCCGCCGGCTATACGCTTGCGGGAGCGGGCGCGTACAATTCCGGGCTTTTTCATCGGAAGTTCAATAGGCCGGGCCCAATGCGGATCTCAGTAAGCGGCGAAGGCCGCGCCTCCATGGACGACATCATTCGCTCGTTCGAGAACGGTGCTTTGAGCGAGTCTGATTTCCTAAAGAAGGTCTTCGGCCACAAGGACGTCATGGGCATCCACGGCGGAAGCAACGCGGTTCCGCCGGAGGCGGTCGGAAAGGCGAATGAGATTCTCCGTCGTGCCAAATATGCTGTAAAGTACCCGAAGGGCGGTGCGTTTTGGAAGGGCGGTTGGCGCGGCGGTCCAAAGAAGATCGGCGCTATTACGGCGCTGATCGCTGGCCTCGGCCTTATCGGCAACAAGTACACCGAGCTGTTCGGAGATCGCGACTAGTTTTCGGAGGCGTACGCCATGATGACGAAACTGTTCTACTCCAACGATTTCGATCCGTCCGTCGAGGTCGGAATGGAGGTCGTCGAAAACAGCCACATTCTGAAGAAGCGCGCAAGCACGATCTTCGGCCTCGACTACTCCGACATGAAGCCGGACAAGAACCATGTCGGGATTCATGTCGTCGCCCTCGGAGACGCCGAGCACTATCCGATGAACCGCAACGGAGACCTCTTCAGCAAGGAGGCGTGCGAGAAGTACACGCCGACCTTCGTGAAGTACGGCCACGTTTTCCAGCATCATCGCAACAAGGATCCGTCGATCGCCTGCGGAGAGATCAAGTACGCTGCATACAACGAGCCGATGGGCCGTGTCGAGCTGTTCATTCACGCCGACCGCGAGAAGGCGGCGGAGCATCTCGCCCGTCTTGAGAAGGAAGGGTCCGTTCCGTTTTCGATGGCATGCTCCGTTCCACGCGACCGCTGCAGCATCTGCGGAGCGCTTCGCAAGCACGCCGGAGACGAGTCTGAGTGCGAGCACATACGCGATCATCTCGGAGAGACGATGGACGACGGTCGCCAGGTGGGCACGTTCAACGACGAGCCGCGTTGGTTCGATATCTCGTTCGTAGGCCGTCCGGCAGACCGTATCGCGTGGGACCTGGCCAAGGTCGCTTCGTCGATTCCGGAATCTTCCGTGAAGGCGGCAGAGTCGGCCGGCGTTGTCGCTCCTGACGAAATTTCGCTGGATTCAGAGGCGGCCGTACGCAAATACGGCTATCTTCGCGACATTGCCTCCTACCAGGACAGCTATCGTGGCTGGATGTCTAAATCTGCGTCCGTAGTCACGGTTCGCGATCGCTATGTATATGAGCTTCGCAAGATCGCGCATTCGAAGCTGGACGACGGCCTTGTTGATCGTTTGCGCGAATACGCGCCCGGCGTCGCGCTTTCGGCAACTGCGGAGGCCGGCGTCGTGATGGACGTTCCCACGTTCTTCAAATACGCGTGCGGCCCGCAGTACAGCGTTGTCGAGCCATTCGTGGCGTCCGTAAAGAAGATGCTTCCGTCCGTGATTGACTCTCTTGTGAAATCCGGCGGAGCGGCGAAGGTGTGCAACGACGTTTCCTACGACGCCCTCGACCCTTCGAAGTCCTATGGATACGCTCCTGTTTCGGATTCGATCAAGGCGCGTCTCAAGGAAGCGTCTTGCCTCGACGACGTCGACGGTCAGATTCTCAGAAAGACGGCGGAAGGATATTCCGATGTTTTTTCTGTTGACAATGATTTGAAAAACGTGGTAAACGTAGAAGTGACACAGCGACTTGCGGAGAAATACGCAGCGTACGAGTTGTCCGCGATTGACGCGATAGTGAGCGGCCGAAATGGCGATAACAAAGCACAAACCTTGGCGATTGTTTCGTCATTGAACCTCAAACACTAGACAACAAAATGGCAGCCATCATGACCTACGACGAGATTTGCGACCAGCTCGACAAGCAGCTCAAGGTCGCCGAAGAGCAGGAGTCCCAGAACATCACCGGCCAGGCTCCGGAGAGCATTCCGGGATCCGAGCACGACAAGCCCGCGCCCGAAACGGCCCAGAATTCCGACGAGAACGTCAAGGACGAGACCGCCGGCGGCTCCGAGACCCGTACGGTTTCTGGCGCGGAACCCGGCAGCGACAACAAGCCTCTCGAGCCGCAGCTGCTCGAGGCCAACGAACCCGCTCTGACTCCGGAGAAGAAGCCGCTCGAGTCGGCAGACGCAAACGCCAAGGAGGCGTCCGCCAACAACATCGTTGCTTTCGTTCTGGAGAAGACCCAGAAGAAGGCAGCTGCTCCGGCCACGAAGAAGGCCGAGGAGTGCTGCGATAAGAAGGACGACGAGAAGAAGGACGAGAAGGAGGAGAAGAAGGAGGACGGCGAGAAGTCCGCTTCCACGACTCCGGATCGCCTTGAGCTCGACACCGGCATCCTCGCCAAGATCGCGGCGCACATGCTCGCCGACGAAGAGGGCGCCCAGATGGTCGAGTACGTTCTTTCCAAGAAGGCCGGCGCCGAGTTCGCGCAGAACACGATGAACGCGCTTCGCAAGGAGGCCGAGTTCTACGACGCCCAGCGCGAGGAGTTTATCAAGGGCGCCCAGGCGGCCGAGGACCAGCTCCAGGAGGCCGCCGGTGCGCAGGACGTCGACGCCCTGATCGACGACGCGGCCGCCGAGGCTGGCGCGGAAGAGGGCGCTCCCGAAGAGGGCGCGGATCTTCTCGGCGCCGGTGACGACGCTGGCGAAGGCGGCGAGGACGACGCTCCGTTCACTCCGGAGGAGGTCAACGCCGAGCTTGAGCAGCTCGTCGAAGAGGGCGTGATCACGCCCGAGCAGGTCCAGGAGTTCCTCGAGGAGGCAGACGCCGATCCGATGAACGGCATGTCCGAGGAGGACATCGCTGAGGGCATCGACGCCCTCATCCAGGACGGCGATCTCTCTCCCGAGGCCGCGGATGCGCTGACGGCACGCCTTGAGGGCGAGGATGCAGGAGACGCCGGCGACGCCGGAGAGCCTCCGGCGGCTCCTGAGCCCGCTCCGGCGGACGGAGGCGCCGCTCCCGAGCCTGCGGCCGACGTCACGCCCGAGCCCAAGGAGGCAGCCGCGAAGCCTCTCAAGAAGCAGGCTTCCGCCCG
>Ga0326513_10003823_pt1 | contig 10847 bp, 14 predicted proteins | sample 2_2465_0518_D_FD_203654 | JGI IMG/M metagenome (GOLD analysis project Ga0326513, IMG submission 203654) | Bovine rumen microbial communities from UC Davis, California, United States - 2_2465_0518 | ecosystem: Host-associated > Mammals > Digestive system > Stomach > Rumen | place: USA... | reverse complement strand
TTGCAGCCTGTTCATAGTCTGACGTCGTGTAGAATCCCGTCCCGAAATCTAGCGGGCGATACAATTCGCGTGGCAATATGCGCGGAGTCTCGACTCGTTCCAGAGAACCATGGAACAGTATCATGCCGGAATCCCCCTGGCTTTGAGGAACTCGTCAAGTTCAGCAACAAGCCAACCTTCGCCTTGAGTGTGGAGCAAATCGTAACCCGAATCGAGAAATTCAATGGCACCGCAAGATTCAAAAAGCGCGGCGACCCTATCGCCCGAAAGCCTCTTTGCTTTGGCGAACATCTCAATGCAAAATGATATGAATTCCGCGACTTTTGCCCTACTTGACATCTTACATCCTTCTTTTCCGGTGTTAGTGGTTTGGTGGTTCTCCTGTGGGGGATGCGCGGCGAGGCCGCGCGGGAATTACGATGAAAGTATTATAGCAAATTTTTGAAAATTGCAATGAGGGATGTCAGGGTTCGGGCTTGATGGCATCATAGAGGGCGTCAAGACCATGGTCGAGTTCCGCTATGCAAGCCTGCTTGAGATAATCGTCGGTTTCAAGATACAGTCGCGTTTCGGGGTCTGCCAGCAACTCAAACAATTTCATCCCGCAAAGCTTGTGGTATGCCACGTCCTGGGTCGTCCCGTCACGTTCCATGAGATAGCGCGTCAGCCCAATGACCTTGCCACCAGTGACGACTTTGATTTTCCCCTCGGTCATACGAACATCCTCCAGTTCACAGGGGTGAATGCCATAACAGCGGAAACGCTCTTTTCGGAACAAAGACAGCACTGGATTCCCAGATTTCCCGGTTCCAATACCGACAACAAAGCATCTTTAGCGGCCTTTGAGCCAAGCGGCCCATAGACGCCCTTCCAGTAATTCTGCAACGAAACCAACGTGTCATCGTCCGCCGTAGGGCCTATGACAACATCAAAATCATGCGGGCGACCCAATTCCGATTCACGGCACATCAAGATGAAATCCAGCCATTCCATGTCTGCCACATTGAATGTCTTTACATTGAGTTCGGCTTCCGCAGAGGGCTTCAGCCGAATCCTGTATAAGTGCTCGGCAAACTCGTTCCCCCTGGAATTGCGGCTTCGCCTGACTGCTTCGCGGTATTTCTTGTGCATCATGCCGATTGCCTGTTGAGGCGACATCGACATGTAGAAGCCCCTGCCGAAATCCTTGTGCGCCCTTCCACGGGAAATGTCAATCCGCTGGATCGATTCAATCGTGCCATGGAATAGCGGTTGTTCAAACGCCTTTGACATATTCGTCAATCTCCCTGACCATTTCCTCTTCGGTCATTGAATCGAACACATCCGGGCATTCCGCGACATAATTCAATATTGCATACTTGTCGTCAAGGGCAAGAAACTCCTGCGTAGAGATATTGTGCGCCGCGCAATACGCCCCCGACAACAGGAACATAATGAAAATTGAATTGTTGATTCTTTTCTCGCTCATGGATCCACCTCTGATGCGTTCAGGGTGCCGACTCTTGCGGAATTGCAAGAAATCAAATTGTCGGTCGTTAGTCGTTAGTGACTAGTTTACAGTCTTGAGTTCTCCTGTGGGGGATGCGCGGCGAGGCCGCGCGGGAATTACGATGAAAGTATTATAGCAAATTCGGCGAAAGAGTGGCAGGGTATTAATTCCATGATCGCCAGGGCTTGATGTATATGCCTCGTGAAGCGTAGATGGGTTGAAGCCTTTTTTGGAGTTCAATCACGCACTTTACCTTTTCCGTAAATGGCAATGCGGCGAGATTGCGTCGGCCTTTTACTTTTGCGTATTGTTCTTTTGTCAATGGTCGCATTTCATTCATCGTCAAATCCCTTGTATATGGCAGGTCAGTCCATGCCTTGAGCATATTTCGGCAAAAAGATTATTGTTGAAACCATCCCATTCAAGAAAAGCCTGGACACGGAGTTTGTCCTTTGCCCTTCCCGTTTGCACCGAAATGGCCGCAAGGTATTCGGCTGGCAACACCCGCGCCGGAACGCCATCATAGTCGAACCCGACTGCATTTGACAGTGCTTCTTCAAGCAACTTGTTGTAAACTGGAAGGAACTGGACTGGAGTTCCGCCGATGTCCATGCATTCGGGCATTCGTTCGTCAGGACTATATCCACGCTTGCGCAAAGCCTCATATATGGGCTGGAGCGGAACGAGGCTTGTATTGTCTTTGAAGAGGACGAAAACATCCAAGTCAAGAGTGACAACTGGTTCAAGGTAGAAAGTCGCGCCCATGGCTCCGCCTATGGCGTAATCCTCAATTACACCCTCGGCTACAAGATCGGACAAAACTTTCAGAGCTTCTTTCATTGCAAGAAATCAAATTGTCCGTTGTTAGTCGTTAGTGACTAGTTGTTAGTCTTGGGGTCTCCAAGTGGGGGGGCGCGGCGACGCCGCGCGGGAATTACGATGAAATTATTATAGCAGATTCGGGGAAGTCGTGGTTGATGCCTAATCAAGCCGTTCGCTGCTGCAAATAGAGATACACTTGCGAGGCGCGGCTTTCGGTCACCAGCGCTGTTTTGGGATTAAGCAGTTTTTGGTAGAATCGAGAATTGAAAACCTCCCGCAACGCCTCTTTCTCTGAAAGATGCAGCTTATTCACAAGCGCTGATGCAATCTCCGCAACCGCCTTTTCTACCAAATGGCCAAATGTCGCTTTAGACACGGTTCCATGATACAACTTGATCATAATTTACCTCCGTTTTTGCGGCAGACTCGACGAAGGTCCTCAACTGCATCGGCAAACGACAACAAATGCTCCGCTTCATAGCATTTGGCCAAAAAGTCGATTCCACCATAACGATCAAGATAGCCGAATGCCACTTGCGTGTCAAGGCCAAATGCTTTGGCGAACTCCGCCACGCATGCGACGAAGTATTCCATCCTGTCTTTGGTCTTCTCTGTTGACATTTGGTTTACTAGCCATTTTCCCGATGACTCTTGCAGAATTGCAAGAAATCAACTTGTCAGTAATTGGCCTCTAGTGGTTGGTGGTTAGTCTTGGTTTCTCCTGTGGGTGTTGGCGCGGCGAGACCGCGCGGAAAATGTAATTATCGATAGAAGCCTAGCAAAGGGCCGATGTGTTGTCAAGCCGTCACGCGCGTTTCGCATCAACAGGCTTGTTCGGATCATGCATTGTCACCGTTCCGTCGGGCAACTGCCAGACGATTTTGCCGTTGATGCAATACACATTCGGTATGCCTTTGCGCCGATTCTCCTCCTGCGCAAGAAACACTCCCTCGTTCACTATTGCAAGAAGTCTTGCATCCTCCTCGTTCATAAGCCCTCCAAGAATTTTCCGTAAAGCGACTTCGAGAAAACCGCCGTACTACTGTCCTTGCCGCCCCTTGCGACATAAACTATCTGACTCTCGCCGTTATAAAATAGAGACCAGCTGTCGGCAACAGGCGCATATCTTTTGACGAAATTGCCCTTACTGCGCACATATCGACGTCTCACATCATCGTCAGGGATGTAATGCCCTCCGTTCCTAACCCTCGCGGCGATTCTGGCTATGCACACTTCCGGGGAGTCAACGAAAATGTATGCAATAACCACCGTGTATGCAAGTGACCTCGCCCACTCTATTACTTTGACGTATGTACTCCCCGAAAGCGTTGATTCTATCGCGAAGGACTCGCCTTTCCCTATCAGCGCGTCAATGCGTCGCAGGGCCTCCCTCCCCGCCTCTATTCTCGCCGCAACGGGATTGCCAGGGTTCAAATCCCTGGCGATGTCGTCAGGATTCACATACACGATGCCTTCGGCGGGTAGAAGCACCCTTGCAATTGTGCTTTTCCCGCTCCCATTGGCACCGGCAAGTATGTAAAACCTCTTGATGGTGTTCTCCTTGTGGAATATTAGTATAGCACATTCGGGGGGATAGTGGCGGGAGCGTCGATTCACAAGACGTAAGCGGTTAGTGAAATGTGAGGTCTAACCAAGGTCACATGATTTGCCCTACGGGCGAAACACGAAAGCCGGCCATGTCGAAAGACCGTCTTCGACGGACTGAGGCCATGCCTTGGCGGCGGTCTGGTGAACGAGTTCCCCGCCCGCCGTCAAAGCCATGTCCCGCGCTTCGCGCCTTTCGCCGGGCCGGACACGAAAAGCCTCTCGGCATCACGAAAACGGCCGCATTGCGGCCTTCACGAAAAGTAGCCTTGTGCCGCCGCAAACGGCGTGCGGGAATTTCGTGTTGGTTCGTGTCGGGCGAAGCCCGTTTCGTGTCCGACGAGGCGGAGACCCCGATGGGGCGCGGCAATGGCGCGGCCTTGCGCTGGGGCTTGCCCACTGGCGCAATGGCGAGTCTTGCCGCACGGCGGCGCAGCCGCCATCCGCCGAAGCCGGCTTTCGTGTTTCGCGCGTAGCGCCACTGTTGACTAACAAATACTCACAAGACTGCTTGCGTCGCTTCGTCCCGGCCATGCAGCGCGGCGGCGAGTGTGTCATCTCGGCGCGATTACCGGCGCATTTGCGTCACATGGTCTTTTCGCCACTGCCGCATGGTCAGGCCAGTGTCGGCGCTGAAGCGTCTGCGCAGCTCCCGTTCCGAGCCGAAGCCGCAGAAGTCTGCGATGGCGCCAATGGATGGCGACGGGCTTGCGAGAAGGACCTTGGCCTTCATTAGGCGGACGTGGTTGATTTCGTCGAGTATGGAGTGGCCCATGGCCTCGCGGAAGCGCCGCTCGAAGTGCTTGCGCGAACAATGCGGGAAGCGGGCGGCGAGATCGGCCGCAGAAAGGCCGTCGCACGCCTCGGCGCGGATTATCTCCACGGCTTCCAGTATGCGGGCTTCGCGTCGTCCGAATCCCCGCGTCGATTCGCGCCGCAGGACGCAAAGGGGACCGTAGGAGCAGGGCCTTGCGTGTCTGCCGGCAACCATGTCGCCCAGCAGCCTTGCGGCTAGAAAGCCGGCCAGTTCGAAGTCCACCTGGATGGACGTGACATTTGGCGCGGGGGCGTAGAAGGCGGTATCCTCAGGGGTGCCATCGACTCCGCAAAGCGTTAGTTGCTTCGGCATGTGCCTGTATGCCAGCCGCGCCGCCTCGGCGATGTCGCGGGCCGAAATGTCGTTGGCCGCGAAGACCGCGCAGCGGCTGGGCAGCGACGAAATCCAGGTGCGTAGTCGGGCGATGCGTTCGCCGTGGTCTTCCCAGGGGATGCCGTCGAATACATGGCACTGCCCTCCCGCATTGGCGCACAGGGCGCGGAAGGCATCGACGCGCTCCTGGCTCCAGCAGGGCATTGAGAGGCTCGGCACGGCGGCGAAGCAAGGTGGAAGCCCCGCCGACAGTTCGCGGAAGGCGGCCTTCGTGACCGCTACGTTGTCGCACACGACGGATGCCCCGTCGCATGGAGCTAGGGGATCTATCCACACCACCGGCGTGTCGCCGAAGACATCCGGGGGGGGAGTCGCGTCGAGGCCGGAGCACTCGACGATGCACCCGACGGGCTTATGCCGCGCCAGCAAGCCGCGCACCGACGCCGGGCGCGACCGTTCCGGCGGAACGGCCGCGACTCTCCAGCCGATGGCCTTCGCGAATCGACAGATGCCGGCAAACTTGCGCCTGTGGCGCTCCTCGTTGGCGTGGTAGTCGAAATAGATGATGGATGGGCTACACTGTTCCCTCATGCGCTACATCTGCTCCTCGGCGATCTCGTCGGCGCGGAGGAGGGCGGAGCCTTTGAACTGGTACACGAGCTGGTGCAGGATCGTGCCGCGCGCGAGAGCCGGAACGGTTGGATCGGCGCGGTATTTCGCGAGCTGGTCAAGTGCGGCGCGGTACTTGGCGTCGAGTTCGTCCTGCGTGGCGTCCGCCTTGGAGTGCTTGAGCTCGATAAGGTAGCTGTGCTGCACGTCGCCGTAGTGGCCCCGCTCCGGGAATAGCGCAAAGTCGCAGAAGCCGCGGTTCAACTCCATCTCCGGGCGGGCGAGGTAGAAGTTGAGGTGCCCGAACTCGCACTGGACATAGCCCTGGACGCGGATTTCGCCCTGTAGCGCGCCGCGCACCGGCGTCGTCTGTGCGAAATCCTCCGCGATGCGCTCCAGAAACGGCTTCCATTCGCCCTTGTAGGCGAACCGCGCCGCGAGGCGCCCCCATGCCATCCAGTCAGGCTCGTTCGTGCGTTGGTAGGCATTGCGCAGATACTTGAAGAGCTGGCGCTCGGCGCATGCGTTGGGAATGCCGAAGAGCGTCTGCCCCATTTCGCGCCCCACCATCGAGAGGATGCCGTAGTAGTGGAACAGGGAGTGGAAGTTCTCCGGCTTCGCGATGTCCTCGGCGGGGAACGAGTCCACGAGGTCGAATGCGATCTTGCGCTCCGCCGCGAGCTGCTCGATGATGGGCAACACGTCCTCGCCTCTGTCGCCGGCCGACGAGCCACCACTTTGGCTGCGGAATACCTGGTGCTGGATGTCGGCGATGGTCTGGAGCTTCTCGTAGTCCGTCTTGATGTTCGGATCGACCATGTTCTTCGGGGCTTCTCCGGAATCGACGAGCGCGGAGAGATGGTAGAGGACCATGTCGCTGTTGTAAACGCTCTCCCTGCCAATCTTGTCCTCGGAGAAGCAGTAGCCGTCATACCATGGCTTGAAGGAGCGCACCCAGTCGGCGGGTTCGCCCTCGGTGTACTCGCCGACGCCCTTGAAATCCTCGTAGAGCTTCAGCACCTCCGTCTCGGAAAAGCCGAGCATGGCATTGAACTTCGGACGCAGGGTGATGTTCGTCGCGATGTTGAAGCCGCTTGTGAGGTCGTCCATCGTGACGGGCGAGACGCCAGTCATGAAAATGCGGTCGAAGTTGCCCTTGAAGCCCTTGAACCACTCCCGGTAGAATCCCTTCCCGTGGGTGACGCCTCGGTACGGTTCGTTCCCTTCCGCGCGGAGCATCGCATTGGTGAAATTGTCGTACTCGTCGAGAATCAGGTAGAGGTGTAAGCCTTTCGCGCTGGCGTGCAGGACGACCTTCGTGAACTTGCTGCCGGGATCGGCTCCGGCGTATTTCGCGAGGAACTCGTCGCCGTAGCTGTCGCGATAGCGCTCAACGAATGCATCGAGGCAGTCGCCAATGTAGTTGTTGAAGCGTTCTTCCAGCGTCGGGGCATTGCCGCGGTTGACCTGGGAGAAGTCCATGTAGAGAATCTGGTACCGGTTTGCGTTCTCCGTGGGATTGCGGCCAATCGCGAGGTCGCCGAAGAGGCGCTGGAAGTTGTCTTTCTCGCCAACGTCGTAGTAACAGCGAAGCATGGAGGCGAAGAGCGACTTGCCGAAACGCCGGGGACGGACGAAGAAAAGAAACCGGCCCGCCTGCTCAAGCAGGGGGATGTAGCCGGTCTTGTCGATGTAGTAGAGCTTCTCCTGCCGAATCGTCTTGAAGTCCGGTATGCCGTAGGGGATTTTCAGATTGTCCTTCATCCTTTGCGCTCTGTCCTCATGGCGTGTTCCCTTTTCTGGGATGACGTTTAAGTTTGACAAAAGCGATTATACCAAATCGCCGGGCAATCCGCCATGGCTCCGGCTCGTCGTCAGCCGCTCGATGTCCGCTAGGGGCGCCACCTGCCGACGCGGCGCGGGCGATCTGCGGGCCTACGGAAGCGGCCTCGCACCTCGCCTCCGCCATTCCAGTCTTGAACTGTGCGATGGCGCCTTGCCGACCCGTGATTACCGGCTTGGCGTCCGGGGTGGGGCGAGACCTCCGGGCGAGCCGCCGCGATGGAGAGTGTTATTCGCTTCTTCCGGCCGCGTTGTCTTCGTCCGCCCCGGTAGCGGAGGCGTCAAGGAGGTAAAGCGACGGTGAAGGCGAAGCGACGGCGAATGGCGAGCGAAGTCCGCGGCGAGGTGCGAGCCCGAAGGGCGTGCCCTGGCGCCGCCACGCCAAGGGGCGGCGCGGGACGCAGATCGCCCGGAATCCGCCGCCAGCCACCGGGAGTCGCCACCTAGCGGCTGCGGACGCGACGCCGCAGCGGGTTTCGGCACAGGTGATCTTGCCTGCCTTCCCCGCCAAAAAACCGCTTGGCCTAGATCGCGGCGCCGCGGGCGACCAACCTGGCGAAGCGGCAAGACTGGCGTCTGCCGCGAGCGTCCGCCGACAGGCGGATTGGGCGCACGCGACGCCCGATATCGGCCAAGAGGGAAGGTTTTTCGGGGAAGGCAGGGTGTCTCCATCTCACACCTTAACACCTCACACACGAAACACTAACCCATTACCGCCGCAGGTTGGTATCATGCGCCGCTTCCCTCCGCCTCGCTGATAATCCAGTCCTGGTGCGCCCGGTCGAGATCGACGAAGCGGACGTTCCAGCCGCAGAGCCTGACTTGGAGGTTGCGGTATTTGGCGGGGTCGCGCTGCGCCTCGCGGAGTTTTTCGGGCGAGAGCGAGTTGAAGTGGACGAACTGCCCGCCGCGCGCGAAGAGCGTGCGGACAAAGTTGACGAGAAATTCCGCCCCCTCTTCGCCGGCGATGGTGCGCGGCGGGAGCATCACGTCGAGAACGGCGCCGTCTGGGAAGCGCGCGTGGTCGAGGCGAGAGAGGCTCTCGACGACGCCGGCGGGTCCTTCGGCGTCGCACCCGAAGTTGGCGCCGGAATTCTTGGAAACGGGCGTTCCGGCGCGGCGGCCGTCGGGCGTGGCCTTCATCCTGGAACCGATGCCGATGCACCAGTCGATGGACCACAGCCCCATCTGGAAACCGCCCGGCTTCGCGCTGGGCGCCGTCTCGATGATGTCGGCGGCGAGGTCGCAGATTCGGCGGGCAAGTGCGTCGGCCGTTTCGTCCCCACAGCCCCACTTGGGCGGACGCCGCAGGGCGAACTGCCGCAGATCCTCGTGGCCCTCCCAGTCTGCGCGCAGGACTGCGCGGAAGTCGTCGAAGGAGAGCATCCGGCGGTTAAACACCATATCGCAGAGGGCCAGCAGCGAATCGACGGCGGTCGCGAGCCCCGCGCACACGACGCCGCTCGTGGCGTATTTGGTGCCGAACCGCGAAACGTCGAGGCCGCGCTCCATGCACTCGGCCATCGTCGCGGAGAGGATGGGCGAGGGGTTGATGTCGCCCCAGGCCTCTTCCCACTTGCGGGCGATGGCGAGGGCGTCGCGAAGGTCGCGTTCGAGCGTCGCGAAATAGCGCGCTTCCGTTTCGTCCCAGGTCGCCGGCGCGGCGGCGCCGTCCGCGAAGAGGTCTTCGACCGGCTTCGAGAGATTGAAGACGCACTCCATGGTGCAGGAGAGTTCCTTGCCCATGACGGCGGGTTCGTAGCAGCCAATGGGAATGAAGTTCGCGAGATCGGCCGGGGCCTTGCCGCGACGGAGCATGGCCTTGCGCACAAGCGGCTCGTTGGCGAAGACCATGGCGTTCTTGCCTTCCTGGATGCACTCGGCGGCGAAGCGCAGCAGCTCATGCGGCGTGTCGGGGTTGACGCGGATGGAGAACTTCGGGCTGGGCGTCCCGAGGGTGCGGAAGGCGCGCCACGCGAAGCGTGTGAGTCGGTTGCAGCCGTCGCGGAGGCGCTGTCCTGGCGCATGGGAGGGCCCCGCTTCGTCGGGGCCGCTTTCGGGGAGATAGCCGCCGAAGCAGAACGGCGCCCCGGCGTCGCGACCCTTCGATTCGGCATGGAAGAAGGCGAAGAACGAGACGAGCAGCTCCTCGGCGGATTCTTCGGAGAGGCGACCCGCCGCGAGATCGCGTTCGAGGAAGGGCAGATACTGCCGGTCGAAAACGCCGAAGGAGCGCACCCATTCGCCCTCGACCTCCTGGACGTGCCAGTAGAGGATGGCCAGCTGCAGGGCCTCGCGCAGCGTTTCCGGCGGACGCGCCGAAAGGGCGTCGAGCGGAGCGGCGAGATCGGCGCGGCCCTCGCGTTCGCAGACGCGGGCGAAGCGGATGGCGAAGTCGCGGAAAGCGCGGCAGGCGAGGACGGCGGATTCCGTGAAGGGTGCTGGATTCGCTGCATGGCGCGCCTCGGCGTCGGCGAGAAGGCCGGGGATGCCGAGCGAGAGAATGCGGTCCCAGTCGGGGGAGGTGTGGCTGCGGTCGCATTGCGTGAAGAACCGGCCTTCCGCCCAGGCGGCGCAGGTGCGGCGGTTCTCTTCGGGGAAGTCGCGATCCGCGACGGCCCCGCAGCGCTCGCCCTGGATGCGGGCGATTTCGCCGGCGCCATAGCGCCTGTCGAGGTAGTCGCGCTCGACAATGCCCGCGAAGGCGTCGTCCCTGTTCACGGCGAGCCGGGCGTTCGCAAGGGCGTAGGCCAGCATCCTGGCCCGCGTGACGGCGAACGGCGCGCCTGTGCGCTCGCCTTCGTCGTAAACGCGCCGAATGCCGCCGTTCACATCGGATATTGGAAGTCCGTCAACGAAGACCGCCTCGTCAAACGAGGCCTCGATTCGTTCAAGATTCATCACTGTCGTTGGCATGGAGCAGTCCCTTTCGATGCAGACAATACTACTCTTTCAGGTCAAACGTTTCAACTATTGCCTCATTTGGCGCGGGTGTCCCGGCCACAACGAGCGTCCGCACGGCAAAGGCGGCGGCGGAAATCCGCCGCGCCGAAAAGCGCGGACGGCCCGCCAGAGCTCTGGAAACGTCGCTCCCCGAACCGCCGCCGCCGCGCAAGTCTATCATCGGCCGACGGGCTGCACAAGCGACGCGGCGGGACGCCTGGGAGCGCGGGCTTCTTGCCTGCAGATGTGGCGACGGCGCCCTCGCCGTCGCCACCATGGTCGGACATCCGCAGGTCGCCCATGAGGCCGAACAGCTCCATGCGCACGTCGGCCTCCGACGTGAAGAGCCATTCGGCTTCGACACCTGGGAGCGCGGGCTTCGTGCCT
>Ga0326513_10003822_pt1 | contig 10847 bp, 7 predicted proteins | sample 2_2465_0518_D_FD_203654 | JGI IMG/M metagenome (GOLD analysis project Ga0326513, IMG submission 203654) | Bovine rumen microbial communities from UC Davis, California, United States - 2_2465_0518 | ecosystem: Host-associated > Mammals > Digestive system > Stomach > Rumen | place: USA: California... | reverse complement strand
CCTGTACAAATCAGTCAGAAAACGTGAATTTTTGACCAAAACCGATGGCCGTTTTCTAAAAAAGCACTATATTTGCAAAATAAAACAAAAAGAAAATACGAATCACTCCAAAACCAACTTTTGAACGATGAAGAAAAAAACAGATTTTAGAAAGCTGACGCTGGTGGCTCTCGCCGCCGGTGCGCTGGCGACCGTTTCATGCGGCACCGACGACAGCATAGACCTGAACGACATCGACACGACCCTGGGCTTCCGGCTCGCTGAGTTCGCTCTGCCCGGCAACAACTCGACCCACGAGATTGTGCTGCAGGAGCTCTTCGACATCGACACCACGGGCTGTATCAAGATTGACCCGAACACGGGCGAGTATGTGTTCCGCAAGGAAGGCAACGATGTGAAAGAGACCACCGTGAAGGTGAACCCCGTGAAGGTGGCCGAGGGCAAGGAAGTGCATCCGAAACCCTTCGTGCTGAGTCCCTCCGACCTGGGCATCACCCTGCCCGGCGCCACACGCAAGGCTAAGCAACTGGCCCCCGGCTCGCCCGACAGCTGGCCGCTGAGCCACGTCATCCAGACCTTCAACTTCGACCAGAAGGACGTGACGGGCGACGTGGTCGACCTGCACAAGGCATCGATCGCACCTGACCGGAAAGCCATGCTGGTGCTCGACGTCAGATTCAGTGCTGACCTCAGAAAGGTGCTGAAAAGCTTCACGGGCTTCGCCTTCCAGCTGCCGCCCTTCCTGAAACTGGACGACAACGACATCAAGGTGATCAACGGAAACCTTGACCCGAACTCGGACGAGAACAAGAACAAGTTTGTGAAGTACCACGACAACAACATCATCGAGTTCCGGAACATCGTCACCAAGCACGTCACCAATTTCATCACCAACACCGAATACGGCTTCCATCTGGAGGTGCCCCTGCGCGAGCTCGACTTCAGCGTGGCACGCAACCTGACCAGCAGCGACTATCTGGTGTTCACACGCTCGCTGCAGTCCGACGGAACCTACAAGGGACGCATACAACTGAAGGGCAACATCACCGTACTTGCCAACTTCGACCCCTCGATGGTGGTCACCGACCCCACCCAGCTGAAAGCCGGCATGGTGTTCCAGATTGACAGCGACCTGCACATCGACGACATGAACATCACCAGCGCAACAGGTAAGTTCGGCCCCACAGTCGCCCTCAACAACCTGGGCGACATCAGCATCGGCAACGATGTGCCCGACTTCCTCAACGACCCCGAGGTTGAGCTGCACATCGACAATCCCATCATCAACCTCAACGTGGCCAGCACACTGCCTATCGACGGCATCATCAAGGGCATACTGACACCCACCTACAAGAGTGGCGTCAAGCTGGCCAAGACGCCCCAGCCCGTGAACATCAACAACATCATCGTGGAGAAAGGCAACGACGCCGTGCTGACCTCGACCATCGTGGTTTGCGAATCGTCGCAGTCAGACCGAATCGACAAGTCCAAGTATCCCGCCGGGACACAGTTCATCGACCGCAAGTCGCAGGGACTGGGTGAAGAGGACTACTTCCTGCGTGACGTGCTGCAGAAGATTCCCGAGCACATCACCTTCAGCGCCGAAGCCCATGCCGACGAAACACAGGAGGTGACCGTGCTGCTCGACCACAACTACACGCTCAAACCCGCCTATTCGTTCGAGGCCAAGCTGGCCCTGAACGCCGGCTCGCGCATCGTCTACAACGACTCCATCGACGGCTGGAAGGAAGACCTGAAGGACATTGACTTCGGCAACGACGTGACCATCAGCATCGAGAGCGAGGTGGTGAACAACTCGCCCATGCAGCTCACCCTGCTCATCACACCTGTCGGCGTGCCGGAAAATGGCAAGCGCGAGGATCTGAGCAACGAGGTGGAGGTGAAAATAACCACCGACAAGGGCAGCGACGCCAAGATCACCTCGTCGCTGAGCGGCGACACGACACCCACCAAGCTCACCATCAAGATCAGCCAGCTGAAGGACGGTGCCTTCAAGAAGCTCGACGGCATACTCCTGAAAGCACGCGCCAACATGGTCAGCAACAACACGCCGCTGGTGGGCGAGGACATCAAGGACGCACAGGGAAATGTCATCAAGAAGTCGCAGCAGACGCTGCAGCTCAAGAACATCAAGGTGCGCCTCAACGGCTCGGTGCAGTACGACCCCGACAAGAAGTAAAAAACCATTCATGAACCTATCAAAAACAGAAAGCAACGATGAAAACATTCAACAGCTATAAAAGAGCCTTGCTCGCAGCCGTACTCACGGCATCGGTAGGCACCATGATGGCGCAGGAGCTCAACTCGGCCTATTTCACACAAGACTATAAGTACCGTCACCAGCTCAACCCCGCCTTCGGCAACGACCAGGGCTACGTGGCCATACCCGTGCTGGGCAACTTCAACATCAAGGCACAAGGCAACGTGGGAGCAGGCGACTTCCTCTTCGCCAATCCCAACTACGGCAAGCCCGGAGAGAAGAAAACCGTGACCTTCATGCACCCCAGCATCTCGTATGACGAGGCCATGAGCGGATTCAGCAGCAGCGGACTGAAGGAGGTGCTCGACCTTCGGCTTACGCTCATCTCTGTCGGCTTCAAAGGCTTTGGCGGCTACAACACCATCGAAATCAACGAGAAGACCTCGTTCGGACTGTCGCTGCCACGCAATCTGCTGGAGTTTGCCAAGAGTGTACACAACGATGACTACACCTTCGACAAGATAGGCGTGCGCGCACAGAGCTACGCGGAAATCGCTTTCGGACACTCGCGCGACATTGACGAGAAGCTGCGCGTAGGCGGCAAGTTCAAGATACTTATCGGCGGAGCGCGTGCCAACGTCGAGGCCGAGGACATGCATGCCAGCATGATCGGCGACAAATGGGTGCTCGAAGGCAAGGCTCGCGGCGAACTGAACGCCAAAGGCGCTACGATGAAGAACAAGACGGAAGAGTATAAGTCGCGCTACGTGACCAACGCCGACGGCAGCTACAAGCTCGACGCCAACGGCCAGAAGATTCCGGAGACCTACAAGCGCGTCGACGGCATCGACATGGACGGCGGCGGCGTAGGCGGCTTCGGACTGGGCATCGACCTGGGCGGCGTCTACAAGATCAACGACGACTTCACCGTCAGCGCCGCCATCACCGACCTCGGCTTCATCAGCTGGGAGACCACCCTCGTGGCCGAAAACTCAGGAACGCCCTTCGAATTCGACGGATTCCACGACGTGGCCGTCAAAGGCGGCTATGCCGGCGACAACGAGTCGACCTTCAAGGAAAAGGGACAGGACTACAGCGACCAGCTCGCCGACTTCCTCAACCTGCAGGACAAGGGCGACGAGGGCGGACAGACCAGCATGCTGGCCGCCACGTTCAATGCCGGTGTCGAGTACACCCTGCCCGTCTATCGCAAAATCACCTTCGGATTCCTCGGACAGCACCACTTCGCCGGAAAGAACTACTCGTGGACGGAAGGACGCCTTAGTGCCAACTGGACGCCTCTGAAATGGCTCAACGGCGGCATCAACCTCGGCGTGAACACCTTCTCCACCAGCATGGGCTGGGTGCTCAACATCCATCCCAAGGGCTTCAACTTCTTCCTCGGCATGGACCACCTGCTCGGCAAGACCAACAAGGACTTCGTACCCGTGAGCGATGCCAACTTCAACCTCGCAATGGGCATGAACGTAACGTTCTAACCTGTATGAAGATTGGAAATTGAAAATTGAAGATTATGTACCGTTTAACATAATTTTCAATCTTCAATTTCCATTCTTCAATTTTATTATCTACCTTTGCACCCGCATTATGAAAAGTCTGCAAAGCTGCCCTGATAGTTAAATGGATATAACAAGGCTCTCCTAAAGCTTAGTTCCGAGTTCGATTCTCGGTCGGGGTACCTACTAACGAAAAACAAAACTAACAAAAGGAAAAATGAAGAATTATTTTAAACTCTGGTTGTTGGCTGCATCGCTGCTGACAATATCGGCAATGGCACAAGTAAGCAAAATTCCTGCTGACACGCGGCTCTATCTGCAAAAGGTGGAGACGAGCAACAACAAGGCACGCAGTTTAGGCAGGACTGCCGTGACACAGAAAGAGGCGAAGCTGTTTGTGAGCTGCGCGCCGGATGCCGACACAAAGGCTATTGAGACGCGTCTGAAGGCCATCGGTGCCCACCCGCAGGGAACCGTCGGACGCTATATCATGGTCAGTACACCTGCCAGTGTGGTTGACCAGATAGCAGCCATAGAGGGTGTGACGTACATCAGCAAAGGTCCGAGTGTCAGCCAGAAGACCTTGGTCTCGCGCGAGGTGACGGGTGTCAGCAAGGTACAAGCTGGTACCAACCCCCTGCCGCAGGCCTTCACGGGTAAGGGCGTTGTGGTGGGTATCATCGACGGAGGCTTCGACTTCTCACACCCGGCTTTTAAGGATGCCGAGGGCAACCTGCGCATCAAGGCCTACTACACACCAGGCATGACCACCAAAGAGGGCGACACGCCCGTTGTGACACTTGACGGCACAGAGCTGGCCGGCAAGGTCTATACCACGCCAGAGGATATCCTGAAAGAAGGATCTGACAATATGAATGAAAGTCATGGCTCACACTGTGCCGCTACGGCAGCAGGCGCCACATTCGACTGTGCCGGAGGCATGGCTCCCGAAGCAGATCTGATACTTTGTGCCTACGTAAAGACAGACAAGGAAGACGTGGGCGATCAAGTCTACTTCATGGGGTATAACGTGATGCAGAGCATCCTCTATATCCGCGACTATGCCAAGCGGGTGGGCAAGCCCTACGTCATCAGCATGAGCCTGAACTCACAAGAGGGACCACACGACGGCACCAGCTTCGTCTCCGACATGCTCAACCAGATGGCACTCGAAGGTACCAATATGACACTGGCAGCCAGCAACGAAGGCGGCGATGACTGCTACATCAACCACACATTGGCTGCCAACGACACCCTGCACACTATCATCAATGGAAGAAATGGCATACAGGCATCGGGCTTCACCCGTATACCAGGCGAGATATCATTCCAGATAGGTATCTGCGACAAAGCCACGCAGACGGAGCTGTGGCGCTCAGGACCGCTGCGCAGCGAGAATGGCGGATGCAGCTTTAACTTGGGTTATGGAGAAACTTACGCCGCTGAAACCAGCACCGACCAGTATGAAGACATCAAGAGCCACTTGGGTACTGTCCTCACCAATGCAATTACCCAGTTTAGTGTTGGCAAACTGGAAGACGGACGTTCCAAGATGCAATACATTGTTGCGGGAAACATGCCGGAAAATCACTATTTCGTACTCCATATCGCCTGTTCCGAGAACAACATCGTTGACCTCTGGGGTGATAATGGCACCAGCTACGAAGCCAAGGAAGGCAGCGACTACTATACGGCCGGCAACAGCAGCATCAGCTTGGGTGACTGGTGTACAGGCGGCAACATTATCACTGTAGGTTCATGGGTTTCGAAACCCTCAATTACGAATATCAACAGCGAGACAGTATCCAGCAATTTTGAGGTTGGTGACGGTACAGGTTCTTACTCGCCTTTCAGCAGCTACGGCACAGACTTGGCCGGTCACAACCACCCCTTTGTCTCAACGCCAGGCTCACTCATCATATCGGCAGTGAACCATTACGACCCGACTTTTTCTCTTGAAGGTGCCCAAGGCAACAGAGTGGTGGAAATGGCCCCCAACGGCTATGCCTGGGGAGTCATGAGCGGCACGTCGATGGCCACACCTACAGCCGCCGGCATCATCGCACTCTGGCTGCAGGCCAAGCCCACGCTGACCTACGAGGAAATCAAGGAGACCATCATTGCCACCTCCAACACCGATGAGTTTACCGAGGCTACCCCCATCCGCTTCGGCCACGGCAAGATGGATGCCTACAAGGGTCTGCTTCACATCTTAGGCATCACTACCAGCATCCCCGCGCTCAGCAAACACCAGCCCGAAGGTGTCACTTTCCGCGTCAACGGCGGTCAAATCTTCATCGACGGTGCTGAGGACGGTACACCCGTCCACATCTACAGCATTAACGGCCGGCTTGCGGCCTCGGCCCAGCTCGTGAACGGCAGTGTCTGTCTGCCTGCCGACAGCCCCGCTGGTGTCTATGCCGTGCAAGTGGGTAACCTGGGCTCCACGCTGATTCGCAAATAACTCACCGCCCGCTAACTGAGTGATGCGTGACATTCATGTCCTCTACCGGCACCTTCTTCCATGAGAAGAGGGGAAGCAGCTCTTGGGCTGTGACGGGCGTGGGCTGTGGCTGCAAGCCTGCCAGTCGGGCCAGCATGCCGATGATTTCAGGAGCCGAGAATCGGTCGCGCAGGGAAGCCATGTCGAGGCTGCGGTCGCGCTTCGACAGACGCTGTCCCCCGGCATTGCAGAGCAGGGGCAGATGGATGAAAATAGGGGGGATGAAGCCGAGCTGGCGCGACAAGAACATCTGCTGGGGCGAGGACAGAAGGAGGTCACGCCCGCGCACCACCTCGGTGATGCCCATCAGGGCGTCGTCGACCACCACAGCCAGCTGATAGGCCCAGGCACCATCCTTACGACGGATGATGAAGTCGCCCACCTGACGGGCCAGGTTGACACACTGCAGCCCATAGTGTCCGTCGGCGAAGCTCGTCTCGGTGTCGGGAACCTTCAGACGGGTGGCTGCAGCCACGCCAGGACGGGGCGGCAGGTTCCGGCAGGTGCCTTTGTAGACCACACGCCCGTCGCTCTCGTGCGGAGCCTGCGTCGAAAGGATGTCGGCCCGCGTGCAGTAGCAGGGATAGGTAAGGCCAAGGGCGACAAGCTGGTCGAAGTAGTGCTGATAGATGTCCGACCGCCGACTCTGATAGACGGGCTCACCGTCCCACTCCAGCCCTAACCACTCGAGATCATCCATCAGCAGGTCGGCATACTCCTGCCGCGAGCGGTCGGGGTCTATGTCCTCTATACGCAGCAGCCACTCACCGCCCTGGCTCTTCACCGAGAGCCACGACAGCAAGGCACTGAAAACATTGCCCAAGTGCATGCGCCCTGTGGGCGACGGTGCGAAACGTCCTTTCTCCATGTCTGCAAAAGTACGAAGAAAGAATGAGAAAAATGCCATAAAACATAATAAAAACCGCCAAAGCACGTTAAAATAGATGTGTTAAGGCGAAATCTCTGGATATTGGCCCTGTGTGTGCTGGCCTCAACGAAGGTCATGGCGCAGTACGACCCGTCGTTCAGTCACTACTGGGCGATAGAACCGTCGTACAACCCGGCTGCCGTGGGCAAACAGGAGAAGCTGAACTTTGCGGCGGTCTACAACATGACGATGGCGGGGTTCGAGAACAACCCGCGCACCATCTATGCCGGGCTCGACGCGCCCTTCTACCTCATCGGCAGCTACCACGGCGTGGGCGTGCAGTTCCTGAACGACCAGATAGGCCTGTTCTCCCACCGCTCGTTCTCGCTGCAGTATGCCTTCAAGCTGAAACTGCTGGGCGGACAGCTGAGCATCGGTGTGCAACCGGCGATGCTGAGCGAGAACTTCAACGGCTCGAAGCTCGACCTGGCCGAGTCGAACGACCCGGCTTTCTCCACGTCGGAGATTACGGGAACGGCCTTCGACCTGTCGGCAGGCATCTACTATCAGCACCGCCACTGGTATGTGGGCGCATCGAGCAAACACGTGCTGGCACCGACCGTCGAGATGGGCGAGACGAACGAGATCAGCGTGTCGCGGCTCTATTATTTGACGGGCGGATGCAATATTCGGCTCAGAAATCCGTTTTTATCAATACACCCCTCTGCCATCGTGCGTACCGACGGCGTAGGCTACAAGGGCGACGTGGGAGCCCGACTGAAGTACACCAACGACCAGAAGGTGATGTATGGCGGACTGGGCTACAGCCCCACCAACTCGGTGACGGTGTATCTCGGCGGCAATTTCCACGGTGTCAGCCTGGGCTACAGCTACGAGATCTACACCTCGGCCATTAAGATTGGCAATGGCTCGCACGAACTCTTCGTGGGCTACCAGACCGACATGAATATTTTCAAGAAGGGCAAGAACCGCCACCAGAGCGTGAGAATACTTTGACAACGCATCGTGAATCATGCGACATGAATAATTAAAGGACATGAGAATAGAAACGAAAAACGATAATAAAATGAAACGAAAAATGCGTAGCATACTATGCATTATGCATTGTGCATTATGCATTTGTCTGTTGACTTCCTGCATGGGCAGCAAGGCCAGCTCGTCGGCTGGCGGCGAGCTGACGGGAGCCAACAGCAAGGCGTTCTCTGAACCGGCCCCCTACGGCATGGTACTCATCAAGCGCGGACACCTGCTCATGGGCAGCGAACAGGCTGACTCGCTGTGGGGCAAGCAGACACCCACGAAAGACATCTCGATCGAGGGATTCTGGATGGACGATACGGAGATTACCAATTCCGAGTATCGCCAGTTCGTGAATTACGTGCGCGACAGCATCATACGCGAGCGCCTGGCCGACCCCAACTACGGTGGCGACGAAAGCTACAAGATTGAAGAAGACAAGAACGGCGACCCCATAAAGCCCCACCTGAACTGGAAGAAGAACCTGCCGCGCAAGCCCAACGAGGACGAGCAGCGCGCTATGGAAAGCGTCTACACGATCAATCCCGTCACAGGCGAGAAGATGCTCGACGCCTCGCAGATGAACTTCCGCTATGAGGTCTACGACTATGTAGAGGCTGCCATGCGCCGCAACCGTCTGAAAGCTGCCAACGACAACGGCGGCTCGCTCTCGGAGCGCAACTTGAACACCGACCTGAAGAACAATCAGGAGGAGGAGATTTGGATCTCGAAGGACACGGCCTATATCGACGACGAGGGAAAGATTGTCCGGCAGACCATCAACCGGAGGCTCTCGGGACCGTGGGACTTCCTTAACACGTACATTATTAATATATACCCCGACACGACGTGCTGGGTGAACGACTTCCCCAACGCCGACAACGAGGTGTATATGCGTAACTACTTCTCGAACCCCGCCTACAACGACTATCCCTGCGTGGGCGTCACCTGGGAACAGGCCAATGCCTTCTGCGCCTGGCGTACCGAGTTCTTGCTCAAGGGGCTCGGAGCCGCAGCCCGCTATGTGCAGCGCTACCGCCTGCCCACCGAGGCCGAATGGGAATATGCCGCACGCGGCAAGGACGGCAACGAATATCCCTGGGCCAATGAGGACGTGGCCAGCGGCAAGGGTTGCTTCTTTGCTAACTTCAAGCCCGAGGGCGGCAACTACACCAAGGACGGCAACCTCATCACTTCGAAGGTGGGCATCTACTCGGCTAACACCAACGGCCTCTACGACATGGCCGGCAACGTAGCCGAATGGACCTCGACCATCTATACCGAGGCCGGCGTCGATGCCATGAACGACATCAACCCGCAGCTGAAGTACAACGCCGCCATGGAAGACCCCTACCGGCTGAAGAAGAAGAGCGTGCGCGGTGGCTCGTGGAAGGATCCCGAGAACTACATCCGCTCGGCGTGGCGCAGCAGCGAGTACCAGAACCAGCCGCGCTCCTACATCGGATTCCGCTGCGTGCGTTCGCTCGCACAGACCACCAGCGAAAAGGTCAAACAGGCAAAGGCTTCAGCTAAGAAATCGCGCAAATAATATGACAATGGCGTAATAACGTAATAACGACACAACGATGACTAAATACAGTAAATTCAACGTAATCTACCTCCTGCAGAAGTGGCTCGACAGCGTACCTGGACAGACGTTCATGAACTACGCCTACAGTTGGGGCGCCTCGATTGTGATCCTGGGCGCACTCTTCAAGCTGACCCACCTGCCCGGTGCCAATTTCATGCTTTTCCTCGGCATGGGTACTGAGGTGCTCGTGTTCTTCATTGCCGGTTTCGACCGTCCGTTCGACAAGACCGAGGACGGCAAAGACCTGCCCACCCACGTTGAAGGCGCAGTGTTCACAGGCGGCGTCGTGGGCGGTGGTGTTGCCGGCGAAGTTTTCGTGGCCGATGGCGAGAGGGCCGAGGCTCCGGGCGAGACTGCCGAGGCTCCATACGAGACTGTAGAGGCTGGAACGTCTGAGGCAACCGCCCTACCGGGAGCCACAGGCCCGACCATCATTGGCGGAGGCGGTGGCGGCACCATCATCGGTGGTGGAGCTATCGGTGGCAGTGGAACCATCGGTGGCAGTGGAACCATCGTCATTGGCGGCGGTGGTGGAACTGCCGGAGAAGGCACACCGCTCACCGAAGAGGAGCTGGCCGCACTTGCCGCACAGCAGGGCGGTGGCACCATACCCGGCACAGGAGTCGGTGGCGGCATTGTCGGCGGCATCGGCCTGCCTGGCGCTACGCCTTCAACACCCACCCTTCCCGAGATTGACGCCGAGGAGATGGAGGAGGCTACGTCGAACTATGTTGAGCAGCTGAAGAGCCTCACTGAGACCCTGCAGAAGGTATCGGAGCAGAGCGAACGCCTCACCCGCGACAGCGAGGAGATGGAGAACCTGAACCGCACGCTCACCGGCATCTGCAAGGTCTACGAGATGCAGCTGAAGGGTGCCAGCCAGCAGATTGGCACCATCGACGAAATCAACGACCAGACACGCAAGATGGCCGAACAGATTGCCGAGCTCAACCGCATCTATGCCCGTATGATCGAGGCCATGACCACCAATATGCCTAAAATAAACAGCAATGGCAATTAAGAAAAGACCCGTATCTCCGCGCCAGAAGATGATCAACCTCATGTATGTGGTGTTGATGGCTATGCTGGCTCTGAACGTCTCGAACGAG
>Ga0326513_10003820_pt1 | contig 10848 bp, 11 predicted proteins | sample 2_2465_0518_D_FD_203654 | JGI IMG/M metagenome (GOLD analysis project Ga0326513, IMG submission 203654) | Bovine rumen microbial communities from UC Davis, California, United States - 2_2465_0518 | ecosystem: Host-associated > Mammals > Digestive system > Stomach > Rumen | place: USA... | reverse complement strand
CTGATTTGTAACCCCCTGCGCAGTTTGCACACACACTTGTCACCCTTGCTGTTGAAGGCACGATCGAGAAGGCGGTTAACCAGGTCGATGGCTCCATCAAGGAGATTGATGAGGCCAGACACACCGACGAGGGTGTTGATTTTCTTGCCGTTGATGTGGCCGAAAACCTTGATTTTGAAGTTGGCATTAATCATTGCCGTTGTGTAATTGAGCTGTTCCATTGTAGTAATTTTATTTTGACTGGTTATTGTGATGGGGGCGGGGTTGCCGCCCCCGTGGTGGTTATTGGATTGTGTCGCTATAAATGGTGTTGTATTGCTCCATGACGTACAGCATCACACATTCAATGCTCCTGCGCTTGGCTTGTTTCTTAATGAAATCCATGTTCATGTCAAACCATTTGTAAGCGTCACTCATACCGTTAATTTGGTCGTTGATGAAAGTCTGACCACCCTTGTGGCTCTTGGTTCTGATTTCGATAAAAGCTGTCATAATTTTTTCGTTTTAATTGTTAGTAATTTCATTTTGACATTGCAAAGATATATCAAATTTTATATACCACCAAATTTTTAGGCAAAAAAATATCAAAAAAGATATATTTTTATGGTTTTTGATAGTGTTTCGGGCAGAAAAACACGAAAAACCGCCACGATCATCGCTGGTCGTGACGGCAAACTATTAACCTTTTAAAAACCAAAAACTATGAAAAAGGCTGGTTCACCGATTCGCATCGCCCGCCAGCCCCAACTAATAACTAATTAACCCCCTTTCTATTATGAAACAACTAACATCAGAATATCTTCACTTTGACCACGCCGCCGATGCTCGGTTGAAACTTTCCAGTGTTTTCAATTTTGGAAACTCCTCCACGGATGCCGAACTGAAATCGGCTGGGCTTGTAGAGCAGCTCACCACCGGCATACGGTGTATATCTTTGTGATGTCACATTATAATCTATACCAGCGACTGCATCCAGTTCCCACTTATTGGGAGGCTTGCTGATGGTGCGCACCTCGGTTATAAGGGTCTCCTTTTGATAGACCTTGATGCTGTCCAAGCTGGGCAGATACCCGCTGACATAAGCATCGTATTCGTCACCATGATAGTGTTTGCTTTCAATCGGCACTTCCACCAACACGGAATCACGCGGATTTTTCGCGGAAAAACTCGCGGAATCCACGGAAATTTTTTCTTGGCCGACATTTTCCGTGACAACTCTGGTCAGCCACTTGTACTCGGTGCGCACCTTCTCCACCTCTACGGGCTTGGGATAGTAGTGCGGGATGGTGTCCACGATGGTCACGGTGTCCCTTGTCACGGTCTCAACGATGGGCTTGTCATACCTTGCTTTGCCCATTAAAAACCCGCACACCGCGCCGATGATGAACCATGCCAATGCGATAATCGCTGATTTCTTGTCTATACTCATAACCTTACAAGTTTGATGAATAACAATATCACTCCCACAACGATGGCGATAACGAGTGCCAACATCCCGCACCCTCTGGTGAAGACCTTTGCCTCATGCTCCATGCGCTCATGCTCGTCGCACATCATCTTGTTATTGATGTCCTCGTCCATATAAACAACTTTTTTGCGTTCAAACCGCTTATTTTGTAGGTTTTGTACATATTAAGCAGGTTTTCACCGCCTTATTTTTTGTTTTAGGAATAATAGTAAACGAGTTGGTTGTTCGGTCTTCCCACTCTCGGCAGGGAGACGTGTACCCATTTCGGGCAGGTGCGTGAGCCATATTCCCAAATGAGCTGGCCCACGTTGATTTTCTTTGACTGCACAAGTCGCTTGATACAGGCAAAGAGTTTGCCGTTGTCGGATGGATTCGCCGCCTTGATGTCGGCTGCTTGCCCAAGAACGTGCTGGCTGTTCTTGACACCGCCGACGGCCTTATTTAATGCCGGGCAACGATACCCGCTTGTTATCACGATCGGCTGGCCCCAAGCCTCACGAATCGGCTGCAAGACTTCAACGGCCAGTCGCTTGAGCGCGGCCTTCACCTCGGCATTAGGTGTGTTGTTGATGCCGTGATTGTTGGCCGTGATACTGAACGTCAACTCCTCTAACGTGAAATTCTTACTCAGTTTCATTGCTTTCGCTCGTTGTTTTGTCAATGATATGCTTTGCGATGTCCACGGCCTCCTCGCGGCTTATAGCATCGGCAACCACCTTGATAGCGTGGTTGATGTTGTTGCGCGTCTTTTCTTCGGCTTTTTCCCGCATTGACCAGATTTCGACGATGCACAGGGTGATTGCAACGAGGCTTGAGGCAATCGGCACACAATAGACGGACGTGGACGAGAACTGCGCCCATACAAAATGAATGAGCGTGTCAATGCCAGCGCTGATGAACAGCACGCCCTCATACAAGGCGAACTTGGTGATGCTGCGTGAGAACAGGTACGATGTCCGTGCCTCGCCACGCAACTTGGCCTTGCGCCAGCCGAAAGCTGCGTCCATACACATAGCACCGATGACAACGACCATAGCGACAACGACGATGAGATACATTACTGGCAAGCCGTGCAAGATGTTGAGATACTCCTTCATTGCTTTACCCTTTCGCAAAGTGCATTAGCACGATGAACACCATAGCCAACACCGCGCCGATGCAAGTGAAACCGAAGTCCTTCCAGTCCCACCTGCCGCCGTCATGCTTGTTGTCCGTGTACTCCTTGACACCGCCAGCGATGACACCGCTAATGCAGCCCCACAAGCCAGCGAACAAGTTCTGCGTTTCTAACCAGCAGGGCAGAGCAATCAGCAGTGCGATGCCAAATCCCGCTGCGATATGTTTCAGTTTGTTCATCTTACACAATCATTTTCAAGTCGGCAACCAGTCCGCAATGGTCGGTCAGCGTGCCGTCGTTGATAAGTTCGCTGCTGACAATTTCAAACCCCTTGACGATGATATTATCAATGCACTGGTAAGGCATCCCGTCTGCATTGTTCGGGATCGTTCCGATTGCCGGGCAGGTGAACAACTGATTTGTCGGTCTATTAAGGCAGGTGAAACCCTTGTCAATGAAAGGCTGGAACTCGTTGACACCGTCCGCATATTCAGCCAGCGTCTTGTTGGCCTTGCAGACACCCTCGGTGTTGAAGTCGCCGCACAGGATGATGTAGTCGTACAAGTCATAAAGAGCGACGAGGTTTGGAATCTCTGCATTGATGCGGGTGTTGTAGTCCTTCAGGCTGTTGTTGCCGTTGTGGTGCAACTGGACGCAGAACAAATGGACGGTCTTGCCACCAAGGTAGAACGTCGAGTGCAGGGCCTTGTTCTCACCTGCGGCCTCGCCATTGTAGGTGTAACCATTCACGATGTCAACAAGACTGTAGGTTGTCAACTTAGGCAACCCGACAAAAGCGTTTCTCCACCATCCCGATATATAGGCCGTTTGGATGTACGGGTAATCTTCAAACACCGTAGATGCGGATGTCTGATTCGTGCCGCTCAGAACTCCAAACGTCAAGTCATACTCGGTCAGGCACATGATGTCGGGGCAGATGCTCTTCAGTCGGTTCTTCCAGCGTTTCAACTGAATAGCATAGTTTGCGTTGGCCGCGCCACGGTTTGCAGCCTCGGCGATGGTCTGATCGGTGTTCGTGTCGGCGATGCCGCTGTTCGGGGCATAACCCATGCAGAAGTGGCCGATGTTGTACGAAAGTACACGCACATGATGCTCTTGCGTGCCACCAGAACCACCTCCGTTGTTCACTTGCGTTTGCAGGGAGTCCAGCGCATCCTTGACGTTGGACACGTTGGGCACTTGGCCACTATAAGAAACATTCTCGGCTTTTGCGCCAATCTCATACTCAGTACCTAAAAGGTTGATTTTATCAGTAACTGCCATAGTTTTTTACGAATTAGGAGTGAAAGTTTCAATCTCAAGGAAATCGGGCCAGCAGCCTGTCGCGGTGGAACCGCCAGCCGTGCCGACATCATAACCCGTTGCTCCAGCGGGGTAGCGAAGTTTTGCGGATACACGCTTGTCGGTGTTGCGCGGGAATGGAGTACCACTCATTGAGGGGGCAGTCATACTCATGCAGGTAACAACGGGCGATGTCCCTTCGGTGTATGTCGCTTGCGTAAACTGAGTCAGCGATGCATTACACAAGCCGTTAAGCGTGGGTGCTCCCTTGAATGTAATATACTTGAGCGCAGTATTTCCATTAAAAGTGCCGTTGAATGTCCTTGTAAGACCTGTGCCAAACACAACACTTTCCAATTTCGTGCAAGTAGCAAACGTGCTCGCGCCACCGCTTGAACAAAGACTCACAACAGAATCTGGCAAGATGGCCGAAACGAGGTTGGTGCAATAATAGAATGCCGCCTTGTCAATCATTCTCACTTGGCTGCCCTCTGCAAATGTAAGTGTTTTCATTCTTGTTTGTGCGCCAAACGCAGCAGTTCCGTTTGTACCGATAGTCTCAGTACCTGTTGAAATTTCGGTAACGGTGTAGGTGATACCGTCATATTCAACCGTTGCCGGTATGACGACATCCGCATTCGCGTTGAGCGTGCCAGCCTTGCAAGCCACAATCGGGCCGACGATATCATCTGCATTGTAGGCGAATGAATCGTTGCCTGAGCGTTTGTAAACACCATTATCAAGCACACCCTTAACAACGGCCTTGTCACGGACAACGAAAGTCAGCGAGCCGAAGTCGTATTCCTTGGTAAACGTGGTGTCAACGGGTGCTGCCTCACGGATGCTGCCGCTCACGGATGCACTCACGCTGCTTGCACCAGTGCTTGATGCCGTCAGCGTGCCGCTATCGTTGGCCGTCCCCGTGTAGTAGATTGTCACGTTCTTACCACCTTGCGCCTCGGCTTCTGCCTTTGTGACGGTCAGCGAAGTGATTGATGAGTTCTCATCGAATGACATATAAGATGCTCCACTCAAAACAAGCGTAATGTCACTATCAAGCGCAGAACCGCTCACATTGATAGTGCCACTTCCTACCTCGCCCGATAATGCGCTGATGGCGAGCGTTGACGGTGACAATGCGATGCTCGGTGCAGATGCCACCGTTCCGTTAAGTGACAAAGTGCCGTAAGTCGTGCCGCCCATCGAAATCGTGATGGTGCAGGGGTGCGTTGTCCCTGCCGTCGCTCCTGATGCGGGGCGATACGTCACGGTAATGGTTGTTGATGACACCTTTCCGTCGGTCGGTGTAAGGCTTGATGCCGACAAAGCGAAGTTCGTGTTGTCACTCAAGGCGATGCCGATGTTACCCGTCAAGCGTCTGCCGCTAATGGTGAACGTAGCGGTGTCAGTCTGGCCACCTCTTGCCGACAATGCCGACTTGCTTAATTGGCCCACGTTGACAACTGGAGACCCAGCACTCACCCTTGACAAGTAGAGCGTAGTACCGATGACAGATGCCGTCAAGCCGCCAGCCTGTTCGACATCATCAAGCCGCTCATTCAGATCCTTGCCCATCTCCGCGCTGAGGATGTTGCCAGCACCGCCAGTGGTCAAGTCATTGACGATGATGGTAACGATATCGCCAGCATCAGTAATCTCGCAGCTACCAGTGTCACCTTTCGGGCCTTGCGCACCCGCTTGAACTTGGATATTCACATTGCCGTTCTGCGGTGTCTGCGCTGCACCGCCGTTCACGCTGATGCTCTGCACGGGGTTGCTCGGCAGGTTCTGCAACTTGGTATGCTCGGCATCGCTCATCAGCGAGTCAGTGCCGTTCTTGTCAACCTTGCCAGCGAGACCTGTGTTGACCTCGGCCTTGGTGGCCAAGCCGCTCACGTCGGGGATGACCCCCGATGCGATGTCACTTTCAGGGATGCCCGATGCGGGTTTCTGGTATGCGCTGTCGGCATTGCCCAGCGATGTCTGCACGGCAGGGGCCAAGTCGGTAGCGGGGATGCCGCCGGGGGGAGGAGCATAGCCACCTGAGCCCGCGTCTTCAATCGCCTCGGCAATATCGTCGAGCACCTCGTCGAGGTCGGTGCCCTCGAAGTTCTCGTTGTCAACCCTCACCTTATCGGCAGCAGGGGATATGATACGGCTTTCGCCGCTATCCTTGTCTGTGAATTTATCAATGTAATTCGTTGGTATAGCCATAGCTTATATCTCTAAGTTGTTATCGTCACCAAAGGAAACGGATGATCCCTCAAAAACCACATCGTGGTCGTTACCGAAATAGACAGCCCCATAGCCCAGCACGACATTGTCGGTGTTGCCAGCACCGGCCACGATCTCAACGGGGAGCGTGATGGGAGTGCAGGTGTCAAGCGTGCCGTCAGTGAATGCTGCATCGTCCACCATGTCAAGCACGCGGCATTTGAGCTGTCCCAGGTTGAATCCAGGATGGTCAAAAAAGACGGTAATGTTGGAGCCGGTGATTTCGCAGTTAGTTAACACGCCGCCCAAGCAAGAGGCCGCATAACGGCTGGCGCAGTCGTTCCAATCGTCAACGTAGAACACCATCACGAATGATGATGGAGTATACGATTCGCCGTTCTTCTTCAGCGACATAGTGAGTCTGAAGTCACTATATCGGTTGACTTGGCGGCTGGATGTATTTATCTGAATGTTCATATATATAATGCTGATTTGTTAAACTATCGCCAAGTCGTGCCGCCATCCGTCGTGATCTGCACACCGCTGCTGGTGATTCTCGCACCATTGTCGCCGTTCATCACGGTGATGCCACTGGCATTCAGCGTGGCTGATTTCATGCTTGCGGCAAAGCAGTCGGTGCGGTTGTGGAGATAATCCGTGCCACGAACATAGAGCCTATAAGTGCCGCTTGTCGTGTCACCGACGTGACGGAAGGCATAGGTGTACTTGAACCTGACCGTGATGGAGACTTCATCGGCAGCGGGGAAGTAAGCGATATAGCTTCCGTTGCTGTCGGCCTCGGCCTCGACGTAGGCACCGACGAAATGCTGATTGCCGATGCGGTACTTGATGAGATACTCAACGCTTTTCGAGATTTCAGTGAAGCACCTCTCGTTGGTGAGCGCCGCGCCGCAGTCAAACAAGAGAAAGCCCGCTGCGGCTGTTGCACCGATGGACAATGCAGAAGTCTTGAGCTGTGCAGTTGCCTGGTCGGTGTCGGTGTCAACAAGCGACGCATCGCTCTGCTGAGTCGTGGTAAATGGAACGTAGGCCCAGCCCACGTCTTTGATGGTAAGGCTGTACTTGTCATCCTCGGCTGCTGTAGCATTTCCACTCAACTTGAAACCCACACCGTTGGCAAACATCCCGCTTTGGATGAAGTCGGTGTAAATGGAGCCCAGGTAATACGAGTAGTCGCTTCTATCGCCGAGTTTTGAGAGGAAGCGCGAGTCAAGGCCAGCCAAGACGGCATTCGCTTTGCCGAGCTGTAGCTCAAGTTGTGAGACCTTGGACTCAAGGGCTGCTATCTTGTCGGTCAACGGGGTGAGGTCAACGGATGCACCGCCGCCGTTACCACCTGCCACGGCTGTGGCACCGAGGCTTGCGTTGGAACCAGAGCCAGGTGCTATGTTATACTTGCCGATTTTCATATCTTCTCTACAAGTTTAAGTTCACACTTTCGGCGCTTCACGTCGAACTCCATCTTGTCAATAATCAATGCACACCCGAGGGTGGTGCTCGTGAACAGCGAAGATGGCATGATCATGTACATCGGTGACTTCAGCGAGACGGTGAACACCTTTGCGGGCTGTGAGTACTGCTTGGTAAGTCTCAGCACCATCCATTCCTCGGCCCTGAGTGTGCCGTCGCTTAATTGACCAGTCGTGTCGTGATAGCATTCAACGCTTTGAGCATCGAGTGTCAATGCGGCATTCGTGATGCGGTCAACATAGACATAATCCTCGCCGCTTTTCATGGCCACGCAACTATAGTTCGGCTTCTTGTTGTCCCAGGTGCACACCTTGAACTCCACCTCTTGAGCCTCGGAAACATAGTCGGGGTTGATGATGTTCGTGTACTCGGTGTCGGTCTCCATTGAGCCGCTATAGCTCGGGTCACCGATGACGGCCTTCAGTTTGAAGTTCTTGAGCGCGAGAAGCCGCGCCTGGTATGCAGATGAGCCGCCGAAGTCCATCGGGTTGAGGATGGTGAGCTTCGGCGTGCCGGTCAAAACTCCAGGAACGGGAATAGCGTAACCCGTCTCGGTGAGGCCCATGTCCCAAGTGACCGTGTTGACAATCCTCAGCTCCTTGAACATGAGTGCATCGGCACGCAGCTCTTCGGTGTTCTCCTTGACAAAGTAGAGCTTGAAGATACTCTCCGTCGTTGTCCATTCCTCGCCGTTCCACCACTTGTCACCCTGCTGCAACTTGCAGCGCAGATAGGCAAGGGGCTGGGAGATATCCTTGCGGCCCTTATTGATGTCGATTTTCTCGTTGCCTGAATCGATGGGGTAGTTGCTGTTCTTTGTCGCACCATCCCACAACACGCTGCCGCTGATGATGTAGTAGGCATTGTCACCGCCGTAGAGTGCAGCGGTGTCGGCCAGCTCAGTCTCAACGTAGGGGTAGTCGGTGGTGTCCCACATGTGCTCGGTTTGAGCACTGGCATAGTTCGGTTGCCCGGCGATGGGATTGACAAGTAAGATGTAATCGTCCAGATCAAGACGTGATGATATCTCACTCTCTTTCTCATCCGTGAAGTGCTTGATGAATCGCGTGATATCGTCACACTCCTTTGCATAGTCATTGTACGCGCTGAGCCACATCACAGTGCGCATCCACAAAATTTCGCTCTTCACCATGAACGCGCCACTCAGGGCCAAGGTGTCGGTGTAGCACAGGGTGTTGTAGTTCTCGGTGACATCATCCCAAGTCGTGCCGTTATACAGGTACTTGTGGCAGGTGAGATGTGGGTGAGCCATATACTTGATGAACACACCCGACATCCATGTCGGTGACTCGAATGTGCTGCTGTTGTCGCTCTTGCCGTTCACGTCCACGAATGCCAGCATCTTGGTGTTGGAATCGCCGACGCTGTTGCCAGCCTCGTTTTCCAGTACATCGCCGTACATTGGGCTGCGGTCATCGCCGATGTTGTAGTTCGTAGTCTTGGGGCATTCCATGTTCGGGTCGGCCTTGGTGATGTTCACCGCGCCGTCAAAAAAGTTTGGCAACACATCGTCATAGTCGTTGAGGTTGCACTTGACGATGATCTTGTTGAACACATCACCCATGCTGAGCTTAGCGGTGTTCTCGTAATGGCTGCCTTTGCCGATTGCAATCGGCGCTGAGATGGTGGAGGACTGAGACGGGGCTGCGCTGCTGTTGATTGTATAGTTGTACCAGGTGACAACACCGTTTCCGTCCAACACAGCATCGTAGTCCACGAAATATACGTCCCTTCCATAGGCAACGACTGAACACCCGATATACTGAGCTATCTGCTCGAGCACTTCCTGGCACGTCCATGCCGTGTCGGTGTCGCTCTTCTTCTCGTCACTCTTGCGCTCAAAGAAGTTGTTCTCACTGACATAAAGGTTGTCCATGATGGGCCCGTTCACACCAGCAAGCCCGCTGTTACGGCTCACATACAATGACTGATAACAATGACATTGCTGAAGGATGTGGCGCACAATCTCGCTGAATGACCTTACAGCCTTGGTTTCACCGACGGGTGTATACTTGATATATTGAAGGGTTGACAGCCCGTCAATGCACTCTATTTCGATGGTCTCAATGGCTTGGTAGCCCATGTCGTAGAGATTCGGCGTGGCGAAGCCTACCCACTCAACGAGGTTTGAGGCGTTTCGGAGCTCTACCTTTGTGCCTTGAGCCGTGGCGCTGTAGATGTCGAACAGATAGCCCTCTGAGACTATCTGAATCGTTGCACCTGTGCACTTCATCGGCTTGTAGATGGTATCGTCACCGCTGTCCATCGTCGTGATGAACGGCGTTTCACCCATCGTGATTTGAACGGTCACATCATTTGATGCGTTGTACGATGGTGACCAGCCGGTGTATATCCTGACGGTGTGCTTGAAATCAGCAGCGTCGGCGAATTTCCCTTGATAGATCATGACAACTTTGAGGTTTTGCGGTTGAAATTATTGAGAACGCCCTTCAGTTGGGAACCGTTGATGACAAACTCCACTTGGCCCATGCCATTGTTGTATGCACCGCCGTCCAGCATGCGGAACAGCCGCGACTGCTGGCCCTGGGTGAGAATCATCTCACCTGCATTGGCCCTCACATACATCTGGTCTCCATGATAGCTGTTTCCTGGAATGATACCACCAGAAGCATAGCCGCTCGTGAGGCTCTTGATTTGGGCAACCATTGCAATCAGTTGAGCGAGACCCGCGATACCGAAAGCGGCCCATCCAATGGGGCTGAGTTGTCCAGCTTGTTTCATAGCAAGAGCAAACGACAATGCCAGGTTACCGATGGTCTGCGCAATCAGTCCACCAATCTGCATGCCCTTGTCCTCCATGGCCGCACCGATTGCACCGACGGCTTGACCGGCTGAGCTCAGTGCTGCGCCCATCGCCCCGATCTTGGCCTTGGTGTCACCGACTTCAGATTTGAACACGCTCATCACGTTGGAGATGTTGGCGAATGTGGCCATCGTCAACTGGCCCATGTCGCCCATCGCTGAGCCGATGTTCTCATAGAGTTCAGATGTGCGCTCAAGCTCGTTGTTGAGGGAAATCTGGCCCTCTATCAACTTCTGATTGGCAGACTTAGGTACATTCACACCGCTTAATTTGCCAGGGAGTGCCGGTTTAGTGCCAAACAAATCCTTGAACTTGGGCGTTTTCGCGGAATCTACGACCTTGCCGAGCTGCGTAGTCGATACCTCGAACTGCTTGAGCACATCCTTCGCAGCCTTGATTTTCTGATACAGG
>Ga0326513_10003819_pt1 | contig 10850 bp, 25 predicted proteins | sample 2_2465_0518_D_FD_203654 | JGI IMG/M metagenome (GOLD analysis project Ga0326513, IMG submission 203654) | Bovine rumen microbial communities from UC Davis, California, United States - 2_2465_0518 | ecosystem: Host-associated > Mammals > Digestive system > Stomach > Rumen | place: USA... | reverse complement strand
GTTCTGATTGGAACTTGCTTTCTAGTTTCAAAGTTGCCTCCTTCCAAAAATATAAAAGAGAATAGAAAATGCATTTTTTCCTATTCTCCCCATAAAAGAGCATGTTTTTGACGCGAATTTTAAAATAGTAAAAAAGAAGAGAGCGTGTAGCTCTCAATCTTTTTGTTTTAGTCTGCTTTCCATTATTTCAATCACAAAGTAGTAATTGAGCAAAAGTTCTGTTGCGTATGCTCTTGAATCAACTTCTTTAAGTTTTGTTAGCCACCATATTACAATTTCACCATATATCTTTTTAAGAAATTTATTTTTGGTGGCCGCATAAACTTTAATCGTACGTTCAATAGCATTAGTATAAAACTCAGTCATTTTATTTTTCTCCTTGTGTTATTCCATAATATATCGTGTTTTTATCGCGAAAACGCTTCTGCCCACTTTGCCCACCTTTTTTCGCAATCTATATAAATATATTAATTTTTTTTCTCACGCTAATTAATAAAAAGGGTGGGCAAAGTGGGCAGAGGCCCAAAAAAGCCCTAAATTACTGGGTTTTTTACTGCCCACTTTTGTTTTAAAAAGTGGGCACAGCCCGGGCATTTGCCCACTTTTATGTAAAATCTATGTAAAGAAAATACATAAAACCCACTTTTAGGGTGGGCATTGCCCAGTTTTGCCGACAAAAAGTGGGCACAAAATATCACGTCCGCACAAGTCGCAAACGAGTATTTTTAACCAAATTTTCAACGTCCGCACAACTCAGAACAAGTCCCAAACGCAAAAAAGAAAAGGCCTTGCAAATATCGCAAAGCCTTTCCAAAAATCGTTAAGCTTCTTCCTCTTCCTCGTCAGGCTTATAAGCGCCAGCGATCTTCTTGGCGCATTCGCCGCACAAATCATACTGGCGATTAACCTGAATCCCGTCCAGCCCAATCTGACCAGACAAAGACAGATTATAAACATCTGCAGTGTTCACAAGGAGTTTTCCACAACGATCACAAATAGTAGCTTTACTCATTTTATACCTCTATCTTATTTAATAGCTTTGTAAATATCAACGCCAGGATCAGCAACAATCGCTCGAACACTATCACCTTTTCTCGGAGCAATATTTCCTTCAAGATTGATGCTAATACTTTCGTTTACGGACGCGACATCCATTACTTGATTATCCGCGTAAAAGCAAACCGGCTCCTCTTGCGAAACCTGAATATCAATGTGTGAAAGGCTCACTCGTACGCCCATGGTTTTTCCGGAGTATTCAAAAGTGAGCCAAATCGGTTCGTTAATCTTCAGATCTGCTATGTCAACAAACCTGGTTCCGCAATACAGGCACTTATCGGTATCGATCGGTGCACCGCAATTTGGGCAGTTAGTGTAACGAGTTCTCATACTGCAGGAGCAATCGTGTCTGCTTCAGCAGATTCCCAAGGATACCGCCCGCAATGCTTCTTGGGCTCGTCCATGACAAAGTTCTTAACGCTAATGGCCTGGATGTGGTCGAACGTAAAAGGCTCTTCGTTTCTCATAGCCGCAGCGAATTCGCGATTGAAATCGTCGACAGTCTTGATGCTATCTTCGTCCTTGACGTTGTACACAACAGTTACATTAGCTTTGATTACAGCAGTTACTTCTTTCATATTTGCCTCCTATATAGTTTTTAATTGGTTATTCTAATTCTAAATAGTCCCACTCAATAACATTGTCCCAGTTTATGAGTCGGTTCCAGTTTCTATTGATGACAAAGGTATATAAATCATCACCTGGCTCCATTTTATATGGTGTGAAATAATGCCGTTGATAAGTGCAGATTTTTTCTTCAGGATCCAATACCACTCCCCAATAAGATCCGATAAGAGTGACAATCGAGTCTTTTAGTTTTATCTTAGCCGATATCAACTTAGTCCCAAGACGATGCGCAACTATACCACGGTTATCGATAGTGTATTCGGGGAAAATACTATTGGGTTTCCATTTGCCAGAGTTATCGTGCGGAGGGACCGTCATGAAATCCGAAACAAGGTCTTGAAGTTCGGCGGCACAATCCTCGCATAACTCGTAGAATTCGGTATCGAACTTGTGAAGATTAAGATGCTCACTACTCTCGACTTCTTTTCCGCACCGATCGCATTTGTAAATCCGCATTTTCTTCCTCCTTAAGTTTCTGTTTTACAAAGTCCCAAAAAGAAACGGTCTCCTCCTGTTCAGGATTAGGCCGCTTTCTATCCTCGTCCATTTTCTTAATGTCTTCTTCACGAAGAACACCACCACGATAATGCTTAGTCATCTGTTCCATCATCAAACCCTCTCAAAATGTGAAATCGTCGTCAGAGTATTCCTTTTCCATTTTATATTGAAAGTTTTTATGTATAATAAAAAACGTATAAAGAAAACATACGATTCCCAGCAACAAACCTACAAAGACAAGAGCAATAAGCAACCAGATAATCCACTCGTGCATATCAGTTATCCTCAATTAGAATACAGTTATACGAACTAACCAAATATCTTGTGCCATCTTCAGCGTCAGTCCACTTTTTTAGGTTAATCTCTTTTGCAGTACCATCCGGCATCTTAATGATAGCCCGGTCAAAATGATAATTGGTATCGATATAGTCATACCCGGCACAGTTGCATCCAATGAAAAGGCAGCTGAGCAACAGAATTACTGCAAGAATATAAATGGTCAATTTTTTCATTTCTTTACTCCTTTACTCCTTTACTCCTTTACTCCTTTTAGTCAATTTTCAACATAGCATCAATGTCAACCGGAAAAACAGTCATGTCGTCATGGAAAATAGTGAAATATGGATGGCCCATCATTCCATTTTTAAGATTAATGATTGATCCTTCATCAGTTTTCATGTAAACACCAACGCTGCTATCCAATAACCGTGGATTAATAACCATAAAGCACTCGCCAGGCTTAATGTCTTCTAACTTTTTCGATTTGTATTCTTTGACTTGATTTTTGATAATCATTTTGTTTGCTCCTTTCATTAATAGAAAACTTAAGAGCCCTTGTTAAGAGCTCTTTTTGTTGAAATGTTTGAGAAATCTTTTACGACGTTGTTCCTTTGCTTCCAACTCTTTACGTTTTTCGTTGTCCCGTTTCATCATTTCTGAAAAATATGGACACCAGTCAATCGGATAACGAGTTCCGCAACCAATAGGGCCGTTAGAACCATCACACCAATCTTCACATGTCTTACATCCTTCTGTTAAATATCCATCGAGACAGCTCGCGTAATGATTGTTTTTCATATAAACACCTCCATGTTTTCTCATTATAGAGGATGAATCTTACGCGAAAATATAAGAGCCCTTGTTAAGAGCTCTTTTTTGGAATAAATCGTTGATTAAAAGTCATCAGTAATATAAATGCGTCCATGAGATTCAATTTGTTCTGCATCATCGTCAGTGTAAAATCGACAATCATCTAATACATCCGTTTTATCTTTAATTTTATGCACATGAGCTTGCAAATTTCGGCGTATATAAATGTCTCCGTAATCGTAATCTTCACGCACCAGAGGACATTCGCCATAGCCAAGTTTTTCAAGTTCTTGTAAAAACTTTATTAAATCGGATAAAGTGTAAGGATCGCTCGATCTTGACCGATAGTGTGTTTCTACTTCTAAGTCGTTCTCATAGATTTCAGTCTTCATTAGTGTTTCCTCCTATAAATTTATTTCCATTATAGGCGATGCATTTCTCGCGACGATCCCCGCCAGCTAAATCTCGTCGCATGTGCCGTTCCCACTCCAGCACTCCCTCGACAGGCCAACGTCTACGCAATTGGTGGGCCTGCTCGGACTCGAACCGAGGACCAATGGTTTATGAGACCACCGCGCTAACCCACTGCGCTACAGGCCCGTTAGTCACTTTACCGTCACCATCACAGCTATCCAGACCAAGGCGATCATAATAACAACAATACAATTATCCAACTCTATCAGCCTCCCAACCTACAGCATTCCAGTAATTTACAGCCTCGACCGGATCCTTAAATGTAACATCAGCATCCCTCGGGCATGCATGATTCAGGCAACGTACGTACCAGTCATTTCCGCCAACCTGAGGAATCACATCTATCACTGTGTTACCACCACATGAGCATCTCTTTCTCGGAATACTCCAAGCCTGACTAATTTTTTCAAAACTTACTGACATTTAATTACCTCCGAAAGACTGGCAATATGCAAATAGTTCTTAAGCCACTTGATGAATTCACATGAATCACTGCAAGATCCATAGCAGCTCTTAAGTTCGTCTTCAAATCTGTAGCACGGACAATCTTCAACATAGAAAGGATAGCAAAATATCTTTTTCTGGTTGTAGTATTCCCACACGAGATCATCGATAACATTTCCGATTTTCTCTATATCCCATTCAAAAGATGGGTCGCCTTGTCTTATAAGATTGAATGCCGCATTATCAACATCATCACTCTTATGACATAAGAAATCGTCAAAGAATGCGTCGATTTGCTGCTGCGTGATTTCAGGTTGTTTCTTTAAAGCCTCCACGTTTGCGCTCCTTTCGAATCATGTAAGTCAGAATGTGCCAAAGAATTTCGAAGATAACACGAATATAAATGTTGTCTTCAAATGCCGGAGTGCCGCCAGCCAACTTAGTGTCGACATAATCCAGGTCCTCTATTAAGTGTTCTTCTAACTGTGTCACGCAGCCTCCTTAAGCTTGATGTAATACACAACTCCGCCGTCATCAATGACGTGGTCGATCGATTCAACCTGAGCGTCAATCAGCTCTTTTGGGCATATGATCTCGTCACCGAATTTATACTTGAGAACGATCTTCAGGCCACTAAGGCATATGCAGGAATATACGCCATTCTCGTCGATCACTTCTTTCAATATCTCAAGCACCTCTTGTAGAGTCGCTTCATTCGTAAGAGTACCTTCGTGTACTATTTGAGCGTTCTCGCTATCGCACCGAATATCAGCAACATACAGATCAATCATTGCTAATCTCCTTCAGTTTATTGGCTTCGATGAGGCTTGCTATGCACCGGTTGCAGTAGTAGTTGCCTTCTGTGTCTTCGTACTTAACCGAAAGTCTTGTGCCGCATCTACAACACGCTTTTCCCTCACGTTCCCACATCGGAACGAGTCTATAATCTGGCATTACGCCACCTCCAATTTCTTTTTGTATTCCTCCGCTTTGCTTGCCCAGAATTTAGCCCTCTGGTTTGCCTTCTTAGGCGCTTTATAGGCCCGTATAGTCATTACAGAGGCATGATTGGATACTCTAGATAGGTTTGCTTGCAAACGGGAATTTTCGGCTTCTAGGCGCTTTAAACGCTGCGTCCTTGGAAGATACACCAGGAGCATAAAAGCCAAAAGAAAGAGGCCCACCAGTACGATGGACCCTACCAGCAGGTCGTATAGCTTTTCATAAACCGGCATCAATTCCGGGTCAAGAAGCTTGACTAACATACTTCCTCCTTAAGCTGATCGAACAGAATAACGGATTGGAAATTCTCGACCTCGGGTTTCTCCGCGATTCGCTCGAGGAATGCATCGACGTCGATACCTCGTATTCCTAAATATCTGCACATCTCCGTAAAGCTGAGGAACTCCTCATCTCTGAAGAATTGCTCTGCGTTGGACTTGAGAATGGGATCGTTATGACGGATGCCTTTCCGATAATCCTGGATTGCCGAAATGATGATCTTACGAATCAAGAGATCCACGCCTTTATCGTCGAAGTCGTCAATATCAATTGGCTTGTCGTCAAGGTCGAATTCGGGGCAGCTGATGATTTCGTACGTATCAGCGATTTTATCCGCTACCCAGCCTTTTACGGGAATAAAGTCTCTTGACCATGAGCATTTGCCGCCCGCCTTAGCGCAATCAATACAGGGGTTGGTGCGATCAGCATCCTTTGCTCGACGATTTGCAATCAGATGAGTCATGAGCTTTCTATCGACCTCGATTCTCCGCACCGGACGATCGTCCGTATCAGTGATTACGCCGAGTTTTTTAAGTTCGTTGACCACCGTATATTTCGATTTATGCACGACCTGAGCAAAGCTGCTGAGAGTGTATTCACGACCCTGATAGACAAAGTAGTAACGAAGACGCTTATTCATAGTATTATGGTCCCCCATTCCCAATTCCAATCGCTTAGAATATCTTGGTCAAGCTTTGCAAGTCGAGTAAGGGTGTATAACAACTGAGTTTCGGCATAATGCGCCGGAACAGTTTCGTACTGCGGGACGTTTGTCCAGGGGTTAAGAGACTTATCGTCAAGATAAAGATCCGCATAGACTTTGCGGTTATCTCCTCCGAATAGTTTGACTATTTCCGGCAGATTCTCGTTAACAGCGTCAAACCTGAGGCCGTATTCGTTACAAGCCTCGACTGCTTCCTGCAACTTATCACCAGTTCGGCAACTCCACAGGATCAGCTTCGTGTCGCTATGACGCTGGATAAACCTGAGAACGTCCAATAGCAACCAGTTCGCCTCACCAATATCCGGATAGTCATCTTTAACCAAGGTGCCGTCAAAGTCCACGGCAATTATCTTTGGAATGTATGGCATAGGCACCTCAGTAAACCCCTTTGTTTTCCTTGATCAACATCATGATGATCGCGAAAGCTTCATCGTGAGTGAACCCGGCTCGCTCGAGAGCATCGATTCGGTCGTGCAGAACTACAGCTCGTCTTTGAAAAGTTAGGGCGCTTTTAATTTCTTGTTTGAGATCGATGTTAATGGCTTTCTGTTTAGCTGACTGGGTGTCGTAATCATCGATTTTCTTGAGTTCTTCCTCGAGACTATTGATTCTGTCATAGGCCTCTGAGTAGTCGAAACTTTCTTTCATTTTTTGCTCCTTTTCTATATTTAGTTTTAGAATATCAATAGCACACTGCGCAAACGCAGCACAGCAACGTCATAAGTAAAAGAAAAACGATTGCCGATGCGATCCATTTAATTCTCGCGGCAATCCAGCCTACCACGCATCCGATCCAAAACCACATAGTTGACCTCCTATTAAATTGCAAAATATCAGAGAGAATGATAACTTCTTCGTCCGTACGAGTCGGACATAGTTACTTCCTAGTTGTCACTCTCTCCATAAAGAATTTTGTATTTTTCGCGAATCACTTAAACGGCTTTTGCATTAGCTTTTTCACTATTCCTCTCCAATAATTGTCCATAGTCAACAAGAGTATCAAAACCGCCTTTAGTAAGAGTTCTCTTAAACTTTTCAAAGCAGGACGGGCATAGTGTAGAGCATCGACCAGGTATATGTCCTTCGTACCACGTACTTCCGGTTTTAACGATTGCCCAATCGCCAATGGAATCCTCATAATGGAAATCGTTTATACGGTTTGATTCTCCACCTTCGAATTCAGTAACCTCGAAGAAACGACTAGTTTCGCAAATGTCGCATGTGAGCATCACACCGAGCTTTGCATTATAATCGCTTACGTCATAACACATACGGTTTACTCTTCCTCTCCAATGATCGCCTCGACGTTCGGAAGCGTCCGCAGAATCTTAACAAACTCGTTCCATTCATCAAGCTTATGCCCAGTGCGCTGTTTAATAATGGTCATGACGTTTTCATAGTTCATTGTCACGGTTCTCTTCTGGTTATACGATGAAGGTAGGAGCTGGATAAGCTGCCACCAATATTTCTTGTCATTAGTCTTATTGTACTTATCGCGGTACTCATTAAGAACCGACACGATATATTCGAGGGCTACATACGTACTGTAATCGGTATACTTGTCGCGTTCCGACAATTTAAGAAGATGCTCATGGCTGAAGTCATCGATCGTGAATTCTTTTGAGGCGATCTTATGCATGGTACTGCAGCTATTCGCGACGGTGCCGACTTTATAGGTGTCGAATTCCTTCCACCAATAAAGTGGAGCTGTAATATCCATAGACACGAAGATCTGTCTCAGATACTTGCGATGCTCGGTTCCAGCTTTATAAAGCGTCCGCATCAGCTTCAGATCATTCGGGCCGATAACGAGTTCCTCATCCAAGTTATATCCGCTATCGCTCTTATCCCAAGAGTTCTTGGGATTCCTCATTCCGCGAATTGCATGCTCGAAACCCCAAATATCAATATTTTCAACCTTAATCATTCACTATCTCCTTTCAGCAAATGCCTGTTCATTGAATTTTTTCTTATTCGCCAGTGCTTGAGAGATCGCCAAATCGATCCCGCTACGTGTTTTCAAGTGATAGAAATATAAATCCTTGAAGGGCGTATTGACTCGGTCAATTCTACCGGCACTCTGTACCATAACTTTGTAGCTATAGTTTTGTGAGTAGAATATAATTGTGTCCGTAGACGTGCAGTTCCATCCCTCAGCTCCCGCTGTGTACTGGACAAGATATACCCACGAAGGAGTAGAGGGGATGGGTTCATGACGATGTCCAGACCATTCGCCGATCTCAGTGCCTGGAGGATATCCAAGATTTCTGAGTAACTCCAATTCATAATCGAAGTTGTAGAATATAATGGCTCTAGGGTGCTCGCCAATAAGCGATAAAAGCGCAACCTGTCTAGAATCGTCAGTGTTAACCACCCGCCTGAGCGTCTGGCAGAACTCCGAGGCAGTTTTAATTGGCTCGTTAGTCCAAGGATTCCAGCGATTTCTAATAATTGACTTGTACTTAGTTGTGTCGTAAGTCGTGTAGATGTCTTCATGATGTGATACCGTTTGCCTCATAAAGTCCATGTTAACCAGGATCTGATTTCGATATCTGAGTAACCTCCCGGTATTCACATATCGAGATACTCTTGAAAACTTAACTCTCGGATCCCACACCACATGGTCCTCATAGAACTGTGTTCTGTTTTTAAAGAACCCATTAGCAATAAATACCGGAACATAGTCCATCCAAGTATCGCCGGGCGTAGCCGAGAGAAGAATCCATTCATTAGATTTCGCTATTTTAAGAAATGATTTTACCCACGCTCCTTTTCCAACCACTCTTTGCTCGTCAAATATAAAGAATGCATCCTTCACATCCTTATACTTTGGCACGTTGTTCCACGAATCGACTACGACTTTGTTGTGGTAAATATCACAATACTCGCCGAGGAAAAACGGTCGCATCTCTTCTTCCCATTCCTTGGTATCTCGTTTCCTTGCGGTTGTGATAATGTAGAGATCCTTGATAGGTTCCCGTAGGGGAACGTAATCGTCGCATCCGACTACGCCCCCCTGACGTACGTAATAGTAAGCCAAAGCCGTACGTGATTTACCAGAACCAACACCACCGCAAAGAATCGAACCGGTGCGCAGTTTCTTAACTGCCTCTTTCTGGTAATCGTAAAGCTCAATAAATGGCATCAGTCATCTTTCTCCTTGAACTCGACTGGCTTTGTTGAGTCTATATTAACCGGGACTGTTAGGCAGGCGTTGCACGGATCGTCATCTGCATCAACTTTTTCGTATTTGCATTTCGAGCACCATTCGTCAAAACGAACGATCTTTGTTGTCATCAAATATCACCCCAATCTGCTTTAGTGATTCCGTGGAGATTCTGTTCAGGAACACGAAGTGTCTTTTCCAAGAACTCGGGCTCATTTTCTTTCAGAGGTTTGCCTTCGGACTTGTAATTAACCTCAAATTTGTAAGAACCATCCTCGTCTTCGGAATAGTCTCGAGAGAGGTGACTGCTTTGAATGGTAATCTCGGTGGCCTCGTTGCACTGAATATCAATATTAACAGAGAAGTCACTCATCATATTCATCTTACAAATGATGCCATCCGCATTATCGATGATCTTGCGACACGCTGCGATGAGCTCCCTCTTTACATATTCACGATAGTTCTCTCCACTACAGCTCATCCTTTTCTTCTCCTTCCGCTCTTTTCGCGCTTGATGGTTGCTTCAAGAACATACAGAGTTTCATCTCTCTTGCTGTAGATCCGCATACCCTGCTCAGACCCGACAAACATATGCGGGTATTTGAAGAGCTTGAGATAGTCCTCAGCCTTATCGTCCGGAATATCAACCATATTACCGTCAGCATCACGACCGATGATCCAGAATGGCCCCCATACGATCTGTGTAACTGACCGCCCGTCCGGAGTAAAGAATGCTCGATTCATTGCAAGATCGTCTTTAGTCTTATGGCCGATATACTCGAGTTCGTTGTCCTTGCCAAAAGGAACATGCTCGAAATGGTACTCGTCGTTAACAAGAGAATCGCAGTCGACATAATCGACGTAAGCGTATTCTCCAGGATAGATAGCTACAGCCTTGTACATTTTTGCACTTTTGATGTCTTTCAGTTCTTCCATACAAGCTCCTTTCAAATATCAGTGAATGATGTATCCACAAAGTTTATAGGTCAGAGAGATCAGGATTGCTGCCAAGCAACCAAAGAAGACGGTCATAACGACCGTCCCCATGAATCTGCCAAATTTGTATGCGAAAGTCTGTTCTTTTGGCTTATTTTCCATAAATATCACCTCACCAAGGCATGTCGTCCGTACCAGTCGCTTCAGCGCCAATTGCTTCGGTGCCGATGTTATACTTGGCAGCAAACTTGTCTTCCTTGATAACCACGTACATGTTCTTCAGATACGCCTTTACACCAGACTTAGTTCCCTGCTTATCCTGAATCTCCCAGCAATACGGCCGGATCACGAGGTCAACAGTTTCGATATCGGCGTAATCGAGGCACTTCACCGCATCTTCATCGAGAAGCGTTTTATTATCGCCGACAATCATCCAAATCTTAGGCGGATATGCATTAAACGCGACCGATACCTGAAGATAAGCGTCACGCTCAGAACCGTCTTCATTCGGCTCAGGGATCTTTACGTTCCAGCCGTCAGCGAGAAGCTGCTCAG
>Ga0326513_10003818_pt1 | contig 10851 bp, 9 predicted proteins | sample 2_2465_0518_D_FD_203654 | JGI IMG/M metagenome (GOLD analysis project Ga0326513, IMG submission 203654) | Bovine rumen microbial communities from UC Davis, California, United States - 2_2465_0518 | ecosystem: Host-associated > Mammals > Digestive system > Stomach > Rumen | place: USA: California... | reverse complement strand
AGTTCAGCTGGGGCGAGGAGGCGACGCAGGTTCTGGACCAAGGGGCATAGGCCCCGACTCCATGAACCTCCGACGAAGCCCCAGCGTCGATCACATCGATAAGTTTCAGTTTATCTACCGGATGAAAACAGAAAAAGCCCCTCTCCGGGATGTGGGAGAGGGGCTGTCTGTTGGCCAGGTGTGCAGGCAGGAATGTGTCAGTGATTGCTGTTGCCACTGGTGTTCCTGTCGTTTAGTACATTTCGTTTTTTTCGTGGGTGAAGAAGGCTTCGAGGTCCATGCGCAGGAAGCGGAGCTCGCCGAGGAGGGAGGAGATGTCGGCGACTTCCATGATCTCCTCGCGGGTGCGGGCGAAGTAGTCGAGGAGTTGCGGGTACATCTCGACCATGCGCTTCACGCGGTAGCGCTGCCAGCCCGTCATGTGGGAGACGGAGCGGCGCATGTCGTCGACGTAGTTCGCCTGCAGATCGGAGAGCAGTTCGTCGCCGGAGGTCTTCAGCTTGTCGCCGGCGCCGTAGATCGCGTCCCGGAACCCTTTGGCTTTCAGGACGAGGTCGTGGATGCGGAGGGAGGCGACGACGGTCCGGCCGAGGTCGACGAGGAACACGCCGAGGAGAAGGAACGTGAGGGCGATGATGCCCTCCCAGGTGATGGCGTCGAGCAGCTTGTCGAACACCCAGTTGATGCCGGGGTAGATGCCCTTGATGAACACGACGGACAGGGCGCCCCAGATGATGGAGTTGCGGAAGCAGATGCGGCCCTTGATGTTCAGGAAGTAGCCGGTGTAGTCCCACCAGCGGGCGTTGAAGAGTTTCTCCATCGCGAAGCTGGTCACATACTCGACGACATCACAGACGACGAGGCCGAGGAAGAAGATGGCAAAAATGTTGTTTTTGAAGGGCAGCAGCGTGGCCGCCATGACCATGCAGCTGACACCGTAGATGGGGGTCAGGGGGCCGGTTAAAAAGCCGCGATTGATGAACTTGAACTTCTTCACCTTGCCGGAGACTATCGGACCGATGGAACAGTACAGGCTCTCGATGAGCCAGCCGGCCGACGAGAAGAACAGGAACATCAGAAAGTATTTGACAAAAAAGTGCAAGAGTAACGCCTCTTTTACAGTCAGTGTTTTTGATACTTGCGCAGGGTCTCGCGGGTCGCGAGGACCTTGTCGACGAGGGTCAGGGCCCAGGCCTCTTTGTACTTCGGCGGGACGACCGTGAGCGGCCACATGTGCCGGCGGATCATGTTCTCCTCCAGCGCCGACAACTCCGTGATCTTCCGGGAGTTGGTCACGGCGAAGCCCGGGTGGCGGAAGCCGTGGAGGCGGTGGGAGGGGTCCGGGACGTGCCAGTCGTACGTCACGTAGTCGTGGAGGATGCCGGCACGGGCAGCGGCCACATGGTCCCAGCCGAGGGTCTTGCAGAACGTGTAGGTCATCCAGGAGACGGCGCGCACGTGCATGAGCAGCGTGATGTCGCTGTGCTGCACAAAGTCGCCGAGCTTTTGGATGCCGGGTTCCGCGAGAAGGGGAGACACGATGGCGATGTACGCCTCGTCCTCAATACGTTCCGGGTGGTAGGCGCAGGGAAACGCGCGGTACATCGCCACGGGGAGATGGAGAAACGCGAAGCGGTCCATGTGTGTTACCTCCTTCTTATTGTAAATCGCCGAACGATTATAGCATAAGGATAGAAGTGTCTCAAGAAAAAGACACAGGGTTTTCGCAAAAACACTTAAAACAATCTTGAATGACTGTAGTAAAAAGTGTATAATCTGAACCAATTCATCGCGGTGCGTAGCACCACTCGGAGGTTAATATGCTTGGCAGGTATGTCAGGGTCAAGGTGACATCTCCGATCCATTCCAAGGACCCGAAGGAAGGGTTCACATACGGGCTGAACTGCGGAGAGATCAATTTTGTCACCGCCCGAAAGAGAGAAACGCTGAACGCGTTCATTATGGGGATCGACCACCCCGTGAAAACATTTGACGGCCGCGTCATCGCGTCGGTCGAGAAAAACGGCGAACGCTACTTTGTCGTCGCGCCGAAGAGCAAACGGTACATCAACCACGATGTCTCGAAGGCGATGGAATTCTTCCACCCCGAGAGCATCCGCTGTTACTATGAGACGTCCTGCGGCGCCATCGTCTGCCGCAAGGTGAAAGGGGAGCCCCGCTTCCTCGTCATCAAGAACAACCGCAGCGCCCACTGGAGTTTCCCGAAGGGTCACATCGAACCCGGGGAGACGTTCGAGGAGACCGCGAAACGCGAAGTCCTCGAGGAGACGGGCCTGCACATCAAGATCCTTCCCGGTTTCAAGGAAGAGTCGAACTACATGATCCAGAACCGCATCGACAAGAAGGTCATCATCTTCGCGGCGACGACGAAAGACACCCGGACCATCATCCAGGAGGAAGAGATCGAGGACTACAGCTGGCTGCCCTTCGACGGCGCCGAGAAGTTCCTCCGGTTCGAAAACGACTGTCGCATCCTTGAAGATGCCCGCAAGTTCTTCGAAGAGCACGGCGTCCTGGACTAAACCCGTAAAAAAGCACCTCACATGAGGTGCTTTTGTTGTGTCTTTGCCATTTTTATGGTAAAATATTCCAGCTATTTTAGAAAGAAGGAGGAGATACCTATGGCAAACAAAGGCAAATATTACATCACGACTGCCATTGCCTACACATCTCGAAAGCCCCACATCGGGAACTCGTATGAGATCGTCATGACCGACGCACTCGCGAGGTACAAACGAATGCAGGGCTACGATGTATTCTTCCTCACCGGTACTGACGAACACGGACAGAAGATCGAAGGCTATGCGAACGCTGCCGGTGTCACCCCGAAGCAGTATGTGGACAAAGTGGCCGGGGAGATCCGCGACATCTGCGACCTTCTCAACACCACCTACGATAAATTCATCCGCACCACCGACGACTACCACGAGAAAGCGGTCCAGCACATCTTCAAGAAGCTGTACGACCAGGGCGACATCTACAAGGGCGAATACACCGGCCTGTACTGCACTCCCTGCGAGTCCTTCTGGACCGAGTCCCAGCTCGTCGACGGCAAGTGCCCGGACTGCGGCCGCGAGGTCAAGCCGGCGAAGGAGGAAGCTTACTTCCTCAAGCTGTCCAAGTATCAGAAGCAGCTGGAAGACTACATCGAGAGCAACGAGAACTTCATCTATCCGGAAGCCCGGAAGAAGGAAATGCTCAACAACTTCATCAAGCCCGGTCTCCAGGACCTCTGCGTGTCCCGGACCTCGTTCAAATGGGGCATCCCCGTCACGTTCGATGACAAGCATGTCATCTACGTCTGGATCGACGCCCTGTCGAACTACATCACCGCTCTGGGTTACGACCCGGAGGGCTCGGGCGATTTATACAAGAAATACTGGCCGGCCGACGTCCACATCATCGGTAAGGACATCGTCCGTTTCCACACCATCTACTGGCCCATCATGCTGATGGCCCTCGGCGAGCCGCTTCCGAAGCAGGTCTACGGCCACCCGTGGCTGCTCTTCGGCGAGGACAAGATGTCCAAGTCCCGCGGCAACGTCATCTATGCGGACGACCTCACCGAGCTCTTCGGCGTCGACGCCACCCGGTACTACCTGCTCTCCGAGATGCCCCACGCGGCAGACGGCTCCATCACCTATGAGACGATGATCGAGCGGTACAACTCCGACCTCGCGAACACCATCGGCAACCTCGTCAACCGCACCATCGCGATGACCAACAAGTACTTCGACGGTGTCATCCAGGCGCCGACCGCGAAAGAAGCCGTCGATGACGACCTCGCGAAGACCTGTGTGGACGCCGTGAAGAAGGTGGATGAGCTCATCGCCACGTACCATGTGGCCGACGCAGTCGACACCGTTCTCGGCATTGCCAAGCGCGCCAACAAGTACATCGACGAGACCGAACCGTGGGTCCTCGCGAAAGACCCCGAGAAGAAGGAGCGCCTCGGCACCGTACTGTACAACCTCCTCGAGGCCATCCGGTACCTTGCCATCCTGCTTTCTCCGTTCACGCCGGAGACCACGGACGCCATCTTCGCTCAGACCAATATGAACGCGAAGGACTATGACTCCCTTGCGGAGTTCGGCGCTCTCGAGCCCGGCATCACCGTCGGTAAGGCAGAGCCGCTCTTCGCCCGCATCGACAAGGACGAGATGTACGAGAAGATCGAAGCCCGCCAGAAGGCCAACGCCGCTGCCGAGACCGCGAACAACGAGAAGGTCAAGGAAGAACTGGCCGGCGTCGCGAAGCTCGCGGAGATCAGCATCGACGACTTCGCCAAAGTCGAACTGCGTGTCGCGGAGATCAAAGCCTGTGAACCCATCAAACGCGCCAAGAAGCTTCTGAAGCTGACCCTCGATGACGGGGAAGGCGAGCGGACCGTCGCGTCCGGCATCGCACCCTGGTACAAGCCCGAAGACCTCACCGGTCACAAGGTCATCATCGTGTCCAACCTGAAGCCCGCGAAACTCTGCGGCGTCGAGTCCCAGGGCATGATCCTGGCGGCGGACAACGCGGAAGACGATGTGAAGGTCATCTTCGTCGACGACCTCAACACCGGCGCGAAAATTCGGTAAATAATAAAGCTCCGGGACTCACCATGAGCTCCGGAGTTTTTCTTAGACTTTTAGAAAGAGAGACTCGCCATGCTGACGAACATCTTTGACACCCACGCCCACTACGACGACGAGGCCTTCAACGAAGACCGCGCTGAAGTCCTCGGCACCACGCTGCCCGAAGGCGGTGTCGTCCGCATCGTGGACTGCGCCGTCGACCTCCTGAGCTCCGTCCGCGTCCTGGACCTGGCCCACGAGTACGACTACGTCTACGCGGCTCTGGGCATCCATCCGGAACAGGCCGGGGAAGAGCGCAAGGGCGATTTGGACATGATTGCCGAACTCCTCGAAAAAGAGGACAAAGCGGTCGCCATCGGTGAGATCGGCCTCGACTACTACTGGGAAGAGAACGCCCCGCGGGACACCCAGGTGGACCTCTTCAGCCGTCAGCTGGCACTGTCCAAAGACCTCGGACTGCCGGTCATCATCCACGACCGGGAAGCCCACGGAGACACCATGGAGTGTCTGCAGAAGTACCAGCCCGCCGGCGTCCTCCACTGCTTCTCCGGCAGTGTCGAGATGATGAAGGAAGCCACCAAACTCGGTATGTACATCGGCCTCGGCGGTGTGGTCACGTTCAAGAACGCCCGCAAGAGTGTCGAAGTGGCCGCTGAAGTGCCCCTGGACAAACTGGTCCTCGAGACCGACGCGCCGTACATGGCGCCGGTGCCCTACCGGGGCAAGCGGAACAACTCGACGTACATCGCCGAAGTGGCAAAGAAGATCGCCGAAGTCCGTGGCATGGACCCGCAGGAACTCATCGACATCTGCAACGAGAACGGTAAACGCCTGTTCCAGATGGCGGACTGAATAAAAAAGAAACTCCCAGACCGTCTGACTCACAGACTGCTCGGGAGTTTTTTGTGTTTTAAAATCTCAGCTGGCCAGGTACTCCTGGACGCGGGAGAGGTATTTCTCGCCGGTGGCGCGGCCCATCTCGTAGACCCGCTGCATGTCGGCGGGGTCGTGGGCGATGAACCCGATGTCCAGGGACTCTTCCGGGTAGATGGCGACGATGGCGCCTTCCTCTTCACGCTTCGTGATGTACGCGAGCTGCTCGTTGTACTCGTTGTGGCGGTTCTCGAGGCGGGCATACATGTCCGGGTTGTCGTGAAGGAGGACCTTCGTGATGCCCAGCGCTTTCTGCACCGGTTTGATGTACCCCTTCGGCTGGGTCAGGATGACGACGTTCTTGTCGTAGCCCTGGGACTCGAAGAAGGGGAGGGGCAGGGAGTCCGAAATGCCGCCGTCCATGTACTTGTGGCCGTCCAGCTCGACGGGCTGTGCCGCGATGGGCAGAGACGCGGAGGCACGGAGCCATTCCATGTCCTCGTCGTCGCCGGTGTCGAGTCGGTGGTAGACCGGTTCGACCGTGTCGTAGTCCGTCGTGACGACCCAGAACTCCATCGGGTTCTTCCGGTAAGTCTCGAGGTCGAAGACGTCGTACTTGACCGGCAGCACATGGTAGCAGAAGTTCGCGTTGTACAGGTTGCCGGTGGTCAGGAGAGAGGTGAAGCTGCAGTAGCGGGGGTCTTTCGCGAACCGCTTGTTGTAGCGGATGACGCGCCCCGGCTGCTTCGACTTATAGTTGCATCCGAAGGTGGCGCCGGCCGAAACGCCGATGGCACCGTCGAATTCCACATTGTTTTCGAGAAGGACGTCCATGACACCGGCGGAAAAAAGTCCGCGCATGGAGCCGCCTTCCAGGACAAGTCCGCTCTTCATAGCTTACATCTCCAGGAAGTTCTTGTTCGAGTAGAACGCGTCGAGGAACAGGGTCAGGTTCTCGAGGGTGGCCGGGAAGAAGGACTCCAGTTCGTCGTTCTGCTCGTCGTCGACGTACATCTCCGCGGAGCCGTCCTCCAGGAACTCGATGTTCATGGATCCGCCGTCTTCCTTGAACCAGGCCATGAGGATGCTGCCCTCGCCGGTGTCCATGACGGTCAGGGGCTGGTGCTCCTGCTTCACGGTGATCTCGCGGGTATGGTTGATGAGCGCCGGGTTCAAATCGCCCTCCTGCAGGTCCGCGAAGGACGCGAGGGTCTTGACCAGCGCATCGCTGATGGAAAGGTCTTTGACGGCGTTCTCGTCGTCGCCGCCTTCGCCGGCGGTACCGGTGAGAAGATCGCCGGGGTTGTAGTCCGAAACAACTGCCATTTCTATGTCTCCTTTACGGCTGCTCCGCGTTCGCCGCCTCGATGACGGCCTCGGTCAGAGCGATCAGTTCTTCTTTCGTGGATAGTTTGCCGATGGAGTCGCGGAACTTCGCCGCGCCTCGCATGCCTTTGATGTACCAGGCGGCGTGCTTGCGGCTCTCCCGCATGCCGATGTAGTCGCCCTTGTATTCACAGATCTTCGCGGAGTGGTCCAGGAGGATCTGCATCTTTTCTTCGATGGTGGGCTCCGGCAGGACCGTGCCGTCCTTCAGGTAGGCGTTGATCTGCTCAAAGACCCAGGGGTGGCCCGTGGCGCCTCGGCCGACCATGACGGCGGCCGCGCCGGTCTCCTCCAGCATGGACTTTGCGGAGGGGCCGTCCCGTACATCGCCATTGGCTATGACGGGAATGGACACCGCGTCCACGACCGCTTTGATGGAACTGCGGTCAACGGGCGGGGCGTACATCTGGTCCTTCGTCCGGCCGTGCACAGTGAGTGCGGCGACGCCCGCGTCTTCGAGGCGCTTCGCGAGGTCCACACAGACGAGATGGTCCGGGTCCCAGCCGGTGCGCATCTTGACGGTGACAGGCCTGGAGACGGCCTCCACGACCGCTTTGGCGATGGACACCGCGAGGTCAGGGTCTCTCAGCAGAGAGGAACCCGCGTTGTTGCCGGTGATCTTCGGCGCGGGACAGCCCATGTTGAGGTCGATGGCCTCACAGGGGAACTCCGCTTCGACCCGTTTCGCCGCTTCCGCGAGGATGGTCGGATCGTACCCGAAGAGCTGGATGGCGCCGGGGTGTTCGAGGTCGGACAGCTTCAGCAGCTCCCGACTCTTCCGGTCGCCCATCGTGAAGCCCTTGGCGCTGACCATTTCGGTCGTGACCATGGCGGCACCGTAGGAGAGGCACAGTTCGCGCATCGCCCGGTCGGCGACCCCCGCAAGGGGTGCCAGGACCGCGGAGCCCTGCAGTTCCAGGGAACCGATGTGCATGGCGTCACTCTCCTTCCAAAGCCGTTTTTTAGAAAATTCCTGTAGCATTTTATCAGTAACGGGGCGCTTTTGCAAATAGAACCCCTATATGGTAAAATATTTGTCCTTAAAGAAACAGGAGGCGTTCCCATGAAACTACTGGTCATCGATGGCAACAGCATCGTCAACCGCGCGTTTTTCGGCATCAAACTGCTGACGACGAAGGACGGGCGATTCACCAATGCCATCTTCGGATTCCTCAACATCCTTCTGAAGCTCAAAGAGGCGGCGGACCCCGACGCGGTGGCCTTCGCCTTTGACCTCAAGGCACCCACCTTCCGTCATGAGATGTATGACGAATACAAGGCGGGGCGCAAAGGCATGCCTCCGGAACTCGCGGAGCAGATGCCGGTCCTGAAAGACCTTCTCGTGAAACTCGGCTACACCATCGTCGAGAAGGAAGGCTATGAGGCGGACGACATCCTCGGAACGCTTTCCGCTGCCATCGGCCCCGACGACCACTGCTATGTCGCCACCGGCGACCGGGACTCCCTCCAGCTCGTCCGGGACAACGTCTCCGTCCTCCTCGCCTCCACGAAGATGGGACGGGCACAGACCGTCGAGTACACGCCGGAACTCATCAAGGAAGAGTACCTGGTGACGCCGAAAGAACTCATCGAGGTCAAGGCCCTCCAGGGCGACTCCTCCGACAACATCCCCGGTGTCACGGGCATCGGTCCGAAGACGGCGCAGGAGTGGATCTCGAAGTACCACAGCATCGACTACATCTACGACCACATCGAGGAACTCGGCTTCACTCCGAAGAAGAAAGAGAACCTCATCAACGATAAAGAGAACGCCTACCTCAGCCGGAAGCTCGGCACCATCGTGCTGGACGCTCCCATCGACACGGACCTCTCCCACTACGTGCCCACCGAAGGGGACCCGGAGGCGGCCGCACGGCTCCTCGCGTCTCTCGAGATGTTCAAGATGATCGACAAGTTCGGTCTCCGGGAAGCCGCCGTCAACGCGGCGCCGGAAGAGGAGGAGGGCTCCAAAGAAGTCCTCGCCTGCAAGACCGTCAGCGCGTTCAAAGACATCGCGAAAGACCTGGGGGACCCGGTCACCTTCTATGCCCACTGGGACGGCACAGACCTCAAGGAACTCTGCCTCATGGCAGACGGCGCGCCCGTCTACCTGCCCGAGGGCTCGGACTTCGACGGCTTTGACGCGTTCCTTCAGGACCGGTCCATCGCCAAATACACCTCGGACTCCAAACCGCTCTTCGCCTACGCGAAGACCCGCGGCTTCCGGGTGGAGAACCTGCAGTTCGACGCGTCCCTCGCCGGCTACATCCTGAACCCCGGCGCCAAGACCTACGACCCGGTCCGCCTCTATGAGGAGTACAACAAGGGCAAGTTCGGCACCGTCGCCTGCGACAATGACGCGGAGCTTGTGACTGAGACCCTCTGCCTCGACCGCACGAAGGAGTACCTCCTCGGCGCCATCGACTCGAACAACCAGGCAGACCTTTTGGCGATGGAGATCTCCCTCGCCGAAGTCCTCGCCTCCATGGAGCAGGACGGCTTCCTCGTGGACGTCGACGGCCTCAAAGTCTACGGCGAAGAGATCAACAAGCGTGTCGAAGAGATGACCGCCCGCATCTATGACGAAGTGGGCTTCGAATTCAACCTGAACTCCCCGAAACAGCTGGGCGAAGCCCTCTTTGAAAAGCTGGGACTGCCCGGCGGCAAGAAGACAAAGACCGGCTGGTCCACCAACGCCGCGGTCCTCGAAGAACTGGCGGACGACTACCCGATCGTCGCGGACATCCTTGAATACCGCACGGTGTCCAAGCTGAAGTCCACCTACTGTGACGGCCTCATCAAGGTCATCGCGGAGGACGGACGCATCCACTCGACCCTGAACCAGACCGAGACCCGGACGGGGCGCATCTCCTCCTCGGAGCCGAACCTCCAGAACATCCCGGTCCGCAAACCCATCGGGTCCGAACTGCGCAAGTTCTTCGTCGCGAAGCCCGGCTACACGCTGGTGGACGCGGACTACTCGCAGATCGAACTGCGCGTCCTCGCCTCCGTCGCGAACGACGAGAACATGATCGCCGCCTTCCAGAGCGGGGAAGACATCCACGCCATCACGGCCTCCCAGGTTTTCGGTGTGCCCCTCGACTACGTGACGCCCCTCATGCGCTCGAACGCGAAGGCCGTCAACTTCGGCATCGTCTACGGCATCGGCGCCTTCAGCCTCTCGAAGCAGCTGGGCATCACCCGCAAGGAAGCGGACAACTACATCAAAGGCTATCTCCACAACTTCAGCGGGGTAGACGCATACATGCATAACGTCGTCGAGCAGGCGAAGAAGGACGGCTACGTCAAGACTCTTTATGAGCGCCGCCGGTACCTGCCGGAACTCACCGCCTCCAACCGGAACCTGCGGGCCTTCGGCGAGCGTGTGGCGATGAACATGCCCATCCAGGGCACGGCCGCCGACATCATCAAGATCGCCATGATCAAGGTGTACAATCGCCTCGCCATGGAGAACCTCGACGCGCGGCTCATCATGCAGGTGCACGATGAACTCATCGTCGAATGTGAAGAGTCCATCGCCGACAAGGTCCTCGACATCGTCACCTTCGAAATGGAACACGCCGTTGCCCTCGCCGTCGACATGCAGGTGGATGCCCACATCGGCAAGACCTGGTATGAGGCAAAGGGGTAAGGCATGAAGATCGTGAACATGACCGCCCTCTCCATCCCGGACGTGGCGCGGCTGGAAGCGGAATGCTTCCAGCACCCCTGGCCGCAGGATTCCATCGAAGAATGCTTCCAGAACCCGGCCTACTATTTCTTCGTCGCGAAGGATGACGGGAACAACGTCGTCGGGTACATCGCCACCTACATCGTGCGCGATGAAGCTTTCGTGGAAAACGTATGTGTGACAGAGTCGGCACGCCGACAGGGCATCGGAAGAGCCCTGGTGGAGCGGGCCATCGAGAACTGCAAAGTGAACGGCGCCTCCTTCCTGTCCCTGGAAGTGCGGCGCTCGAACACGGCCGCC
>Ga0326513_10003817_pt1 | contig 10851 bp, 9 predicted proteins | sample 2_2465_0518_D_FD_203654 | JGI IMG/M metagenome (GOLD analysis project Ga0326513, IMG submission 203654) | Bovine rumen microbial communities from UC Davis, California, United States - 2_2465_0518 | ecosystem: Host-associated > Mammals > Digestive system > Stomach > Rumen | place: USA: California... | reverse complement strand
ATCTGTGAAGGTCAGCACAAAAGGGAAGATGTCAAAAAACAGGATCACCAGCGTTTTCCAAGGCTTTTTCCAGAGAAAGTAAAAAGCGTTTCGGATCAGATGCGGCAGGGAATCCTCAAAAACCGTCATAACAGGGATCAGGTAAAGATACAAGATGATCGCAGCAGCTCCGATGGCATACGCGCCGATCTTCAAATACCCCAGAGCGCCTCCGGCCGCATTGCAGATCCGGATATCCATGAGCACAAATGCGATCAGAAGGACAAACAGGATCCAGGAGATCGTCGCCTGTTTGAAGTTTACCCTCAGCCCGGTCCAGAATTCCTTAAAGGGATTAACGACTCCCTCGCTCCTAAGAGTTCTGAACATAACATAATAAAGTGCTGAAAATCCGGCCCCGATCGTAAAAAAAGGAATACTGAGAAGCACGAACATGATATTCGCGGCAATGATAATGCCGAGCTTCGTCATAAACCTGCCGAAGAAACTGTCATTATCCAAAAAGCCTTGTACCATATTATTCATATCTGCCCCCAATTCTACAGCAGTATCCGCCAGATCACAGCATAGATCACGATCTCCAGAACGATTGCTGCCAGATAACCGTACATGATCCTGCGCGGCGCATCCCCGGCGGTCGCAACATGCACAGCGCCGTTTTCTTCCACATAATAGCGGATTCCTACCCTGCTTCCCACCTGATACTGCGCGGCATGCTCACGCGGAACAACGACTTCGGAACTTCTCTCCTCTCCGTCGATCTCATAGGAAAGAAGTACGTCAAGAGCCGGCGGCTCTTTTCTGTTTGCAGGCTCATGATCCCTGATCTGTTTGACAGTGGCCTGAGTCTCTTCTTTATAGTTTTTTACGATCCGGTAATACTGAAGGAATCTGGCTGCCGTATAGATCAGCGCCCAGAAAGCCAGCACCAGCGTTATATAATAAAGCATGACGAAGTCCCCTCCTATTTGGTCTGCGGATCTTCAAAAAGAAAATCAAGGAACAGTTCCACTGACTCTACGTTTTGTGACAAGGCGCCAATCCCGAGCGCACAAGGTTCCGAATAGATTCCGTATTCGCTCACAAGCCGGCTGTCGCTGATATCTATGCAGACAGGCACTTCTCTCCCGCCGTACTCCTCATCGAGCGGTACCGCGTAGAGAAAACGGTCTCCATATTTTGCCCGGATCGAAGAACACGCCTCACTGCTCAAGTCCAAAAGTCTCCCCGTCTTTCCCAGCGCAGTCAGGGAATCGCGCCCCATCGTGATCGCGTCCAGCGTCCCGCTGTCCGCATATGCGACAAAGGCCTCAAAATAACTGTTTCCGGTAACGCCTTTGAGATAGTCAAAATAGGAAGCGGCGTCGAATCTCACCGCTTTCTCTGTCAGGTCAAAACCCGCGTATTCGACATAGTCCTCCCACAGATCCGAGTGATCTCCGGCATCGGCATAGGTGTTTGCAAAGACCATATAGCACCAGTAATCCTTCAGAGTTGTCGTATACTGACGGACAGCAAACGTTATAAACCAGATGCCCAGGACTATTCCTATGATCCAAAGCTTATAGTATTCCCATATGTAGCCGATCTTTTTTGATGTGCCGGGAATCCCCGAAATCTTTTCTCTCTCCGTCTTCCACCACTTTGAAAGGCGGTTGTTTCTATTAGCCATGCGGTTCCCCCGTACTTTACAGTAAACCGAAAAAAATGAGCTGCATTATGCAGCTCATTATACACCAAAACAACAAAACCGTTCTTTACAGTTTTCCGCCGGAAGTAGCGATACCTTCGACGAACTGTTTCTGGAAGATGACATAGATCACGATCATCGGTACCACGGCGAGAACCGCGGCGGCCATCATCTGCGGATAGTTGCTTCCGTACTGTCCCTGCGCCTTTGCAAGGCCGGCTGCAAGCGTCGTAGTCTGTACGCTGGAGCAGACGATCATGGGCCACATAAGATCCTTGAACGCGAACAGAGCGGTGAAGATACCGAGCGATACCATTGATGATCTTGTGAGCGGCATCATGATCAGCAGGAATTTCTGTCCGATGTTGCAGCCGTCAATGCCGGCCGCCTCCTCCAGATCCTTAGGCAATCCCTGATATCCCGTCTTTAGCAGATAGGTACCGAAAGCGGTGACAATACCGGGGAATACAAGTCCTGCCGTAGTATTGAGCCATCCAAGTGAAGAAACCATCAGGTACTGCGGGATGATGAAGATCGTGGAAGGGATCATCATCTGGATCAGGACAAGTGAGAACAGGAATTTCCTTCCCGGGAAGTTCAGTCTGCCGAAAGCGTAGCCCGCCATAGTTGCAGTCAGGCATGCGCAAATGACACGGAAGAGGATCATGAGCAGTGTGTTCTTATAAAGAAGCACAAAGTTGTAGCTCTTCCATACTTCTCCAAATGTCTCCCAGTGCCATCCGTTGTGCGGGAAAATATAGAAGGGATCGACAGAAATTGCTTCCTGGTTGGTCTTGAGCGCAGTGAGGATCATCCACGCGAAGGGAACCAGCATGATAAAAGCCATGATGATCAGGATGACATAGACGATCGCTTTCCTGATTGTATCTCTTGTGCTTGCACTTTCCATGTATCATTCCCTCCTTTCTCAGTTATAGAATACGAAGCGCTTTTCAGCGCGCTGCATGATCACTGTGACTACCATGATGAAAGCCACAAGGATCATAACGATCGCTGCGCCGTAGCCCTTATTGCCCTGGTCGAATGTATACTTATAGAATACGTATACTGTGGACTGTACCTTGGGCAGAGCCGCGTTAGTCTTATCCATGACCATGAACATAAGGTCGAAGATCGTCAGTGCGCCGATGACACGGGTCTGTACTATAAAGAACGTGGTCGGGCTAAGAAGCGGAACCGTAATGTTGAAGAACTGGTTGATCCCGGTCGCGCCGTCGATCGAAGCCGCTTCGTAGTAGTCCCCCGGGATCTCTTTCAGACCGGAAATAAACAGGACCATGTTGTAGCCGATGATCGACCATACGCCGATCACGCCGACTGAGATCCACGCGATCTTGGGATCTGATATCCACGCTATATTCGTATGAAGAATATTGTTGAACAGACCGAACTGCTGATTGTAAAGCCACTTCCAAACCATTGCGACAGCCGCAGGCGCGCAGACCATCGGGAGGAAGAAGATCGTGCGGAATATTGAAACTCCTTTTATCTTACCGTTCAAAAAAACAGCAAGAAGCAGAGCGATCACTACGCCGAGAGGAACTTCAATGATTGCGTATTTTACCGTATTGATCAGCGACTGCCAGATCTCCGGATCCGCAAATGCCTTTGAATAATTGGCGAGTCCGACAAAAGTGTTGCCCTTTCCGAAATCACCTGTCTTACAGAAAGACTGGTAAACTGTATTGATGGCCGGATAGAAGTTCAGAACGATCAGTCCGATCATGGTAGGCGCCACAAAGGCTAATCCCCAAATTGCCTCGTTCTTTTCTCTGGGCGTCATCTTTTTCTTTTCCTTCATGCATTGCCCCCTTTCATGAAGAAGATTTATCAGCGGACTGCCGCTTTACAGCGGCAGTCCGCAGTATCTCACAGTTAGTCGTTTGTGAAGCTTATTACTGCTCTTCTGCGATACAGTCACGGATCAGCTTCGCGACTTTGTCGCATGCATCAGACATAGCCTGAGGGTTCTCGGGAGCCTGCCATGCATCGAGGAAGTAACCTGCCTGCTTCATAGGAGTCTGCCACTTGCCGGAATTACGTGTGCCGGGACGTGCATACAGAGTTCCGTTTTCTTCAACCTTTGTAAACGCGGATACATCCATGCCTTCAAAAGCGTTAGCGAAGTCCTCGGAGATTCCGGGGATACCTGCCATGGTAACGCCGAGCTGTGCCTGCTTGATCTGCGCGTCCTTGGAGCAGAGATACTCGATCAGGCTTGCTGCCGCGTCGGGATTAGCGGTATTCGCTGCTGCTGCCCAGCCAAGTCCGTTGTAGCAAGTCCATCTCTCATCCTTCTGGCAGGCGCCGTCGCCGTTCCTGTCGAAGTAAGGGATTTCTGCCCATGCATAATCCTTGCTGTTCTCAGCTGTGTAGAAGGAGTTGATCATCCAGGAGCCCTGTGTGATCATGGCGACCTTGCCGGACTGGAACAGGGAATCCGTACCGGACTCAGCCACAATTGCCTGCGGTGTTGCGACAGTGAGCATCAGGCGGACCTGCTCCATGGCAGCCTTGGATTCAGCAGAATCAAGAGCTGTATCGGTCTTCTCTGTGTTTACAACATTTCCGCCGTAAGAATAAATGTAGTTGTACCAGCCGTCCTGGTCGTTCGACGTATTGAGAGCGTAGCCGTAGACATCATCGGGAGTTCCCTCTGTGATCGCTTTCGCGGCTTCATACATGTCCTGATAGCTCCACTCATCGGTCGGATACGCAACACCCGCCTGGTCAAAGAGCGCCTTGTTGTAAAGGAGCGCGATGGTGTCGTGATCCTTGGGCAGAGCGAAGATCTTGCCATCGCTGCGTGTATAGATTGCTGCGATGTCAGGATAATAGATGCTCATATCAACGCCGTCTTTTGCGATGTAATCCGTCAGATCCAGCAGGATATCATTCTCCATGTAGATCTGAGCATAATCGGAATGCATCCAGAATACGTCCGCGAGCTGTCCGCCGGAAGCACCTGCTTCGAGCAGTGTCCAGTAGTTGTCCCAGTCAATGACTTCGACTTTTACTTCGGGATTTCCCAGAGCTGTCCAGTCATTGCAGATTTCCTGAATACCTGCCTGCTGGTTTGCGTCCCAGATGTTGATGGTCAGGGCTCCGGATGCAGCTGATCCGGCATCAGCGGAACCTGCATCAGCAGAACCGGAACCGGAGCTGGTGCTTGCACTTGAACCGCCGCCGCATGCTGCGATAGAAAGAGCCATAACTCCCGCCAGAGCAAGTGCCATTACCTTTTTCATTTTCATAAGTTACCCTCCTTTTTGTAATCAGCCTGCAAACAGACTATTTCATGATTGATTAGAGTTTATCTGTATCAGCAAGGACAGAACATGGTCTAATGTAGCATGTTCATAGAAATATGTGTTTTTAGCCGAAGCAGATACAATTAATATAAACAAATTGCCGATTATTATTTCTTCGCTTCCGCCAAAACATAACAAATATCACAGAGATGGCGCCGTTTCTTTGTTAATATTTGTTACTTTTGTAAATCACTCTTCACTATAATTCTTATTGTGAAGCAGCCTGTAATCACTCGGGTTTTGCCCGAATCTGGACTTGAAGACTTTTGAAAATGCCAGTGCGTCATCATATCCGCATTCAGCGGAGATTGAGCGGATCGGGTCATTGGATCTGCTCAAAAGATCTGCTGCCCTTCTCATCCTGATGGTGATCAGGTATTCCTGCGGGGACATTCCCGTCTCCTGTCTAACCAGCTTTACCAGATAACTCCTTGAAATGCCGATGTGTCTGGCAAGTTCCTGGATCTTTATTTTTTCAGAAAAATGATTGTTGATGTATCGTACCGCATACTCGGAATAAGAAAAATCCGTCATTCCGCAGGCGTTTCCCGCCTGTTTTGCTCTCGCCCGGATCATTTCCGACAGGATTTCCATCATTTCCGCATTTCTGTGCAGCTGCCCGTCCAAGGTAAGTGACAAAGATCCCAACATGTCCATGATCTTCTTTTCCACCCCTTCTCCATCCTCAAAAGAAAGGACCGGCGTCTGGGCACTAAAACCGATGCTTTCCACTATTTTGCGGGCCGAACTTCCCTGAAACCCAAACCAGCAGTAATACCACGGGTCCTCTTTGTCCGCATAATAAGTTGTCACTTCGCCCGGAAACAGTATGAACATCTGTCCTTTCCGGATCATCCATCTTTTCCCGCCGTAATCCAGCATTCCTTTGCCGTCGATTACCACGTGGATCACATAATTGAGCCTGACACGAGGCCCGTAACTGTGTCTGGGAAGGCAATGCTCATATCCGAAAAAATCAAGTGATACGGAAGTATCGATTCCCGGTTTTCCGATATCTTCCGCGAAAAATCCGCAATTCTCTACGATTTCGGCTTTCCTTTGCTCTTTCAATCTTTTAACCCCTTAGTTGTAGTACTTATGCTTCTTTTCCCTCTGTATAACTATTGTAATATACCAATTTACGACTTATAATAGCCTTATAGCATTGCATTTATATCATTTTGCCGTTTTTATTCGAATTATTATGTATTGCATCGCAAAAAGGTATATTAAGGGAAGAGAGGATCTGATATGGCACAGGATTTCACCATGTTTCCGAGTATGAATTTTGTCGATCTTGGTCTGTACCAGTTTGGAAGGGAGGACTGCGATCCTGCCCATTCTTTTGGTCCTGCCATCCGCAATCACTATCTGTTCCACTATATCCTGAGCGGTAAGGGAACTTTTATGTGGCAGGACGGAAAGCGGCGTGAGAACAGAGTAGTGCTCAAAGCGGGACAGGGATTTCTCATCTCTCCCGGACAGATCACAACTTACGTCGCCGATGACCGCATTCCCTGGGAATACTGCTGGCTGGAATTTGACGGTCTCAGAGCCAAGGAGGCTCTGGAGATCACCGGCCTCTCGGTCAACCACCCCGTCTACAATCCTGTCCATCACGAGTTTGAGACCAGGATGCGCGACGAGATGCTCTACATAGTGCACAACAAAAAAGAGGCGCCGTTCCATCTGATCGGACACCTCTATATCTTTATTGACGCTCTCACAAGATCTGTCAGCGACTACAAGCCTGCCGCCGGCAGAGTGAAAGATTTCTATATCAAGGAAGCTCTTGCCTTCATTGAGAATAACTATATGAAGGAGATCACTGTAGAAGATATCGCGGAGAGCTCAGGGCTCAACCGCAGTTATTTCGGCAAGATCTTTAAAGACTCCGTCGGAAAATCCCCGCAGGAATTTCTGATCAGTTACCGCATGATCAAGGCAGCGGAACTTCTGAAACTTACAAGCTATCCCATAAATGAGATTGGAAACGCTGTCGGATATCCCAATCAGCTCCACTTCTCACGCGCCTTTAAAAGCGTATACGGCGTCTCTCCCAGAAACTGGAGAAAGGATAATTCCATCTTAAAAAGTTCCGACACTCAGGACTGACCTGCCCCTCTTATTTCATACTCTTTCGAGGCAGATCTGCACCGCGCCGTAGTCGCCGAAAGCGACAGGCATCGGCATTCCCATCTCCATAAGTGCATCTGCAGGGTACTCTCTTCCTGTCTCCTTGTCGCGGTAAACCGCACCGGATTCAAGTCCGCATAAGCGGATGTATGTGACATGTCTGTTCCCATGGATCTGGAGATTCACGTAATTGATGAGGGCTTCGCTCTGATCCTCAGAGACAAAGGCCCATGCGGCAGACTCTCCTTCACCGGGATTGCTCAGTCTGTAATACTTTCCGTTATAGATCAGATGTGCCAGTTCGTTTCTCTTTGCGATCTGCCGTCTGATCTCTTTTTTGTCTTCTTCGGACAGTTTCTCGGGATTGAGTTCGTATCCGAAGGAGCCGGACATAGCAACGATCCCTCTTGTGTTCAGAGGAGTCACTCTTCCGTTCTGCTCATTGGGGCTCACTGAGACATGGGCGCCCATGCAGCCGGCAGGATAACCAAATGAAGTACCATACTGGATCAGAAGCCTGTCGATCGGATCTGTGTTGTCGCTGCACCAGATCTGAGGAGTATAGTACAGCATGCCGGCGTCAAAACGTCCGCCGCCTCCGCTGCAGCCCTCGATCAGCATATCAGGATATCTTTCAGTCAGTCTCTCCAGGAATTCATAGAGTCCCAGGATGTAGTCGTAAAGAACTTTTCCCTGATCAGATGCCGTGTGGGAGTATACCTCTGTAATTATCCTGTTGTAATCCCACTTGAGATAGTCTACAGGACCCTGATCCAGAACCTTGCAGATGCTCTCGAATATATAGTCCACCACTTCCTTGCGGGAGAAGTCGAGGACAAGCTGATTCCTGCCCAGGACGGGTTTCCTTCCGGGGATAGTCATCGCCCAGTCAGGATGCGCTCTGTAGAGGTCACTGTCTTCGTTGATCATCTCAGGCTCCACCCAGAGCCCGAATTTGAGCCCCTTCCTGTGAACCCAGTAGACGAGTTCCTTCATCTCTCCGCCGAGCTTTTCCTCATTGACGTACCAGTCACCGAGTCCGGAAGTGTCGTCATCGCGCTTTCCGAACCACCCGTCGTCCAGGACCACCATATCCATTCCCAGGTTCTCCGCCTGTTCTGCAAGCGCCAGAATATCCGCGCCGTCGAAATCCATATAAAAGGCTTCCCAGCTGTTGATAAGCACAGGGCGGATCTGATCTCTCCACTTTCCGCGGCAGATATGCCTGCGAATGCACTCCTGCAGATTATTGGAAAGCTTGGCGAGGCCTTCTCCCGAATAACTCATGATCACTTCAGGAGCTGTAAAAGACTCTCCGGCCGCAAGGGGATAGGAGAACTTCTCCTGCATCAGGCCGAGCTGCATTCTGGTCTGTCCGACCTGATCCATTCCGGCACAGCCGCTGAATCCGCCGCTGTAGACAAACTGCATGGAATAGCAGCTGCCGGCGGTTTCGGTCGTATCTCTGCCGGCCAGGATCATCATGGGATTATAATGATGGGAGGACATTCCTCTCCTGCTTCCGATCCACTGTTCCATATGCGCCACAGGTGTTCTCTGGAAATTTCTCTCCAGGCAGTGACGTCCGTAGAAAGTGATCAGGTCATAGTCCCCGCTCACAAAGTCCAGGTTCGCGCTCATAACCTTTTCCAGCCGTACTTCAGCCCCGGAAGTATTGCGGATCACTGCGCTTCGTGTGATGATATCGAGTTCCGGAAGGACGCCGTACAGAAGAGTCACTTCCACAAGACCTGCTGTGTCTTTGAGCAGGATCTCCAGCGTCTGCGCCTCGTATTTCTCCGCGTAGACAGCGGGCAGTCCTTTCAGGCTATATTTTCCATCGAGGATCCTGTATCCGGAGAATCTCAGATCACACCCCTCGATCCCGTTTCCGTACTCCACAATAAAGGCCGGGCTCCTCATGTCGCCCGTTCCCGATACAGGAAATTCCTGCGGAAGAAGATCCAGGGAATAGGTGCGGTCCGCACCGCATTCATATAAATTAGACGCAAATCCTCTGTCCGCGTATGTAAGCAGGTACTCCATAGAGCCCTCGCTCCTTCTTCCATAGTAAAGATGAAGCAGCACCCCGTATTTGTCCGCTTTCATCTGATATGTCGTATTCGAAGTATGTAATGTAAAAAGTCTTCCGCTCTCCGATACCGTAACCGCCATTGTCTCTCCTTTTCGCAATGCGAGATATATTTTTGCTATTAATCAAAGCCATTATAATTTTCACGGACAAATATCAGCAATAGCAGAATTTGCATGCTTTTATATCTTAGTTCTTTATAATCTGCCAATTCTGTCAAAAAATAGCATCTTGGTATATTTTGCATTCGGGCCTTGAGGGTGCTGAATATTCTGAATATATAGAAAAAGAACTGCCCGAAGGCAGTTCTCCCATTTTACTCATTGTTTCTCGTCAAAGTATCGCTTAATCGTTCTGTCCACTGCCTGCAGCATAAAGAACATGATCGCAGTATCGATCGGCAGCATGACCGCGTTGGAAATAACTCTGCCCGGCAGAATCGCCAGAAAAGCCTTTCCGTAAAGCATATTGAGCCAAAGGGTATTGAGCAGGATGTTTACAACGATCTTCACCAACAGCTGCGAAGCAAATACGCGGTATACGGTAACTTTCTTTTTATAAAGAAACGCGCCGTATATGATCCCTCCGAGAGCAGCGCTTATTGTAAATCCCGGAAAGAAAGCGCCGTCCGGCTTGATGAGATATTTGATCACATCGAGGGAGGCACCGAAGATCCCGCCCACAGCCGGGCCGAACAGATATGCCACCACCTGATTCGGAAGACCGGAAAACCCGATCCTGATATACGGTCCCACATTGATCGATGCCACCATGTTGAGCACCATAGCCAGTGCGCACATCATGCCGCAGAACACAACCACATTGAGCCTTTTAAATTCTCCCAGAGACCGCAGCCAAAGGGAACCTGACATGAATCTTTCATTCTCAGCCATAATAAAACCTCCTTACACAGCTGAAACGATCCATGCTACATAAGGAGATCCAATATCACCAACTATGCAGCAGCGGGATGCGGGCCGTGCACCGCAAGCCGGGAAGATGCTCCCTAGCCTTTCGTCCGGATGACAACTCCCTGTCCACCCGGCACTTCACGCGCACAGTCCTACTCTGCCTACAAATTCATATTAACATATCTGCTCCCAAAAGGTTCTGTCAAAAACGACAAAGTTGAGAGGGAATGTGCTAATATATTTGTAATTATCACCGCCTTTTGAGGCGAAGCGGAGGAATTCATGTTTCATATCATAGTTAATCCATCGAGCAGTTCAGGGCGCGGCAAGAGCAAATGGGATAAACTGGAGGCGCGCTTCAGGCAGAGCGGCGTTCCCTATAAAGTCCATTTTTCATCCGTCAGCAATTCCATAGAAAAGATTTGCGCTGAACTCACCTCCCGCGGGGAAGACTGCAATCTGGTCGTACTTGGCGGAGACGGTACAATGAACGCCGTTGTCAACGGTATTCAGGATTTTGAACACACAAAGGTAGGCTTCATACAGACCGGTTCCGGCAATGACCTGATCAAAGGCCTCGGGATCAAAATGAGAGGGACTGAACTTGTGGATTCCATTCTCCGCGGGGAGACTGTCCGCACCTGTGATATAGGCAGGGTCACCTATCACAATCAGTCATCTCTCCTGGAC
>Ga0326513_10003816_pt1 | contig 10852 bp, 7 predicted proteins | sample 2_2465_0518_D_FD_203654 | JGI IMG/M metagenome (GOLD analysis project Ga0326513, IMG submission 203654) | Bovine rumen microbial communities from UC Davis, California, United States - 2_2465_0518 | ecosystem: Host-associated > Mammals > Digestive system > Stomach > Rumen | place: USA: California... | reverse complement strand
TCCGAATGGAAGGGCCGTCGCTCAACGGATAAAAGCTACCCTGGGGATAACAGGCTGATCTCCCCCAAGAGTTCACATCGACGGGGAGGTTTGGCACCTCGATGTCGGCTCATCGCATCCTGGAGCTGAAGTCGGTTCCAAGGGTTGGGCTGTTCGCCCATTAAAGCGGTACGCGAGCTGGGTTCAGAACGTCGTGAGACAGTTCGGTCCCTATCTGTCGTGGGCGCAGGAGGTCTGAGGAGAGCTGCCCTCAGTACGAGAGGACCGGGGTGGACGGACCGATGGTGCACCAGTTGTCACGCCAGTGGCACAGCTGGGTAGCCAAGTCCGGAAGGGATAAGCGCTGAAGGCATCTAAGCGCGAAGCCCCCTCCAAGATGAGACCTCCCATTGCGCAAGCAAGTAAGACCCCTCGAAGACGACGAGGTTGATAGACCGGGAGTGCAAGCATGGCGACATGTTCAGCGGACCGGCACTAATAGGTCGAGGACTTGACCGAAGAAGTATGAGAGAGATTCATGTGCGGCTTTGAAGGCTCGGCGGACAATCTGGCGGCGATGGCGCGATGGACACACCCGTACCCATGCCGAACACGGAAGTTAAGCATCGCAGCGGCGACGATAGTCGGAAACGGCAAAAACAGCACGCTGCCAGTCTGTCCGGTCCCCAAGGGGACTCCTTTTTTTTTGCCTTTTTTTCCGGAGGCGGTGAGCTTTCACAGGAGAGGTGAAGGAACGTGCTGCATTCACAGACAGTGTGAATGCAGGAATCCTGTTCACACATACTGTGAACAGGACAACGCCGATCCCATCACATGTGCACAGCAGCAGGGGATGCCCGCTATTCACAGGACAGGTGTGAATAACGGGCATCCTTTCTTGACATCATGGACAGAGAGAAGCGGTGTCCATGTGAGGGAGGACATGAGCCCATGGCGCATGGCGAGCGCTCCCGCCGGCAGGAGAGAGTGGCGGAGAGAGAAGAAGTGACATTTTTGTAAAAAATATGAAAAAAATGCTTTACAAAGAGGAGAGGTGATGATAATATAAGTGAGCACTCAGCGAGAGCCGAGTGGCCTGAACATTGAAAACTGAACAGAAACACGTCAAATAGATGAGTGAGAAAACACTCGCAAATAAAACAAGCAAGCAATTAACAAGAGCCAAAAGATGGCTCCATTGATAGACAATGGAGAGTTTGATCCTGGCTCAGGATGAACGCTGGCGGCGTGCCTAATACATGCAAGTCGAACGGGAATCTTCGGATTCCAGTGGCGAACGGGTGAGGAATACATAGGTAACCTGCCCCTCCGAGGGGGACAACAGACGGAAACATCTGCTAAGACCGCATAGCCACAGGGAAGGCATCTTCCCTGTGCCAAATGTCCTTTCGGGGACAGCGGGGGGATGGACCTATGCCGCATTAGCTGGTTGGCGGGGCAACGGCCCACCAAGGCGACGATGCGTAGCCGGCCTGAGAGGGCGGACGGCCACACTGGGACTGAGACACGGCCCAGACTCCTACGGGAGGCAGCAGTAGGGAATTTTCGGCAATGGGGGAAACCCTGACCGAGCAACGCCGCGTGAACGATGAAGGCCTTCGGGTCGTAAAGTTCTGTTGCGAAGGAAGAACGCCGGTGTCAGGAAATGGGCGCCGGGTGACGGTACTTCGCATAGAAAGCCACGGCTAACTACGTGCCAGCAGCCGCGGTAATACGTAGGTGGCGAGCGTTATCCGGAATCATTGGGCGTAAAGAGGGAGCAGGCGGCGATACAGGTCTGTGGTGAAATTCCGAAGCTAAACTTCGGCCAGCCAAAGAAACCGGATCGCTAGAGTGCGGAAGAGGATCGTGGAATTCCATGTGTAGCGGTGAAATGCGTAGATATATGGAGGAACACCAGTGGCGAAGGCGACGGTCTGGGCCGCAACTGACGCTCATTCCCGAAAGCGTGGGGAGCAAATAGGATTAGATACCCTAGTAGTCCACGCCGTAAACGATCGATACTAAGTGTCGGGGGTCAAACCTCGGTGCTGGAGTCAACGCAATAAGTATCGCGCCTGAGTAGTACGTTCGCAAGAATGAAACTCAAAGGAATTGACGGGGGCCCGCACAAGCGGTGGAGCATGTGGTTTAATTCGAAGCAACGCGAAGAACCTTACCAGGTCTTGACATCGATCCAAAAGGGACGGAGACGTCCCCATAGCTATGGAGAAGACAGGTGGTGCATGGTTGTCGTCAGCTCGTGTCGTGAGATGTTGGGTTAAGTCCCGCAACGAGCGCAACCCCTGTCGCCAGTTGCCAGCATTGAGTTGGGGACTCTGGCGAGACTGCCTCTGCAAGGAGGAGGAAGGCGGGGATGACGTCAAATCATCATGCCCCTTATGACCTGGGCCACACACGTGCTACAATGGACGGAGCAGAGGGAAGCGAAGCGGCGACGCCAAGCGGATCCCAGAAACCCGTTCTCAGTTCGGACTGCAGTCTGCAACTCGACTGCACGAAGCTGGAATCGCTAGTAATCGCGGATCAGCATGCCGCGGTGAATACGTTCTCGGGCCTTGTACACACCGCCCGTCACACCATGAGAGTCGGCAACACCCGAAGCCGGTGGCTCAACCCTTCTGGGAGGGAGCTGTCTAAGGTGGGGCCGATGATTGGGGTGAAGTCGTAACAAGGTATCCCTACGGGAACGTGGGGATGGATCACCTCCTTTCTAGGGAGAGAAGACGCGTTCTGTTTGGTTTCCGGTGCTCAGGCGCCGAAGGACCGAACCTTGAAAACCGCATATGAATCGAAAGAAAGAACTGAAAATCATCAGTACTTTCTGCGAAACACAACACACACTAGATAAGAAAGAGATTAGACACAGAGCTAAGGTCTTGAAATCTAATGTGGGCAAAAGCTAAGAAAAACGAGAACAGTCAAGCAAGACTGAAACATAGAACTCAAGCTAGGAAACTCATCATACAGACTTCAGGTCAAGGATCGAAGGGCGTATGGCGGAAGCCTAGGCACGCAGAGGCGAAGAAGGACGGAGCAAACACCGAAATGCGTCGGGGAGCCGTAAGCAGGCAGCGAGCCGGCGATGTCCGAATGGGGAAACCCGCATGAGCATGACTCATGCATCCCCTGCCGAACACATAGGCAGGGAGAGGCGAGACGCAGGGAACTGAAACATCTAAGTACCTGCAGGAGAAGAAATCAACAGAGATTCCGTAAGTAGCGGCGAGCGAAAGCGGAGGAGCCCAAACCGTCTTAGGACGGGGTAGTAGGAGCCGCAGAAAGCCGATCGAAGCATCATAGCCGAAGGCGCTGGGAAGCGCCGCCGGAGAGGGCGACAGTCCCGTAGGCGAAATGGTGGTAGAGGGCGAGCGGAGATCCTGAGTACGGCGGGACACGAGAAATCCTGTCGGAAGCATCGGGGACCATCCCGAAAGGCTAAAGACTACTGCGTGACCGATAGCGAACCAGTACCGTGAGGGAAAGGTGAAAAGAACCCCGGGAGGGGAGTGAAAGAGAACCTGAAACCATATGCCTACAAGAAGTCAGAGCCCGTCAAAGGGTGATGGCGTGCCTTTTGTAGAATGAGCCGGCGAGTTGCTTTTTCAGGCGAGGCTAAGCAGGATATGCGGAGCCGAAGCGAAAGCGAGTCTTAATAGGGCGAGCAGTCTGAAGGAGCAGACCCGAAACCGGGTGATCTAGCCATGGACAGGTTGAAGTCGGGGTAAGACCCGATGGAGGACCGAACCGACCCCCGTTGAAACGTTGGCGGATGATCCGTGGCTAGAGGTGAAATTCCAAACGAACCCGGAGATAGCTGGTTCTCCCCGAAATAGCTTTAGGGCTAGCGTCGCGAGACGGCATGCGAAGGTAGAGCACTGAATATGCGATGGCCTCATCCCGAGGTACTGAGCATAATCAAACTCCGAATGTCGCACGTCCAGTCGCGGCAGTCAGTCCGCGGGTGATAAGGTCCGCGGACAAGAGGGAAACAGCCCAGACCATCAGCTAAGGTCCCAAAGTGCATGCTAAGTGGAAAAGGAAGTGGAGACGTGCAGACAACTAGGAGGTTGGCTCAGAAGCAGCCATCCTTCAAAGAGTGCGTAACAGCTCACTAGTCGAATGACTCTGCGCCGATAATTTACCGGGGCTAAGCATGACACCGAAGCTATGGATTCGAATGAATGGTAGGGGAGCGTTCCATGCGGCGAAGAAGCGCGACCGAGAGGGCGCGAGGAGCGCATGGAAGAGAGAATGCCGGCGTGAGTAGCGAGACGTGGGTGAGAATCCCACGCACCGATGGCCCAAGGTTTCCAGAGGAAGGTTCGTCCGCTCTGGGAGAGTCGGGACCTAAGGAGAGGCCGAAAGGCGTATCCGATGGACGACGGGTGGAGATTCCCGTACCCCATCGAGAGCGAGGGAGTGACGGAGACGGCAGGAGCGACCGGCTGACGGAATAGCCGGGGCAAGCGAAGCAGCCGCGCAGCAGGCAAATCCGCTGCGCATGAGGCGAGGGCGCGACGCATACGGAAAGCTGCGGCAAGTACGGAAAAGCTCTGGGACGTCTTCCAGGAAAAGCTTCTAGCATATCGAGATGGGCCCGTACCGAAAATGGACACACATGGGCAAGGAGAGGATCCTGAGGTGAGCGAGAGAACTATAGCTAAGGAACTCTGCAAAATGACCCCGTAACCTAGGGAGAAGGGGTGCTCGTCAGAGACGAGCCGCAGAAAAACGGCCCAAGCGACTGTTTACCAAAAACACAGCTCTCTGCGAAGGCGCAAGCCGAAGTATAGGGGGTGACGCCTGCCCGGTGCTGGAAGGTCAAGGGGAGTGGTCAGCGCAAGCGAAGCCATGATCCGAAGCCCCAGTAAACGGCGGCCGTAACTATAACGGTCCTAAGGTAGCGAAATTCCTTGTCAGGTAAGTTCTGACCCGCACGAAAGGCGTAACGATTTGGGCGCTGTCTCGGCTGTAGACTCGGTGAAGTCTTAGTACCTGTGAAGATGCAGGTTGCCCGCGACTAGACGGAAAGACCCCATGGAGCTTCACTGCAGGTTGACATTGGGCCTGGGTGCATGATGTACAGGATAGGTGGGAGGCAGAGAGACGGGTTCGCCAGGATCCGAGGAGCCGCCGTTGGGATACCACCCTTCATGCATCTAGGTTCTAACCGGAGGCCATGAACTGGCCACGGGACAGTGTCAGTCGGGCAGTTTGACTGGGGCGGTCGCCTCCCAAAGAGTAACGGAGGCGCCCAAAGATACCCTCAGCGTGGATGGAAACCACGCATCGAGTGCAAAGGCATAAGGGTGTCTGACTGCGAGACATACAGGTCGAGCAGGGACGAAAGTCGGGCTTAGTGATCCGGCGGTTCCGAATGGAAGGGCCGTCGCTCAACGGATAAAAGCTACCCTGGGGATAACAGGCTGATCTCCCCCAAGAGTTCACATCGACGGGGAGGTTTGGCACCTCGATGTCGGCTCATCGCATCCTGGAGCTGAAGTCGGTTCCAAGGGTTGGGCTGTTCGCCCATTAAAGCGGTACGCGAGCTGGGTTCAGAACGTCGTGAGACAGTTCGGTCCCTATCTGTCGTGGGCGCAGGAGGTCTGAGGAGAGCTGCCCTCAGTACGAGAGGACCGGGGTGGACGGACCGATGGTGCACCAGTTGTCACGCCAGTGGCACAGCTGGGTAGCCAAGTCCGGAAGGGATAAGCGCTGAAGGCATCTAAGCGCGAAGCCCCCTCCAAGATGAGACCTCCCATTGCGCAAGCAAGTAAGACCCCTCGAAGACGACGAGGTTGATAGACCGGGAGTGCAAGCATGGCGACATGTTCAGCGGACCGGCACTAATAGGTCGAGGACTTGACCGAAGAAGTATGAGAGAGATTCATGTGCGGCTTTGAAGGCTCGGCGGACAATCTGGCGGCGATGGCGCGATGGACACACCCGTACCCATGCCGAACACGGAAGTTAAGCATCGCAGCGGCGACGATAGTCGGAAACGGCAAAAACAGCACGCTGCCAGTCTGTCCGGTCCCCAAGGGGACTCCTTTTTTTTTGCCTTTTTTTCCGGAGGCGGTGAGCTTTCACAGGAGAGGTGAAGGAACGTGCTGCATTCACAGACAGTGTGAATGCAGGAATCCTGTTCACACATACTGTGAACAGGACAACGCCGATCCCATCACATGTGCACAGCAGCAGGGGATGCCCGCTATTCACAGGACAGGTGTGAATAACGGGCATCCTTTCTTGACATCATGGACAGAGAGAAGCGGTGTCCATGTGAGGGAGGACATGAGCCCATGGCGCATGGCGAGCGCTCCCGCCGGCAGGAGAGAGTGGCGGAGAGAGAAGAAGTGACATTTTTGTAAAAAATATGAAAAAAATGCTTTACAAAGAGGAGAGGTGATGATAATATAAGTGAGCACTCAGCGAGAGCCGAGTGGCCTGAACATTGAAAACTGAACAGAAACACGTCAAATAGATGAGTGAGAAAACACTCGCAAATAAAACAAGCAAGCAATTAACAAGAGCCAAAAGATGGCTCCATTGATAGACAATGGAGAGTTTGATCCTGGCTCAGGATGAACGCTGGCGGCGTGCCTAATACATGCAAGTCGAACGGGAATCTTCGGATTCCAGTGGCGAACGGGTGAGGAATACATAGGTAACCTGCCCCTCCGAGGGGGACAACAGACGGAAACATCTGCTAAGACCGCATAGCCACAGGGAAGGCATCTTCCCTGTGCCAAATGTCCTTTCGGGGACAGCGGGGGGATGGACCTATGCCGCATTAGCTGGTTGGCGGGGCAACGGCCCACCAAGGCGACGATGCGTAGCCGGCCTGAGAGGGCGGACGGCCACACTGGGACTGAGACACGGCCCAGACTCCTACGGGAGGCAGCAGTAGGGAATTTTCGGCAATGGGGGAAACCCTGACCGAGCAACGCCGCGTGAACGATGAAGGCCTTCGGGTCGTAAAGTTCTGTTGCGAAGGAAGAACGCCGGTGTCAGGAAATGGGCGCCGGGTGACGGTACTTCGCATAGAAAGCCACGGCTAACTACGTGCCAGCAGCCGCGGTAATACGTAGGTGGCGAGCGTTATCCGGAATCATTGGGCGTAAAGAGGGAGCAGGCGGCGATACAGGTCTGTGGTGAAATTCCGAAGCTAAACTTCGGCCAGCCAAAGAAACCGGATCGCTAGAGTGCGGAAGAGGATCGTGGAATTCCATGTGTAGCGGTGAAATGCGTAGATATATGGAGGAACACCAGTGGCGAAGGCGACGGTCTGGGCCGCAACTGACGCTCATTCCCGAAAGCGTGGGGAGCAAATAGGATTAGATACCCTAGTAGTCCACGCCGTAAACGATCGATACTAAGTGTCGGGGGTCAAACCTCGGTGCTGGAGTCAACGCAATAAGTATCGCGCCTGAGTAGTACGTTCGCAAGAATGAAACTCAAAGGAATTGACGGGGGCCCGCACAAGCGGTGGAGCATGTGGTTTAATTCGAAGCAACGCGAAGAACCTTACCAGGTCTTGACATCGATCCAAAAGGCTCAGAGATGAGCCCATAGCTATGGAGAAGACAGGTGGTGCATGGTTGTCGTCAGCTCGTGTCGTGAGATGTTGGGTTAAGTCCCGCAACGAGCGCAACCCCTGTCGTCAGTTGCCAGCATTTAGTTGGGGACTCTGGCGAGACTGCCTCTGCAAGGAGGAGGAAGGCGGGGATGACGTCAAATCATCATGCCCCTTATGACCTGGGCCACACACGTGCTACAATGGACGGATCAGAGGGCAGCGAAGGGGCGACCCGGAGCGAAACCCAGAAACCCGTTCTCAGTTCGGACTGCAGCCTGCAACTCGGCTGCACGAAGCTGGAATCGCTAGTAATCGCGGATCAGCATGCCGCGGTGAATACGTTCTCGGGCCTTGTACACACCGCCCGTCACACCATGAGAGTCGACAACACCCGAAGCCGGTGGCCCAACCCATCTATGGGAGGGAGCTGTCTAAGGTGGGGTTGATGATTGGGGTGAAGTCGTAACAAGGTATCCCTACGGGAACGTGGGGATGGATCACCTCCTTTCTAGGGAGAACCGAAGTGTTTCTGTTTGGTGATGGATGTATGACATCCTAAGGAAGATCCTTGAAAACCGGATACACGAAGAAAGGAATGTAAGGTCGAAAGACACTACAGACTTTCTGCGAAACTAGATTAGACAAAGACAAGATTTGAGATCAATATCGAAAAGGTCTTGAGTCTATGTCGAAGGCAAACTAAGCAATCGAGAAACAGTTTAAAAAAGTTTTAACTCAAGCAAACTTTAGGTCAAGGAAGAAAGGGCGCAAGGCGGATGCCTTGGCACGCAGAGGCGAAGAAGGACGCAGCAAGCGGCGAAACGCGCCGGTGAGCAGCACGCATGCACTGAACCGGCGATGTCCGAATGGGGGAACCCCCGCAGACTGGATCTGCGGATCCCGGAGACGAACACATAGTCCCCGGGAGGCGATACGCAGGGAACTGAAACATCTCAGTACCTGCAGGAGAAGAAATCAAGAGAGATTCCGCAAGTAGCGGCGAGCGAAAACGGAGGAGCCCAAACCATCATATGATGGGGTTGTAGGACCGGCACTTAGTCATCGGGTCGCAGGGGAACGGCATGGGAAGGCCGTCCGGAGAGGGTGAGAGGCCCGTACCTGAAACGACGAGATGATGAGCCGGGATCCTGAGTACGGCGGGGCACGTGGAATCCTGCCGGAATCATCGTGGACCATCACGAAAGGCTAAATACTCCTGCGTGACCGATAGCGAACAAGTACCGTGAGGGAAAGGTGAAAAGAACCCCGGGAGGGGAGTGAAAGAGAACCTGAAACCATGCGCCTACGAAAAGTCAGAGCCCGTCAAGGGGTGATGGCGTGCCTTTTGTAGAATGAGCCGGCGAGTCACGGCATGAGGCGAGGCTAAGCAGGAGATGCGGAGCCGTAGCGAAAGCGAGTCTCAATAGGGCATGAGTCTCATGCCGTGGACCCGAAACCGGGTGATCTAGCCATGGACAGGTTGAAGTCGGGGTAAGACCCGATGGAGGACCGAACCGACCCCCGTTGAAACGTTGGCGGATGATCTGTGGCTAGAGGTGAAATTCCAAACGAACCCGGAGATAGCTGGTTCTCCCCGAAATAGATTTAGGTCTAGCGTCGCGCGGTCGCAGACGGGGGTAGAGCACTGAATGTGTGATGGCCTCATCCCGAGGTACTGAGCATAATCAAACTCCGAATACCGTCTGAGCGCAGCGCGGCAGTGAGACTGCGGGTGATAAGGTCCGCAGTCGAGAGGGAAACAGCCCAGACCATCAGCTAAGGTCCCCAAGTGCATGCCGAGTGGCAAAGGAAGTGGAGACGTGCAGACAACTAGGAGGTTGGCTCAGAAGCAGCCACCCTTCAAAGAGTGCGTAACAGCTCACTAGTCGAATGACTCCGCGCCGATAATTTACCGGGGCTAAGCATGACACCGAAGCTATGGATATCTGCGGATATGGTAGGGGAGCATTGCATCAGCGGCGAAGCGGGACCGAGAGGGCCCGTGGAGCGGATGGAAGAGAGAATGCCGGCGTGAGTAGCGGCACGTGGGTGGGAATCCCACGCACCGATGGCCCAAGGATTCCAGGGGAAGGCTCGTCCTCCCTGGGTAAGTCGGGACCTAAGGCGAGGCCGAAGGGCGTAGCCGATGGAAGACTGGCGGATATTCCAGTACCCCTGCAGGGGCGATGGAGTGACGGAGAGAGCTAGCGCGACCAGCTGCCGGAATAGCTGGACCAAGCGGGGTACCCGCGATGCAGGAAAATCCGCATCGCTCAAGGGGAAGACGTGAAGGGGACGGAAAGCTGCGGCGAGTACGGAAGAGCGCGACGCTGGCTCCCGGGAAAAGCTTCTAGCGATAACTCTGCAGGGCCCGTACCGAAAATGGACACACATGGGCAGGGAGAGAATCCTAAGGTGAGCGAGAGAACTGCAGCCAAGGAACTCTGCAAAATGACTCCGTAACTTCGGGAGAAGGAGTGCTCCGTGAGGAGCCGCAGTAAAATGGCCCAAGCGACTGTTTACCAAAAACACAGCTCTCTGCGAAGGCGCAAGCCGAGGTATAGGGGGTGACGCCTGCCCGGTGCTGGAAGGTTAAGAGGAGGGGTCAGCGCAAGCGAAGCTCTGATACGAAGCCCCAGTAAACGGCGGCCGTAACTATAACGGTCCTAAGGTAGCGAAATTCCTTGTCAGGTAAGTTCTGACCCGCACGAAAGGCGTAACGATTTGGGCGCTGTCTCAGCTGCAGACTCGGTGAAGTCTTAGTACCTGTGAAGATGCAGGTTGCCCGCGACTAGACGGAAAGACCCCATGGAGCTTTACTGCAGGCTGATATTGGATCTGGATGCATGATGTACAGGATAGGCGGGAGGCGCCGAGGCATGTACGCCAGTATGTGCGGAGCCGACGTTGGGATACCGCTCTTCGTGCATCTAGGTTCTAACCTGACGCCCTAACCGGGCGCGGGGACAGTGGCAGCCGGGCAGTTTGACTGGGGCGGTCGCCTCCCAAAGAGTAACGGAGGCGCCCAAAGATACCCTCAGCATGGATGGAAACCATGCATCGAGCGCAAAGGCAGAAGGGTGTCTGACTGCGAGACATACAGGTCGAGCAGGGACGAAAGTCGGGCTTAGTGATCCGGCGGATCCGAATGGAAGGGCCGTCGCTCAACGGATAAAAGCTACCCTGGGGATAACAGGCTGATCTCCCCCAAGAGTTCACATCGACGGGGAGGTTTGGCACCTCGATGTCGGCTCATCGCATCCTGGAGCT